>Ga0207639_10000067_pt1 | contig 97172 bp, 77 predicted proteins | sample KBSCornC32_FD_184299 | JGI IMG/M metagenome (GOLD analysis project Ga0207639, IMG submission 184299) | Corn rhizosphere microbial communities from Kellogg Biological Station, Michigan, USA - KBS Corn C3-2 (SPAdes) (version 2) | ecosystem: Host-associated > Plants > Roots > Rhizosphere > Soil ... | reverse complement strand
CCACTTCAACCGCGAGCGCATCCCGGAGCGCGTCGTCCACGCCAAGGGTTCGGGCGCGTATGGAACGCTTACGATCACGAAGCCGGACATGGCAAAGTACACCACGGCAAAGGTGTTCGAGAAGGCTGGAAAGCAGACGCCGATGCTGATTCGTTTTTCGACCGTGGGCGGCGAGAAGGGTTCGGCGGACTCTGAACGCGACCCGCGCGGCTTCGCGATGAAGTTCTACACCGAGGAAGGGAACTGGGACCTGGTCGGCAACAACACGCCGGTGTTCTTTATCCGCGACCCGCTCAAGTTCTCCGACTTCATCCACACGCAGAAGCGCGACCCGGAGACCAACCTGAAGTCGCCGACGATGATGTGGGATTTCTGGTCGCTCTCGCCCGAGAGTCTGCACCAGGTCACGATCCTGTTCAGCGATCGCGGGACGCCGAAGGGCTTCCGCCACATGAACGGCTACGGCAGCCACACGTTTTCGCTGATCAACGCGAAGAACGAGCTGTTCTACGTGAAGTGGCACTTCAAGACACAGCAGGGCATCGACAACTTCACGCGCGAAGAAGCCGACCACATGAAGAGCGTGAACCTGGACTATTCGCAGGACGATCTCTACCACTCGATCAAGAAGGGTGACTTTCCCAGGTGGAAGGTGCAGATCCAGATCATGCCCGAAGCCGAGGCGAAGACCTACCACATCAACCCGTTCGACCTCACCAAGGTCTGGCCGCACGGCGACTATCCCGTCATCGACGTCGGCTACTTCGAGCTGAATGAGAACCCGAAGAACTACTTCGCCGAGATCGAGCAGTCGGCGTTCGAGCCGCGCAACGTCGTGCCAGGCATGGGCTTCTCGCCCGACCGCATGTTGCAAGGCCGCCTCATCAGCTATCCCGACGCGCACCGTTACCGTCTGGGCGTGAACTACGACTCGCTGCCGGTGAACCAGCCGCGGTGTCCGTTTGCGACCTACCACCGCGACGGCGCGATGCGCTACGGCGACAACGGCGGCGACTCGCCAAACTACGAGCCGAACAGCTTCGGCGGGCCAACGCAGGACACGCGGTTCAAGGAGCGTCCGACGACCTACCCCAGCGCCGAGGTTGCCCGTTACGACCACCGCGAGTTGGACGGCGACTACTACACGCAGCCCGGAAACCTCTTCCGCCTGATGAAGCCCGACGCACAGCAGCGCCTCGTCGAGAACATCGCCGGTAGCCTGGGCCAGGTGGAACAGCGCATCCAGGACCTCCAGATCAACCACTTCTACAAGTGCGACCCGAAGTATGGCGAGGGCGTTGCCAAGGCCATCGGTCGCAGGATCGAGGACATTGTGAAGAAGGAAGAGCTGGTCACGGCTTAGGTTTGCATCATTCCGATCGGGAGCGGCCAGCACGTCGGCCGCTCAATTTTTTTGCTGCGACAGAGTGCAGCGCATCGAGCATCGTGATTATTTTTGGAGCAACTCCGCGCTCGGGGCAGGTTGCTTGCCCGGATACCACCGCGGCTTCCATCCTGTATCGGCGAGCCAGCGAATGGGAACAATCATGGATTGGATCGCGCGGTCCATGTGGGGGAAGTCGATCCTGCTCAACTCATCGCCGGGCTGGTGATAGTCCTTGTGCAGCCCGAAGCTGGAGACGGTCTGGGCGATGATGCCTTTGCGCGCCAGCGCGTAGTTGTCGGAGCGCCGGAAGAAGTGCTGCGCCGGGTGCGGGTCCCCGACCAGATGTGCTCCGTGCTTCGCCAGCGTGGGGCCAAGGTCGGTGCGCTCGTAGCCAGTCAACCACAGCGTCCCCTCGGGCACGGCGGGGTCAGGCCGGCCAATCATCTCGAACTCCAGATTGGCGACGATATTCGTGAGCGGCATGGGCGGGTGGTCCAGAAAGGCGCGGTCGCCATAGCCTCCAATCTCCTCCGAACCGAAGAGGGCGAAGACGATGGTGCGCTTTGGCTGCTTGCCGGTCGCAAGTATATGCGCGAGCGTCAGCACGGCGGTCGTGCCAGAGGCGTCGTCATCGGCCCCGTTGTAGATGCTGTCGCCGTTGACGGCCGGACCGATGCCCAGGTGGTCGAGGTGCGCTGACAGCAGAATCACCTCGTTGGGCTTCGATGCGCCGCGCAGAATGCCGATGGCGTTCCATGTTTCGGTGCGCGGCCCGTTCGGATACTTCGAGAGATACTTCTGCACTCGCTCGGGCAGAGGATCGGGCAGCTTCGTCTTCTGGAGAAAGGTCCCGTTGTCCCCTCCTGGTTCAAGACCGAGCGCCTGAAACTGCGAGGCGGCAAAGAGCGCGGCGATATGCTCGTCGCGCGTAGCCGAGCCGCGGCCGTCGAGCGCATCGTCGGCAAGAAAGTCCATGTCGGCGCGGACCTCGCGGTCGAGCGCCGAAGATGCTGAAGCCGTTTTCGATGCAGGCGCGTCGAATGGATGAGCCGTTTGTGAGCGCGCTGCTGTCGTGGCTGGAGCGAGGATGCAGGCCAGTGTGATGAAGCGGAGACGCGCAAAGGGCCGTGAGAGCATTGGCAGATTATAGACGGGCGTTCGGGGTAATCTTGAGCTGAGTCTTCTGTGGAGTATGGCTGTGAATAGGAGCAGGTCGATGCCGTGGCGCGCAGCAAAGGCGTGGACGCAACTGATGGTCGCCGCGATGCTGCCATTCGTGGCCGGATGCACCGGCTTCTTTCCGCCCATCAATGGCGGCGGAGGCGGTGGCGGAGGTTCGACGGGGAACTACGTCTACGTTGCCAACGCGGGAAGAGATTCGGTGAGCGGGTTTTCCATCGGCACAAGCAAGCTGACCAAGGTCGCCAACTCGCCCCTGGCGCTCGGCTATACGCCGGTGGCGATGGCGGTGACGCCCTCGAACAGCTTTCTGTACATTGCCGGCCCGGCCAGCATCAATGTCTACGCGGTGAATGCGAACGGTTCGCTCACGGTTCCTGCAAACGGCAGCGCCGCTGCGATTGCCACCGTGGTTTCGCTCGATGTGTCGCCGGACGGCAAGTGGCTCTTCGGGCTCGACGGCATCCAGCAGTTGCTCGATGTCTATGCCATCAACACGTCAACCGGCGCGTTGGCCGTCGTGGGCAATGCGCAATATCCCGTGACCACGGGCGCGTGGGTGCCGCGCATGGTGCGGGTCTCGCCCAACGGCGCACTGGTCTTTGCCGCGCTCGGTACGGCGGGCGACGCGGTATTTACATTCAATTCCACGACCGGAGTGACCGCGTGGAGCGGCCAGTCGCTGACGTTCAACACTCCTACCAGCGACAATGCAGTGGCGATCGACAGCAACTCGGCGTATCTGTACATTGCGAGAAGCGGCGTCGGGCCCGGGGTTGCGGTCTACTCCATCGGCACGGGCGGAAAGCTGACGCCCGTGACAGGCTCGCCGTTCGCGGCTGGAACGCAGACGTATTCTGTTGTGCTCAATAAGGCGGGCACGGATGTCTACGCGGCCAATCGTGGGGATTCGACGATCTCGGGCTACGCCATCGGCGCGGGCGGGGTGCTGACTCCGCTTGCCGGGTCGCCCTACAAAAGCGGGTTGCAGGTCACGGCGCTGGGCATCGACTCAAGCGGCAAGTACCTGTTGGCAGCGGCCAACGGCGGCTCGCCCGACCTGACGATGTACGGGTTCGACGTAACCACGCCGGGCAAACTCGACTCGCTGACCAGTGCCTCAACAGATACCGCTCCGTCAAATGCCGTCGCAGTTGCGTTGACACATTAGCGGGCGGCTGCGTCCTACATGCAACAGACATTGTGCAGTCCGGTTGCGTCGCCATTAAGATAGTGATGTGACACGTCATGTAGAGCGGAGATTTCGGGCCATCGCTTCTTCCTTCCGGCAGTTCGGTTCTGACAACATTGGGCGACGCGGACGTTTGCCGCGCTGTGCGGCGGTTGTGCTTCTCTGCGCGGTTGCACTGACGTGCGGCTGCTCGCGATTCCATCGCCGCGCGCCGGTCGAGTACGTGTATGTCACGGCGAAGCAGACCTATCTCCGCGACCGCGTGGCGGCGGTCTCGAACCGCACGGCGACGGTCGAAAACGGCGAGAAGCTGAAGGTGCTCGAACACGGCCGCCGCTTCCTGCGCGTCCAGACAGACAAAGGAGAGCAGGGCTGGATCGACGAGAAGATTGTCGCCACGCAGCAGGTCTACGACCAGTTTCAGGCGCTCGCGGCGGAGCACAAGAGTGACCCGACCGTCGCAACCGGCGTCGTCAGCGACGATGTGTACCTGCATATCGCACCGGGGCGCGAAGCCGAGCGGTTTTACCGCCTGCAGGAAGGCGACAAACTCCAGTTGTTGAAGCGCGCGACGCTGCCCAGGCCCATTCCCTCGTGGATGCAGCCAGCGGCAAAGGCAAAAAATGCAGAGCCCACCAAACCTTCCATGGAAGACTGGTGGCTGGTGCGCGACCAGCGAGGCGAGACCGGCTGGATGCTCAGCCGGATTATGAATGTGGACGTGCCCGATACGCTGGTCCGCTATTCGGAGGGGCAGCGCGTTGTTGGGGCCTATGTGCTGACCACGGTGAATGACCCGGACGCTCCCGGCGACAACAAGAACATCCCCGAGTACGTGACCGTGACCTCGCCGTATGAAGCGGGCCTGCCGTATGACTTCAACCAGTCGCGCGTCTTCATCTGGAACGTGAAGAAGCACCGCTACGAAACCTCGTACCGCGACAAGAACGTCGAAGGATACCTTCCCGTCGAAGTGAAAATGGCTGCCGACCCTTACGGCAAGACCCCGGACTCCAGTGCCCCCGCGCCCACTTTCAGCTACCGCGTCCTGTCGGCGGACGCCGCGCCGGTTGTTCCAGACCCAACGACCGGATACATCGTTCCGGGCAAGACCATCGTGAAGACCTTCAGGCTGGAGGGCAACCTCGTGCGCCGGGTCCTTCCGCCGGGCACCACGGCACCGGCAGAGGCGCATCCGACGCCGGTAGAGAAGAAGCCGGCCAAAGCACGCAGGCGACGATAATTTCGATTTCGCTAAGTCTTCAGGCGTAGAACGCAGCAACCGCTTCTACGACGGTCTGCTGCTCATCTTCGCGGAGTTCAGGGAAGATGGGCAGAGCGAGCACCTCGGCGGCGGCACGTTCGCTCTCGGGGAAGTCTCCCTGCTTGTAGCCGAGCGCGGCCAGGCTCGGCTGAAGATGGAGCGGCAGCGGGTAGTAGATCTCGCTGCCAATGCGGCGGTCGGTGAGGAACTGGCGAAGCTGGTCGCGGCGCGGCGCGCGAATCACATACTGATGAAAGACATGCGTGGTGCGCGGATCGGTGAAGGGCAGCACGATGCCTTCCGCCGTACTGGCGGCGGCAAGGCCCGCTCGGCGAAAGAGGCTGTCATAGCGCGCGGCGATCGCGCGGCGCTGCTGGTTCCAGTGGGGAAGATAGCGGAGCTTGACTTCGAGAATCGCGGCCTGGATCGAGTCGAGCCGCGAGTTCCAGCCGATCTCATCGTGGTAGTAGCGGCGCTTCATGCCGTGGGCGCGGAGCACGCGCGCGTGAGCGTCGATGGCGGGCGAGAGCGTAGTGACAAGCCCGGCATCGCCCATGGCGCTCAGATTTTTCGTCGGGTAAAAGCTGAAGGCGGCGGCGTCTCCCAGCGCGCCTGCGGGCGTATCGCTCCACGTTGCGCCGAAGGCCTGGGCGGCGTCTTCGATGAGTAGAAGATTGTAGCGGCGCTTGAGCGCGATGAAGGCGTCCCAGTTGGCGCACTGGCCGTAGAGATGGACGGGCAGGATCGCCTTGACACGTGCCCCCGCGGGCGACTGCAAAAGCGTCTCAACGGTCTTCGCTGAGAGATTGAAGGTCGCGGGGTTGATGTCGGCCAGCAGCGGCTGCGCCCCGGCGCGGAGGATGGCGCTGACCGAAGCAAAGAAGGTAAAGGGCGAAGTGATGACGGCATCGCCTGGGCCAACGTTGGCTGCGGCGAGCGCAAGCCAGATGGCGTCCGTTCCGCTGCCGCATCCGATGGCGTGCGGCGCGTTGCAGGCAGCGGCGGCCGCACGCTCGAAGGCGGCAACCTGCGGGCCGAGGATGAATTGCTGCGATTCGCAGACCGATTCGATGGCATGAAGCAGCTCGCCGCGGATCGAGTGGAACTGGCGGCTGAAGTCAAGCATGGGAACGGGTTCGGCGACGCGGACAGGCACGTCTTGAATGGTATATCGTGGGATGTCGGGACGGAGACCGGCAACGGGCAATTTTGCGTCCAATGCCTTTCGGTTACGTCTAAACAGGAGCGCAACTTGTTCCCCGGGCGGACAGCCATAGGCCCGAAAGTTGCTAAATCGAGTAGATGGTCGTATTGTTGACAGTCTTGGCTTCAAATCCTGCGGTTTTGTGGACTAAGACTGCTATGAAGTTGATGGGGTACGGCAAGACCTTTTTATTTTGAAGGACATTACAGACCAAGGAGATCGGCGCCATGGATTCAAAGCCGGCACAGAACATTCAGGACACTTTTCTCAACACCGTCAGAAAAGACAAGAGTCCGATCACGATCTATCTGGTCAGCGGAGTGAAGCTGACGGGGAAGATCCGGTCGTTCGATAAGTATTCCGTGCTGTTGGAGAACAACAGCCAGGAACAGTTGATCTTCAAACATGCGATCTCGACCGTGGTGAGCGGACGCGCGGGAGTCCACGCGGAACCGCGTCAGGATACGCGGATCGGCATGAGCCACCCTGTGGCTGCCTCGGCTGGCGTTGCCACGCAGGAAGCTACGGGAACACAAGGCCACTAACGAGTTGGCAGAAGACCACCAGAGACCGGCGCCGATGCCCGGACAACGACCTAGTCTGGTTGCGGCACAGGCGGAGGTGTCTGCTGCTGCGCGCAGGCGCGAGACTGGCCGCTTTCGCCAGGAGCGCGCCGTCCTGGTCGCGGTGGAGTTTACCGGCGAACGCCGCAAGCTGACTGCGGCGGTTCGGCAGGCGCGCCGTGCAGCCGAAGTGTCAGCAGGCACAAACCACGAGAGTTCCATCCCGCCCGTCCGCGAGACTGACCTCGACTTCGAGGCTTCGTTGGCGGAGTTCGAAGAGCTTGCCCGCAGCGCCGGAGCAGAGGTTGCCGCAACGCTGGTACAACGCCGCGCGCGGCCAGACGCGGCCACCCTGGTAGGTCACGGCAAACTGGACGAGATTGAAGGCGTGGTGGCTTCCACCGATGCCGATCTTGTGCTGTTCGACCACGACCTGACGCCTTCGCAGTTGCGCAATCTGGAGGCGCGGCTCCCTTGCCGCGTCATCGACCGCACCCAGTTAATCCTGGACATCTTCGCCCGCCATGCGCGGACGCGCGAAGGCCAGTTGCAGGTCGAGCTGGCGCAACTGGAGTATCAGTTGCCACGCCTCGCCGGACGCGGCAAGGCGATGAGCCAGTTGGGCGGCGGCATCGGCACCCGTGGACCGGGCGAGACGCAGTTGGAGACTGACAGGCGCAAGATCAACCTGCGCATCGACCACGTGAAGGAGCAACTGGAGTCGGTGCGGCGCGTCCGGCGCCAGCAGCGGCAGCGGCGCGAGGCCGTGCCGGTCCCGGTAGTCACGCTGGTGGGCTACACGAATGCGGGCAAGAGCACGCTGTTCAACGCCCTGACCGAGGCCGGAGTGCTCGAGTCATCGAAGATGTTCGCCACGCTCGACCCGAAGCTGCGCCAACTGACGCTGCCTTCGCGCCGCAAGGTGCTGCTGTCGGACACGGTCGGCTTTATCCGCAACCTCCCTCACACGCTGGTGACGAGCTTTCGCGCGACGCTCGAAGAGGTCGAACGCGCCGAGCTGCTGCTGCACGTGCGCGACGCCTCAAGCCCCATGATGGACGAGCAGAAGGCGCAGGTGGAGCGCGTTCTGGGCGAACTGGACGTAGCCGGTAAGCCCATCATTGAAGTGTTGAATAAGATCGACCTCGTTCCCGAAGGAACGCTGGAGATCAGGCCAGGGATCGTGGCCGTCTCCGGGCTGAAGCGGCAGGGGTTGGGCAGCCTAATGGCCGCGATTGACGCGGCGTTGGTCAGGGACCCTCTGACCGAGGCGACATTCCGGCTGCCGCAGTCGGAGGGCAGGGTGATGGCTGCGCTTGAGGCCGGGGCCGTAGTGCTGGAGAAGCGGTTCGTGGGGAACCTGGCCTATGTGCGGGTACGCGGGGCCGCGTCGCTGATGGATCGGTTTCGGAGCTTTCGGGAACGTAGCGCGGAGGAGAAATCGGCGCGGAAAAAGCGCACTTAACTAGCATAGGCCGCCTGAGGGGGAGCGGAGGTGGTGTCCCCGATCACGCAGCCTATGTGACCCAGAAATTAGGGTCCGGGTGGTGTTTCTATTGTAGCCGATTTCGGGCGAAAGTCAATGAAAGTCGAAGGTAAACCGGGGCAGAATGTGAAGATGGTTTGAACAGGCGAAGAGCGGAAAATGAGCGTTCGGAGATCGACGTATCTGTTCGGTAATCGAATTATCGAGGTTTGACACGTTCGTAAACGCTTTGCTAAAACTAGACGTACCGCAAACTTCAAGCCAGACGTACGCGCGGACGTTTCACTAAGATGTATGCTCATGTGAAACGTTGGCTATAGGACTATCTGAACGGCTTCGGCCACCCCATTCATGGACGAGATACTGCATCAACTCGGCGAACTTGTGCTCGGCTCTGTGCCGACGATGGTTCTTTTTGTGCTGCTGACGGTGGCCTATAGCGTGCTGGTTCGGCGGCCTCTCGATCGTGTGCTGGCCGAGCGGCGGGCAAGAACGCAGGGCGCGGTCGAGCAGGCGCGCGGCGCAATGGCGACCGCTGAGGCGGAGACCTCGGCCTACGAAGAGAAGCTGCGCCAGGCGAAGCGCGAGATATTTGAATCCCGCGAACAACGCCGCAAGCGATGGAATGAGGAGAGGGAAGCCGCGCTGGCCGAAGTCCGGTCCGAGGCGCAGCGGCGCATTCAGGTTGCGCGGCAGGAGATCGAGCAGAGCGCCGCCGATGCCCGCGCCAGGATTGAAAGCGTGAGCGGCGAGTTGAGTTCGCTGGTGCTGGGCGCGGTGCTGCCTGTCGAGCCGGTGGCGACGGAGGTGGCCCAGTGAATCTTCTTCGCATCAAACGTCTTTTGCCCGTCATGGTGATGGCTGGAGCGATGTTTGTCCCGGTCCCGCAGGTGAAGGCGCAGGCCCCGGCAGCAACCAGCAGCGTCGATAGCGGAGACAGGAGCACGCCCGAGGCGCAGTCTCCGGACAAGAACAAGCAGGAAGAGAACGAGAACGAGGCCTATCGGCACTCGGCCGCCGTGCGGTTCCTGGGCGCCAAACTCGGCTTGAACGCTGAGCAGGCCGCCACGGCCTTTTCGCTGATCAACTTCGCCCTGCTGGTTATCGGCGTGGGTTGGGTGCTGTTGAAGACCCTGCCGAAGATGTTCCGCGACCGCAGCTCGGCGATCCAGAAGCACCTGGTGGATGCCCGCACGGCGACTGCCGAGGCAAGCGCGCGGCTGAGCAGTGTCGAGGCGCGGCTGGCGAAGCTCGACGGCCAGATTGCCGCCATGCGGTCGCAGGCGGAAAAAGATGCCGCGCTCGACGAACAGCGCATCAAAGCGACGGTCGAGGACGAGAAGCGGAAGATTCTGGATGCGGCCGAGCAGGAGATTGCTTCGGCAACGGTGCAGGCGCGACGGCAGATTCAGCAGTACGCCGCCGATCTTGCGATTGACCAGGCTGCCAAGAAGCTGGTGGTAACAGCAGAGACCGACCGCCTGCTGGTGCAGAACTTTGCCCGGCGGCTCACGGGCACGGACGCAAAGGAAGGGCACAACTAATGTCAGTCGTTGCGTTGCGGTATGCCCATGCATTTGCGGATGTGGTTCAGTCGCGCCGGCTGGATGCCGTTGCCGTTGAGCGGCAGCTTGGCGACTTCAACGCCACCCTTGCGGGAAGCGATGAGTTGCGTGAGGTGTTGATGAACCCCTCGATCCCCCGCACGCAGAAGCTCAAGGTGCTCGACGCGATTGCGCGGCGGCTGGAGATGGCGACCGAGGCGCGGAATTTTCTGGCGGTCATCATCGACCACCAGCGGCTGGCCGAGCTTGGCGACATGCTGGCGGAGTATCATGCGGTTGCCGATGAGCAGTCGGGCCTGGTCGAGGCCGAGATTACCAGTGCGCACAACCTGAACGCCGAGGACCGCGCCGAGTTGGAGTCGCAGGTGGAAAAACTTGCAGGCGGGCGCGTTCGCACGACCTATCGGCAGGATGCCGCGCTGCTGGGCGGCGCGGTGGTGCGGATCGGCTCGACCGTATATGACGGCTCCATCCGGGCGCAGTTGCAGCAACTGAAAAAGAGGCTTGTGAGCGCGTAAGATTCTCGGGCGGGTCGCAGCCGGAAAAGTTCAAGACAGAGACGAGTAGAAGGAAGACATGGCACAGATCAAGGCGGATGAGATAACGGCGCTGCTGCGCGAAGAGATTGAGAACTACGAGCAGCGCATCCAGGTGGACGAGGTCGGCACGGTCATCTCGCTCGGCGACGGTATCGCCCGCGTACATGGGCTCGACAAGGTCATGGCCGGCGAGCTCATCGACTTCCCCCACGGCGTGGCCGGGCTGGCGATGAACCTCGAAGAAGAGCAGGTCGGCGCGGTGCTGCTGGGCGACTACACCGAACTCAAGGAAGGCGACCAGGTCAAGCGCACCGGCCGCATCATGGCCGTGCCTGTGGGCGAGGCCCTGATTGGCCGCGTTGTCAACGCGCTGGGCCGGCCCATCGACGACAAAGGACCCATCAATACGGACACCTATTTACCGGTCGAGCGGCTCGCTCCCGGCGTCATCGATCGCCAATCGGTGCGTGAGCCGATGGCGACCGGCATCAAGGCCATCGACACGATGATTCCCATCGGGCGCGGCCAGCGCGAACTGCTCATCGGCGACCGCCAGACCGGCAAGACGGCCATCGCGCTCGACACCATCATCAACTCGGCCAGGAACAACCTCATCTGCATCTACTGCGCCGTCGGACAGAAGCGTTCCTCGGTAGCGCAGGTCGTCCAGACGCTCGAAGAGTACGGTGCGATGGCGTACACCATCGTCGTCGCCGCGACTGCCTCCGAGCCTGCTCCCATGCAGTATCTTGCTCCCTTTGCAGCAACCGCGATGGGCGAGTACTTCCGCGACAGCGGCAAGCACGCACTGGTCATCTACGACGACCTCTCGAAGCACGCTGCGAGCTACCGCGAGATTTCGCTGCTGCTGCGCCGTCCGCCGGGACGCGAAGCCTATCCGGGCGACGTCTTCTATCTGCACTCGCGTCTGCTCGAGCGGTCCTCGAAGCTCTCCGACAAGCTGGGCGGCGGCTCGCTGACCGCGCTGCCCATCATCGAGACCCAGGCGGGCGACGTTTCGGCGTACATTCCGACCAACGTCATCTCGATCACCGACGGCCAGATCTTCCTCGAAACCGACCTGTTCAACTCCGGCGTGCGTCCGGCAGTCAACGTCGGCCTTTCGGTCTCGCGCGTCGGCTTCTCCGCCGCGATCAAGGCGACCAAACAAGTCGGCTCGACGCTGAAGCTCGACCTCGCGCAGTACCGCGAGCTGGCCGCCTTCGCGCAGTTCGGCTCGGACCTCGACAAGGTGACGCAGCAGCAGTTGAACCGCGGCGCGCGCCTGACGGAGCTGCTGAAGCAGCCGCAGTTCCATCCGCTGACCGCCGAAAAGCAGGTGGCGATTCTGTTCGCAGGCGTGAACGGTCTGCTCGACGACGTTGAGGTCAAGGACCTGCGCGCCTTCGAGGACGGCTTCTATCCGTATCTCGAATCCACTGCGCCCACGATCCTCACCGACATCGCCACGAAGAAGGCGCTCGACGACGACATCAAGGCCCGTCTGACCTCGGCGATCAAGGACTACAAGGCCGGCTTCCTGGCCGATCGCAAGGACAAGAAAGAGGCGGTTGCTCGGTAAATCATGGCAAACGTACTCGACTTACGGCGTCGCATCCGCAGTGTGAAGAACACGCGGCAGATCACGAAGGCCATGAAGATGGTGTCGGCGGCCAAGCTGCGCCGTGCGCAGGAGCGCGCGCTGCAGGCGCGGCCCTATGCGCAGATGCTGACCAGTGTGCTGGAGTCGCTGGTCAGGCGCACGGACCTGTTCAATGGCGCAACGGGCGACGTGATGCATCCGCTGCTGGTCGAGCGTGAAGAGAAGAACGTGCTCGTCGTCGTGGTCGCGGGCGACAAAGGATTCGCCGGCGCGTTCAACTCGAACATCGTCAAAGCCGCGCAGAACTTCATCGACGAGCGCCGTAGGCAGGGCCAGAACATTGACATCGAGCCCATCGGCCGCAAGGCCCGCGATATTTTCCGCAAGCGTTATCCGGCTGCGGTCTACGAGCGCAAAGAAGAGCACTACGACAACGACCTGGCGACGCACATCGAGAATATCCGCCATCGCGCCGAGCCGATCGAGGTAACGGGCAACCACTCGGGCCTGTTGCAAAAGATCGACTTCGACGAAGTGGCCGAAGTCAGCCGCTCCATCGTCGAGCGGTATACGGACTCAGAGATCGACGCGGTCTATCTCGTCTACAACGAGTTCAAGTCGGTCATCTCGCAGCGCGTCGTGGTCGAAAAGCTGTTGCCCATCCGTAAGCTCGGCTCGCACGAGATTACCGCTGCCGAAGAGATGACTGAAGAGCAGATTGAAGCCGCCGCGCGCGCCGCCCAGACCTCGGGCGTCAGCGTGAACGCACCTGAATCGTCGGAGATCGACGCCGAGGCGAAGAAGTTCGGCACCGCCGAGGTGGACTACATCTTCGGCGCGGACCCGGAGCGCCTCTTCCGCCACCTGATGCCGCGCTATGTGACGACGCAGATCTTCCACGCGCTGCTCGAAAGCGTGGCCGCCGAACACGCCGCGCGCATGACCGCGATGGATTCGGCCACCAACAACGCAGGCGAGATGATCGACGCGCTTTCGCTCACCATGAACCGTGTGCGCCAGGCGGCGATTACGAAGGAAATTATTGAGATTGTGAGCGGAGCATCTGCCCTGTGAGGCTAACCTGGCCCAGTCTTCGGAGCGGTAAGGGGCGGGTCATCGCCACACTGGTTGTAGTGCTGCTCACAATCGCTTGCTATAAGACATATGACAAGTATGGAATTTCGAGCAGAGAGAGAAAGGTAGCTATCCAAACCGTATATAAAATCGACGGCATCTCGTCGGATAATATTTCAGATGCTGACCTCTCCCGTTCAGAGGACAGCATAAGGATGCTGCTTGCAGACGCCCACCTTGCTGCCCGTACACAAAGAGATAAATCGATCGCAGACGACCTGGATGAGTATCTGTTTTGGAGCGATCTTGGACGATCCTCGAATAATCCTGACGACGCCTCCCTGCTGAGCAGCATAGCTGCTCTCGATAAGAGCGACCCTCAGCGTGAATCCCTCATCGGCCTTTGGCATAAGAATCATGAGATACGGCAGGAGATGGAAGAATCGCACGAGAAGAATCGGGAGACAGCAAACGGTATTCGGGCTAATTTGATGAAGGAATTGGAATAGACCTATGGCAGAGAACATTGGAAAAGTGATTTCGATCAGCGGGCCGGCCGTTGACGTTCAGTTTGAAGAGGCGAAGATGCCGCCCATCTTCCAGGCGCTCAGAATCGTCAGCGACGGCTTCGATGTGCCGAAGCCCCTGGACGTCGTCGTCGAGGTGCAGCAGCACCTGGGCGAAGGGCGCGTGCGCTGCATCGCCATGGTGGCCACCGAGGGCATGGTGCGCGGTATGAAGGCCATCGACACGGGCGCGGGCATCTCGGTGCCTGTGGGCCGCGAGACGCTGGGCCGCGTGCTCAACGTGCTCGGTCAGCCGGTCGATGAACTCGGCCCGGTGAACGCGAAGCTGCGGATGCCGATCCATCGTCAGGCCCCGGCCTTCGACGAGCAATCGACCTCGGAGGAAATGTTTGAGACCGGCATCAAGGTCGTCGATCTGATCCTGCCGTTCCTGAAGGGCGGCAAGATCGGCCTCTTCGGCGGCGCGGGCGTCGGCAAGACGGTCGTCATTCAGGAGCTGATCAACAACGTCGCCTCGAAGCACGGCGGCTTCTCCGTGTTCGCCGGTGTGGGCGAGCGCACCCGCGAAGGCAACGACCTGTGGCACGAATTTCAGGAGTCGGGCGTCATCGACCCGCACGACTTCAACAAGTCCAAGGCCGCACTGATCTACGGCCAGATGACCGAGCCGCCGGGGGCGCGTCTGCGCGTGGCCCTCACCGGCCTGACGGTGGCCGAGTACTTCCGCGACCACGAGGGCGCCGACACGCTGCTCTTCATCGACAACATCTTCCGCTTCACGCAGGCGGGCTCCGAGGTCTCGACGCTGCTCGGCCGTATGCCTTCGGCTGTCGGCTACCAGCCGAACCTCGCCACCGAGATGGGCGAGTTACAGGAGCGCATCACCTCGACCAAGAAGGGCTCCATCACCTCCGTGCAGGCCGTCTACGTTCCCGCCGACGACATCACGGACCCGGCCCCGGCGACCACCTTCGCCCACCTCGATGCGACCATGCTGCTCTCGCGTCCGCTGTCGGAGCTTGGCATCTACCCGGCCGTCGATCCGCTGACCTCGACCTCGCGTATCCTTTCGGCGCGTGTCGTTGGGCAGGAGCACTACGACGTGGCGCAGGGCGTCAAGAAGATCCTTCAGCGGTACAAGGACCTGCAGGACATCATCGCCATCCTCGGCATCGACGAACTCTCCGAAGAGGACAAGATCACCGTCGCTCGCGCGCGCAAAGTCCAGCGGTTCCTCTCGCAGCCGTTCCACGTGGCCGAGATCTTCACTGGCATCAAGGGAGCTTACGTCAAGGTCGAAGACACGGTGCGTAGCTTCAAGGAGATCATCGAAGGCAAGCACGACGACATCCCCGAGCAGGCCTTTTACCTGAAGGGCGGCATCGAAGACGTGCTCGCCGCGGCTGAGAAGATGAAACAGTTGGCGTAAGAGCAGCTTTTAGCCGCTAGCTTCCAGCTTTGAGCTGGAGCCTGGCGGTGAAGAGCGAGGATTTGAAAACAACCGTCTTTAGCTAAAAGCTGGAGGCTGGAAGCTAGAAGCTACATGGCAGAGACAACCACAAACACGGGACAGTTGGCGGTGCGGCTGGTGACGCCGGACCGGGTGCTGCTGGACGCGACGGCGGACGCGGTGGAGCTGCCGGCGATGTCCGGCTACATCGAGGCGCTTTACGGCCACGCGCCGCTGTTGGCGGAGCTTGGCGCGGGCGAGGTCAGGCTGCATGGCGGCACTTCAAGCGACCAGAAGTTCTTTGTCGCCTGGGGCTTCGTCGAGGTGCTGCCGGAGCGGGTGACGATCCTTGCGGAAACGGCCCTGCATCCCGAGGAGATCGACCTCGCCGAAGCACGGCAGGAACTTCACGAAGGCGAGAAGCTCTGGCAGGAGGCCGGCGACGACGGCAACAAGTACGACGAAGCCAACGCCGTCACCCGCCAGGCTGAGGAGAAGATCGCCTCGGCCACCGGCAAGAGCACATAAAGTTTTCGCATCATCGTACACATACAAAACCCCGGTCGGCGACCGGGGTTTTGTTCTTCAGCTTGCCCAAACCTATGCGGATTTCTTCTTCGGCTTTGCCGCTGCTTTCTTGGCTGCGGGTTTTGCCGGGGCCTTTGCTGTTGCTTTTGCCGGGGACTTCGCTGGCGCCGCTTCCTGCTGCTCCTGCGCGGCGGCTTCTGCGGCCTGGCGCAGCGTGTGGATGCAGACGCGAAGCATCTCTTCCTCGGGAGCGGGCTTGCCGGTCCATATCTCGAACTGGCGCGCGCCCTGCTGCACGAACATCTCAATGCCGGTGATGATGGGGATGTTCTGCTGGCGTGCCAGGCGAATGAGCGGCGTCTCCAGCGGGTTGTAGACCAGGTCGAAGACCAGCTTTGTGTTCAGGTCTTTGGCTTCGAGAATCTGGTTGTGCTTCTGCCCGGCCATGCCAACCGGCGTCGAGTTGATGATGACATCGAAGCTGGTCTTGGCCAGCGCCTCTTTCTTGATGGACTTCGAGCCGGACTGGCGCGCGAGTTTGTGCGCGGTCTCGGGCGTGCGGTTCAGGATGAAGACGTCCGCGCCCTTGTCGCGCAGGCCGAAGACCGCGGCGCGTCCTGCACCGCCTGCGCCCAGCACCAGCGCCTTGGCGCCGCGCAGCGACATGCGCTTTTCGAGCGGCCCGATGATCCCGGCGACATCCGTATTGAAGCCGTAGAGATTGCCATCCTGCGCGCGGAGCACCGTGTTGCACGCGCCTATCTTGGCGGAGAGCGGGTCAGTCTTCTCCAGGTGCGCCATGATGTCCTGCTTGAGCGGCATGGTGACGCTGAGGCCCTGAATCGGTATCTCGTGAACGAGCTTGATGAGGTCGCTCACCTTGCTCGTCTGGAGCGCGAGGTAGACGGCGTTGACCGTCTCGCGGCGGAAGGCCGTGTTCATCATCACCGGCGAGAGCGAGCTGCGGATGGGACTGCCCGCCACGCCGTAGACCTTGGTGGCCGCGTCCACCTGATCGATGCGATAGGTCTCGATCAGCGTGCGTGCGGCGATCTGGCCGGGGCCGGTCTCTTCGCCTGCCGAGGCGGCGGCAAAGGTGAACGCGCTCCCCGCGCGCAGGCCGAGTACGCGCGAGATGATGCCCGCGTCGCCCATGCAGATGCCGACGATCTTCGAGTGGTCTTCCATGCGTTCGATGAAGCGCATCAGCGTGACGTTGTCGGTCAGGTGCCTGGCCGTGGGGACGATCTTGATGAAGTCCGGCTGAAACGGCACGATGCGGTTGTAGATGCCGTCGAGATCTTTGGTCGCGTTGAAGTCGTGATGGCTGATGATGATGGCGATGCCAGTGTCGCGCAGCTTCTGGATGCCCGACTTCTTCAGCGTTTCCGCCGACTCCAGCTCCACGTCGATGAGATGGAAACCTGTGGCTGCGGCCTTCGAGAGAATCTCGACCTCTGCCGCTACCGAGCCGGTAAACTTACCTCCGTTGGCCGCGCGTCGACAGGTAGCGATGCCGGTGGCGGCCGTATTCTCGCTGAAGAAGTGTTTGATCTTCGGCAAGGCCAGCAGCGGCTTTTCGAGATAGTCGAGCCGAAACTCGATGAAGGGGCTTTCCTTGACGGCAACTGCCGCCTTTTCAAGCATCTCGGCAGGCGTCGAGCCGGTGATGGCGACGCAGACCTTGCCGATGCGCGAACGAAGTAATTGCTGGGTAAAAGGGGGCACGTTGGCTCTCATGTCTACAATCGCGGTATCTTACAGAGGTCTCAGTCAGGATGCAAATTTTTGTTGAAAAGAAAGGGGTTTTCGCTTAGGGGTGAGACGGAGCGCAGATGGGAACGTCACCGCTACGAGGCTTTAGAATGAGGGAATTATGGTCCGGATTGAAAGCTGGACGCGATGGCCCTGGCTCAGGCATGGGTTCAGTACGCGAAGAGGCGGCATATCAATAGTCTACGGGAACCCATCCGACCTGAACCTGGGTTGGACCAAGGAGGATGACCCGGCGCTGGTGGCGGAGAACCGGCGGCGCTTTGTGCGGTCGGTGGGCGGCGAAAGCAGGCAGGCCGGGTGGCGTCTGGTGACGGTCAGGCAGGTCCACTCGAATGCGGTGCACTTGGTGGGAGACGAGGCGCTGACGGGCTCGCTTGAAACTGCTGAGGGCAAGGCCGTGCTCGAAGGCGACGGGCTGATGACGCAGGTTCCCGGCGTGATGATTGCTGTGGGAACAGCGGACTGCGTTCCTGTGCTGGTCGTGGACACGAGGCTGCGTGCGGTGGCGACGCTTCACGCCGGGTGGCGGGGAACCGTTGCAGGCATTGCGGAGCGGGGCGTGGAAGCGATGCGCACTGAATACGGCTCGCGCGTGGAAGACCTCGTTGCTGCTATCGGGCCTGCGATTGGCGCCTGCTGCTACGCGGTGGGCGACGAGGTGCGGGCCGGGTTCGGGGCGCGCTATTCGTATGCCGACGCGCTGTTTCGCAACGTGGGTACGGCCCTGCACGTGGACCTGTGGGAGGCGAACCGGCGGCAGTTGCTCAATGCCGGCCTGCGGGCGGAACAGATTGAAGTGGTTGGCGAATGTACAGCTTGCGCGCGCGATCAAGGGGGGCTGCGCTACTTTTCCCATCGTGGAGAGCGCGGGGTGGCGGGGCGGATGCTCAGCGCGGTTGCGGTGATGTGAGCGCGGCGGGGATTGATATACTTATCCATGTCGCGTCTCCGTTCTGGCGCGGCTGCGGGCCCGGCTGAGTCTCTGACGCACGGCCTGCGGAACAGGTCTGGATGAGCAGAATTCTTGAGACGATCAACTCCCCTGCCGACGTAAAAAAGCTGACAATCGCTGAGCTTTCAGCACTGGCCGAGGAGATACGCGAACGCCTGATTGTCGGCGTTGCGAAGACGGGCGGGCACATCGGTCCTAATCTGGGTGTGGTGGAGCTGACGCTCGCCATGCACTACGTCTTCGATACCCCGGCCGACAGCTTTGTCTTCGACGTGAGCCATCAGGCGTATGTCCACAAGCTGCTGACAGGGCGCGAGAAGCTCTTCCACACCATCCGGCAGCCCAACGGATTGAACGGCTTCATGCTGCGCACCGAAAGCGAGCACGACTGCTACGGCGCCGGGCACGCAGGCACGGCCCTGAGCGCGGCGCTCGGCATGGCGGTCGCGCGCGACCTGGCCGGAGGCACGGAGCACATCGTCGCGCTGGCCGGAGACGCTGCGTTTACCAACGGCATCTCGTTCGAGGCGCTCAACAACATCGCCGCACAGACACGGCGCATGATTATTGTGCTCAACGACAACGCCTGGTCCATCGACAAGAACGTCGGCGCGATTGCCGAGTACTTCCACAAGATTGTCACCAACACCACCTACAACAGCCTGCACGACAAGGCGGCGGGACTGATTGAACGCATCGGCGGCAAGGCCGTGCGGCACGTGGCGCGCAAAGCCGAAGAAGCGGCCAAGGGTCTGATCGGCCCCGGCATGTTGTTTGAAGAGTTCGGCCTGAGCTACTTCGGCCCCATCGACGGCCACAACCTACCGCTGCTCGTCGAGACATTCAAATTCCTCAAGACGCAGAACAAGCCCGTGGTCCTGCACGCGATTACTCAGAAGGGACGCGGGTTTCAGCCGGCGATTGAGAAGCAGAAGAAGTTTCACGGCCTCGGACCGTATGACGCCGAGACGGGCGAGACCAAGTCGGCTGGGCAGAAGACCTACTCGGAGATCTTCGCCGAGACGCTGACCAAGCTGGCCACCGGCAACGAGAAGGTCGTCGCCATTACGGCGGCCATGCCCAACGGCACTGCGCTCGATCTCTTCCGCCCGCACCATCCGTCGCGGTACTTCGATGTCGGCATTGCCGAGGAACACGCCGTCATCTTCGCGGCGGGCATGGCGACCAAAGGATACAAGCCGTTCTGCGCCATCTACTCGACCTTCCTGCAGCGTGCGTTTGACCCCATCGTGCATGACGTCTGCCTGCAGAACCTGCCGGTGGTCTTCTGCATGGACCGCGGCGGCCTCAGCGGAGACGACGGCCCGACGCATCATGGCCTCTTCGACATCAGCTACCTGCGCGGCATCCCAAACATCGTCCACATGGTGCCAAAGGACGAAGACGAGCTGGCCGACATGATGTTCACGGCGATGCTGCACGAAGGCCCCAGCGCGATCCGCTATCCGCGCGGCACCGGGCCCGGCGTTGCGGTAAAAGAGAAGCCGGTGGCGCTTGAGGTCGGCAAGGCCGAGGTCATCGCGGACGGCTCCGACGTGGCCGTGTTCGGCCTGGGCGCGATGCTGCCCGAAGCAGTGCGGCTGGCGGAGATGCTGCGCCTCGAAGGATACTCGACCGCAGTCATCAATCCGCGTTTTGCCAAGCCCATCGACAAGACGTGCGTGGCGGAGTTCGGTTCGTGCTGCCGGTTGCTGATTACGCTTGAGGACCACGTGCTCGCGGGCGGGTTCGGATCAGCCGTGATGGAGACGCTCAACGAACTGGACCTGCATGTTCCGGTGGTGCGCGTGGGCTGGCCCGATGCTTTCATCGAACACGGCAAGGTAGACGCGCTCAGAGCGAAGTACGGCCTGACCGCCGAAGCTGCTCTCGAAAAAGCCAGACCGCATCTGGCGCGCATGATGGAGCAGGTGCTGGCGAAGCACTTCTAAAGCGGTTTCGGTCTCGTTGTGACAGTCGAGTCGGAGAGTGGTGGTCTCCCACCCTTTGTGCAAAAGACGCACAAAGGATGGGGCACCCGCAGTTTTGTAACCACTTGAACTAAAAATGCTCTAACGCCCCGCGCTCCCACCGAAAAGCACAAAGCGTGCATTTTTCCGCAGCCTGTGAAAGCCCATAGCTGTTTTCCTGGAGGTGTAGTCCCGGTGACGTCCTCATCCCCAACGCCGTCCCACCTTTTTGTTGTCATTCCCGAAGGGAATCTGCGTTTCGCATCAGCCTGCGTCGGGCTATACCTATAAGGAAAATGCTCTAATGTCGATCTCCACCGATTGCACCGATAAGACACGACCACGGATTCCCCGGATGACTCGGATCAAAAATCCGTGATGATCCGCGCCATCCGTGGTCGCTTTCCATCTGTGCCTTAGCGCCATTACTGCTTCACGTAGAACGCGGTCTGTTTTTCGGATTCCTTGCCCGGACTCCAGGAGACATCGGTGTAGGATTTGCCATCGGCAGCGAGAGTCTGGATGCCATAGCCCTGCACCTTGCCGTTGAGCTTCTCGACGTAGGAGAACTTGTGCCGGCCTTCCGGCTTAAACGCAATCGTCATTCCTGGTGGAAGGGTGGGGCCGTTGATCGTGAGATCGGAGCCATCGGCCTTGCCCTCAACCGACGCCTTTTCGCTGGGGAGTTCCCAACGCATGGTCCCGGCGGAGGGCTCGGAGATGACGAAGTTATCAGGCGCCGAGACGGTCACTTTGGTCGAGCGCCATTTTCCCTCAAGGCCCTTCGTTCCGCTGACGCGAGTATAGGTGGCTGTGTCGTTGAAGCTGGAGCCATCCGGTTTGGTGCCGGTGTAGGTATTGCTTAGCGTCTTGCCGTCGGCAGAGAGTGACCGATGGATGGTGGCCAGGGTTTTGCCATCAACCTCGACGACCTGATTCCAGGCATTGTTGCCGTCCGCGGTCCAGGTGGCGGTGCGGTTGCCCCAGGCTTGATAGGGTTTGCCGTCCACGTTGAAGTCGTAGCTCTCGATGCTGCCGTCGGAGAAGTGCATCATGCCGTTGGCGGCTTTGCTGAAGGTGAAGGTGTCGCCGGTGAAGTGGCTTTTGGCCATGTCCAGCTTCCACGTGCCGACCCAGGGGTTTTCCGCTGCAATGGCGGGTAGAGCTGCGAAGGCTGCAACTGCAAAGGCGAGTATTAACTTTTTCATGCGTAATCCTCCTTGGTCTTCGGTCTTCCAGAATTTTGGGCCGTAGTGGAGGGTATTGGGGAGTGCGCGATGATTAGAGCACCGCTCGGCAGGGGTGTAAAGAGGCGTGCTCGAAACCTGCAACCGATGGGGCGTTGACATTTCCCCGGGCGGCTCGTCAACTGAAGATTGGAAGCGATGGGAACGATGATCAGCGAGCGCGGGTTGGACGTAGCGGCAGCGAAGGCGCAGACCGCAAAGCGCACCCATGATCGCGGGCTGCTGCTCATTGGGATATTCAAGCTGGGCAAGTCGCTGCTCTTCTTCGCCATCGGAGTGGGCGTGGTGAAGCTGCTGCACAAGGACATCAGCGACGTGATCATGCGAGTGGCCATGGCGCTGAAGTTCGACCCGGAGAGCGGGCTTGTGGCAATGCTGCTGAACAAGGCCGACCTGATCGACGTGCACAAGCTGAAACTGATCAGCGCAGCCGCGTTCGGCTACTCGGCCGTCGCGCTCACCGAAGGCGTGGGCCTGGTGCTCGAAAAGGTGTGGGCCGAGTACCTGACGCTGTGCCTCACCATCGCGTTCCTGCCGTGGGAGCTGTACGAGATTGCGCGAAAGCCGAACATCTTCCGGATCGGCGTGTTCGTCATCAATCTCGCCGTGCTCTGGTATCTGGTGTGGCTGCTGCGGCGCAAGAAGTCCTCAGCGTCCGTCGAGGCTTAACACCGATTTGCACCGATGACACCGATTAAAGGCTGGGGCGGGTAGAGGGTGCTGGAAAAGCCTGTTTTGCTTAAGGGCACGGCTTCGGAGCCTGTCCTAAGCGTAGTCGAAGGATGCCGCAAACGCCGCAAAATCAGTGCGACTTCACAGGCTGCGGAAAAACTCGCCATCTGTGCCTTTCGGTGGGAGCGCAGGGCTTCAGCCCTGCGAAAATCCCGGCAAATTCAAAGGGCTTCAGCCCCGGGCCTTTCTGCACAAGCTGCCGGACGCACTTTTTCCTCACCCTCATGCTCCACTTCGCGCTCGACTTTCGCTTTTTTTTCGCATACCAGAAGAGATTGCAAGTCCGCAAGTGTCAGGGCAGGTATGAACCATCGAAGGAAACACTATATGTAGTGGGTATCCGTCTATATCCCCCCTAGCGCCTGAGTTTTCCACATTCCACTTCGGGAAATGCACAGAATTGCGCAATTTAGTGCTTTACAGCGAGGGGATGCTGAGTGAGGATGGTGGAGCGAAGTGGTAAAAAGTGGTCGAAACGGGATCAACTCAGGTGCATCACGACTGAATTCTACCCCGCCAGACCAGATTTGAACCGAGTTTGAGCAGAGCAGGGTATCGAGGTTGTCATGTTCCGGGGAAATCACCCAACGCGCGTGGACGAGAAAGGCCGGCTGAAGCTGCCGGCTGAGTTCAAGCGCAGGGTGGACGAGCTGTACGGGCCCCAGTTCTACATCACCAGCCTCGACGGCAAGCGGGCGCAGATTCATCCGCTCAAGGAGTGGGAAAAGATCGAGGCCCAGATGGCGAAGCTCTCGCCGCTGGACCCGGTTCGCAAGAAGTTTCTGGACGTGACGAACTACTACGGCCAGATGGCGGAGATGGATGCGCAGGGCCGGTTGCTGGTTCCGCAGTTGTTGCGCGAGACGGCCAAGGTGATGGGCGAGGTCAATGTATTGGGCTCGCAGACGTTTCTGGAAGTGGTGAACGCTGAGATGTTCAAGGCCGACCTCCAGAGCGCGAGTGGAGCAGTGGAGCTGACGGCAAGCGATCTGGCCGCGTTTGCCGAGAAGACGAATAGCTGAAGAGCAGGGCTTAGGGCTTAGGGATTAGGGATTAGGTTTTGAGGCCCCCAGGGGCAGCACAGAAGGCGGATGAGATGAATAGACCGCAGCATGTGCCGGTTCTTTTAGATGAAGTTTTGCAATTCCTGAATGTGCGGCCCGGCGGCGTTGTCGCTGATATGACGCTGGGATTGGCCGGTCACTCTTCGGCGATAGCGAAGAGGCTGAGCGCGAAGGGCAGGCTGATCTGCTTCGACCGCGACCCGGAGGCGATGCAGGCGGCCAGGGCGAGGCTTGAAGAAGTACGAGCCGAACTCGGCGCTGAGATGCCCGAGCTAAGGTTCGAGCCCAGAGCGTTCTCGGAGGCAGCGGAGGCAATCGCGCCCGGGAGCCTCGACGGTCTGCTCGCGGACTTCGGCGTAAGCAGCCTGCAACTGGACGAGGCGCACAGAGGATTCAGTTTTCGGTCGGAAGGCCCGTTGGACATGCGGATGAATACGCAGACGGGCGAGACGGCCGGACAAGTGGTAAATCAGGCGGACGAAGAAGAGCTCGCCAACCTGATTTACGAATTCGGAGAGGAAAGGAGGTCGCGGAGAATCGCCAGAGCCATTGTGCGGGCCCGGCCGATTACGACGACAGCAGAACTGGCTCGAATCGTATCGGCCGCGGCCCCTCCAATGAAAGGCGACAAGATTCATCCTGCGACCAGGACCTTTCAGGCACTCCGAATTCGAGTGAATAACGAGCTGGGAGAGATTCAATCGCTGCTGAAGAGCGCGGGGTCTCTGCTGAAGCCGGGAGGAAGGCTGGTGCTGATCAGCTTCCACTCGCTCGAAGACCGGCTGGTCAAAGATGCGTTCCGCGAAGGCGCGAAGCGCGGTGAGTTTGAAGTGTTGACGAAGAAGCCGGTGGTTGCCGGTGAAGAAGAAGAGAGAACAAATCCCCGGTCGAGAAGCGCAAAGCTGCGAGCGGCGGAGAAAACAGGGCTTAGGGCCTTGGGAATAGGGCCTGGGGACTAGGGAATAGGAACAGAGTTCCCGCAGATGTTTTGAGGTTTTGGCTTTGAAAGGGCGTGGCTTCAGCCACGCCGCTGGCAGCAAAGGTACAGAGGGGCTTTAGCCCCTGAGGGAATGCCCGGATGGGCGCTCCTTCTCAACAAGATTTGGCCGCGTAGTTTGCGGCGACAAGTGATCGGGCCGGGGTTGTCCCACCTTCTTTCTGGCGAAAGACAACTCAGTAGCAAAAGTCCCTTCCTTCAATAGCGATCCCGGCCCGGTTCGTATTTTGAGGAGAGCGGCAAAGAGCAAAGCACGAGGAGCGAGGTGCTCGATGGCAGCTTCGGCGATGGCAGGACAACAGATGGAATTGATGAGCGCGCGGGCACAGGGCCGCACCCAGTCGGTGGCCGAGCGCAACCGTGCTCTCTACGATGCGCAACGGCGCGCACGGCGCGGGCCCACGCCCGAAGTCTTCTTCGCCAAGTACATCGACAACAGCCGCATCGTCAAAGCAGACGATCCGGTGCGCCGCCGCGAGATGCGCCAGTTCAGCCTGGTGATGGGCATGCTCTTCATGCTGGTTATGGTCTACGTGTGGCAGCACTTCTCGGCGATTGAGGTCGGCTATCACGTCGAGGCGCAGAAGCAGCAGGTGGAGTTGTTGCGCGAACAGAACCGGCAACTGCGGCTGACCGAGGCGCAACTGACCGACCCCGAGCGCATCGACACGCTGGCCAGGCAGATGGGTCTGGCTGCTCCTCTGCCCGGACAAGTTGTAAGGCCGAACGGCAGCGACGTGAATGCTCCGGTGCTCGCGCAGGCGCATGTTCCCGCGCAGATTGCCCAGTGATACGTTGGAGAAGCAGCAGCACAACATCTGAATCAGCAGGACGGAAATGAACAAAGCGCCACGGCAGACCCTGACCGCTCCGATACGGAGGATACGGTTTGCTCACGTGGCGCTTTTCTTCTGCTTCTGGGCCGTGCTGATTGGCGTCCGGCTGGTGTGGCTGCAGGTCTTCCGTCACCACCATTATGTCGAGCGTGCGGCGATGCAGCAGCAGCGCACCTTCGAGGTGGCTCCCCGGCGCGGCGTGCTCTACGACCGCAACCTGCGCGCGCTTGCCGTCACCGTGCAGGCGGAGAGTGTCTACGCAGTGCCTTTGGAACTGGGGGACAACCGCGAGAGCACGGCGGAAATTCTCTCCGAGATTGTCCACAAAGACCCCGATGACAAGTTCACGTTGAAGAAGCAGATGCTGGCGCGGTTCAACGCCTCGCGCAACTTCGCATGGGTCGCGCGCAAGCTCGATCCCGAGACGGCCGAGCGCGTCCGCGAGTTGAACCTGAAGGGCGTCTACTTCCAGAAGGAGTTCAAGCGGTTCTACCCGAACAACGATCTGGCCGCGCAGGTGCTTGGCTACGTAGGCACCGACGACATCGGGCTGGGCGGACTCGAGCGCGAGTTCGACGACGATCTCCACGGCGTTCCCGGCCATGTGCTGACCGCCGTAGACGCGCGGCGTCATGTGATGGACAGCGAAGAGAACCAGCCGATGCCCGGCGAAAACCTCGTCCTCTCCATCGACGCCAACATCCAGTACATGGCCGAGCGCGCGCTCGACGCACAGATGGCGAAGGTGAAGGCGCTGCACGGCGTGATCGTGGTGCAGGACCCGCACACCGGGCAGATTCTGGCGCTGGCCATCTCGCCGAGGTTCAATCCAAACGACTCGCGGCACATGCAGCCGGGTTCGCTGACGGACCTTGCGGTCAGCGACATCTACGAGCCGGGCTCGACCTTCAAGCTGGTCACGTACTCGGCTGCGATTGATGGCGCAGGCGTCGAGCCGACGGACATCGTGGACTGTCAGGGCGGCCAGATGACGATGTACGGACGCACGCTGCACGACGACGTCTCGGACCGCGGCCTGGGCAAGATCACGGTGCAACGGGCGCTGGAGAAATCAAGCGATGTGGCGGCGGCGAAGCTGGCGCTGAAGCTGGGGCCGGACAAGTTTTACCACTACATGAAGGCGTATGGCTTCGGCGACCGCAGCGGCATCGAGCTGCCCAGCGAGACGCGCGGCCTGCTGCGACCTCCGCGCCGATGGGGTTCAACCAGCATCCTGTCGCTGGCGATTGGGCAGGAGGTAGGCGTCACGCCGATTCAGCTTGTCACGATGGTCAGCGCCATTGCGAACGGCGGAGTCTATCTGCCGCCGCACATTCTGCTGAAGTCCACCGACGAGATGCAAGGCGACCCGAGGCTGAAGCCGATGGCCTTTCATCCCGAGCAGGAGTTGCCGGACAAGCTGCCCGACGGCGCGCACCGCGTCATCTCCGAGCTGACCTCGGCCAAGATGCGGAAGATGATGCAGGGGATTGTGATCGAGGGCACGGGAACGCCAGCGCAGTTGAACGGGTACAGTTCAGCCGGAAAGACGGGCACGGCGCAGAAGATTGATCCCGCGACGCGCACGTACTCGCATACCAAGCTGGTGGCGAGCTTTGCCGGGTTCGCTCCGGTCAGCGATCCGGCAATCTCGGTGGCCGTTGTCATTGACACGCCAACCGTGGGCAGCCGATACGGCACGGCGGTGAGTGCCCCGGTCTTTGCCGAGGTGGCGCAGGAGGTGCTCGAATACCTCGGCGTGCCGCACGACCAGCCGCTCAAAGCGAAGAAGGCGACGATGATTGCCTCCGCCGCCAAGGACGAGGCCGATGATAATCCTTCGGAGAACGCCGCGGATCTGACGGCGATGTTTGACGACGTGAACAACCTGCCTGCGGACGATCCGCTGCGCAAGGAGGCGACCGACGAGGCGCAGGCAACCGTGACGCCTCCAGTTGCGGACGAGCCAAAGAAGACGCCGTCGCCTTTGAATGCGCTGCCGTCAAAGACGGCTGCGTTTGGCGCGAGCGGACCATCACCTGCAACGCCGCTGCGGTTGCCGAAGTCTGCTATGGCCCAGCAGGGCAAGGTGACGGTTGATGCCGGAGCGAAGGTGCCGGTGCCGTCCTTCAGCGGAGCGGGACTGCGCACTGTCGTGGAGCGGGCCGACGCCGTGGGGCTGCGCGTGCAGGTTGTAGGCGATGGGCTGGCCCGCGAGCAGGTGCCCGCCGCCGGAACTATCGTTCCCGTGGGGACCGAGGTTATCGTTCGGTTTACCCGGTAGAGACATGGACACCGCACGCAGCCTGTCGCGGTTAGCATCACAACGGATATGAATTGGAACGATGCATGTGCGGAGCTGGTCGCGCTGGAGTGCGCAGGCACAGCGAACAACGTCACCGGCGTAGAGTACGACTCGCGTCGTGTAAAGCCAGGCGATGTGTTTGTCGCCATGCGCGGCGGGGCCACCGATGGCAACCGCTTTATTGACGCCGCACTCAGGCAAGGCGCTGCGGCAGTCGTCACAGACTCGCGCGAGGAGTTCGACCGGCTGCGGCGAGAAAACTCAGGTACCGGCGCGGCGCTGGTCGAGCATGGCCGTCGCGCGATGGCCGAGATCAGCGCCGCGGTGATGGGACACCCCGAGCGCAGACTCGCACTCAGTGCTGTAACCGGAACCAACGGCAAGACAACAACAGCGTTCCTACTGGAATCAATGCTGCGCAGCATACGCCGAACCTGTGTGCTGATCGGTACAGTCGAGACGCACGTCGGCGACGAAGTACGCGAGTCGCCGCACACTACGCCCGAGTCGCGCGACGTGCTCGAAATCTTCGCCGACGGTGTGCGCGCAGGTGCAACCGAAGCGGTGATGGAGATGTCCAGCCACGCACTCGAACAGGAGCGCGTCTGGGGACTCCCGGTCGATGTGGCGATCTTCACCAACCTGACGCAGGACCATCTGGACTATCACGGGACGATGGAGAACTATCGTGAGGCCAAGGCGCGATTGTTCGCGGGCGTTGGTGCACCTGCCCCGCGCGTGGCCGTTCTGAATGCGGACGACGAACACTTCGAGCGATTTCGTGATGCGGCGGGCCAGTCAACGCTGATGACCTATGGCGTGACGAGCAAGGCCGCTGACTACCGCGCCGAAGACGTTCGCATTCAACCAGGAGCGACGCGGTTCCGCTGGGCAACGCCGCACGGCTCGGTGGAGCTGCGCTCGCCGCTCACCGGGCGCGTGAATGTCTACAACCTGCTCGCCGCTTCGTGCGCGGCGCTGGCGCGAGGTCTGAATGTCGAGCAGGTCGTCGCCGCCGCAGAAGGCTTGAGGCAGGCCCCAGGACGCTTTCAGGTCGTTCCCGCCGGCGACACCGGCATCACGGTGGTGGTGGACTACGCCCATACCGACGACGCCTTGCGCAACCTGATCTCGCTCGCGCGTGAACTCGTGAAGCAACGCGAAGGCCGCGTGATTACGCTCTTCGGCTGCGGAGGCGACCGCGACCGTACCAAGCGCCCAAAGATGGGCCGTGCAGCAGGAGAAGGCAGTGATCTCGTCGTGCTCACAAGCGACAATCCGCGCAGCGAGGAGCCGATGGCGATCATTGAAGAGGCACTAGCCGGTGTGAAGGAGATGGGAGCGGACTGCATCGTCGAAGAAGACCGAGCTGGGGCGATTGAGATTGCCATCCGCGCGGCCCGGCGCGGAGACATCGTTCTGCTCGCCGGTAAAGGACATGAAAAAGTTCAGATATTAAAGAACGAGACTGTTCCGTTTGATGACGTAGAAGTCGCTGCTGCTGTTCTCAAGGAGATTGCATGAAGCTGGCGTTGGGAAGGATTGCGGACTGGATTCATGCGGACGGTGAGTTCGACACGTCAGCCGAGGCACTGGGCTACGGCATCGATTCGCGGACGATCGGCGCGGGCGAATTGTTTTTTGCCGTGAAGGGAGAGCGGCTCGACGGACATGATTTTGTCGGTACCGCGCTGGCCAACGGGGCCGTTGCCGCCGTCGTGAGCAATCGCTGGGTGGTCCCTGCCGAGGTCGATGAGAAGAAACTCCTTCGCGTGGCCGACTGCGAGGACTGTGTGCTCAGCGCGTTGCAGAAGCTGGCCCACGCGGTGCGCCGCGACTGGGGTGGACGCGTGATCGGCGTAACAGGCTCGGCAGGCAAGACGACGACGAAAGAAGCAGTAGCGCAGGTGTTGAGCGCGCGGTTCAAGGTGCTGAAGTCGGCTGGGAATCTGAACAATGCGTTCGGCCTGCCGTTGCAGTTGCTTCGTCTGGAGCGCGAGCACGAAGTCGCCGTGCTGGAGATGGGCATGAACCATGCGGGCGAGATCGCCGCGCTGGCAAAGATTGCCGAGCCGAACTGGGCCGTCGTCTCCAACGTCGGGCCGGTGCATCTGGAGTTCTTCCCGGAGGGAATTGCGGGCATCGCGCGAGCAAAGTATGAGCTGGTTCAGGCGCTGCCTGCCGATGGCATTGCTGTGCTCAACTTCGACGATGAGTATGTGGCCTCCTTCGCGCGCGGCATGGGCACCCGCGCGGCGTTCTATGGTCTGCGCGAAGGCGCGGAGGTACGCGCCACGCACGTCGCCGAAATTGGAGCAGAAGGTGTGGTGTTCACAGTCGAGGCACACGGCGAGCGCGCAAGCGTCCAGTTACACCTGCTCGGCAGGCACAACGTCCCGAACGCCCTTTCCGCGATTGCCGTGGGTTTGCGCAGCGGCATGGGCCTGGCCGAATGCGCCGCTGCTGTCAGCGGACTGCGCGCCGGAGACAAGCGCGGCGAAGTCATCCAGTGGCGCGGCGCAACGCTGATTAACGATTGCTACAACTCAAACCCGCGCGCGCTCGACGCCATGGTCGATGCGCTGATGGCCATGCCGGGTAGCCGTCACATCGTCGTCGCGGGCGAGATGCTGGAGCTTGGGCCCGAGGCCGAGGCGCTGCATCGTGCCTGCGGCCAGCGGATGGCGAAGCGCGGCGTGACGGCGCTGGTTGGCGTGCGCGGAAAGGCCGAAGCGATGGTGAGCGGCGCGCATGAAGCCGGACTCGATGCGCTGTTTGTAGACAAGCCCGAGGCGGCCGGAGAGTGGCTCCGCGCCAACGTGCAGGCGGGCGATGTGGTGCTGTTGAAGGCGTCGCGCGGCGTCGCGCTCGAAAAAGCTCTGGCAGGTTTGACGCAATGAAAACTGCGCACACAGGTGAATGCAGCTTGGTTCGCTGTGGAAATGCAGCGAAAATGCAGGTTCCGGCCTGTTAAGATAGCTGAAGTCCGTGGGCTGTGCCGCTGCTCGTCGGGTTTTCCGGGCTTGGATGGTTGGGTAGTTCAGTTCACTGTGAATCGAAGGCGGAGACGTTTTGCTCTATTGGCTGCTGTACCAGAAGTTGTTTCCCTACTTCCGGCTGTTTCGCATCTTTCGCTACATCACGTTTCGCACGGCCTTTGCGAGCCTGACGGCGCTGCTGATCGGCTTGCTCATTGGGCCCTACGTGATCGAGAAGCTGCGCGAGTTCCAGATTGGCCAGTACATCCGCGAAGAGGGACCTCAGTCGCACCAGAAGAAAAGCGGCACGCCGACGATGGGCGGCGTGCTCATCTGCATCTCGATCCTCGTGCCCACACTGCTGTGGTCCGACTTATCAAACCCGCTGGTATGGCTCGTGATGCTTTCTACGCTGGCCTTCGGCGCCATCGGCTTCGCGGACGACTACATCAAAGTCGTGCATCGCCGGAACCAGGGACTGACCGCACGCGCCAAGCTGGGGCTACAGTTTCTCGCCAGCTTCGGCGTCGCCGCCACGCTGGTCAAGATGGACCTGCACGGCATGTATTCGACGCGCCTCATCGTCCCGTTCGCCAAAAACTTCAGGCCCAACCTGCTCATCGACCATCTGCTGCACGTGCCGCATCTGTGGTGGCTCGCGTTCCTGCCGTTCGTCATCTTCGTCATGCTCGTCGTCTCGTTCTCAAGCAACGCCGTGAACCTGACCGACGGCCTCGACGGCCTTGCCATTGGCTGCACCATCATCGCCGCGGGCGCGCTCACCGTGCTGACCTACGTCAGCGGCCACGCGGTCTTCAGCGACTACCTTGAATTGCAGCGTATGCCGCTGGTCAGCGAACTGACCGTCTTCTGCGGAGCGATGGTCGGGGCCAGCATCGGCTTCCTCTGGTACAACGCCCACCCCGCCGAAGTCTTCATGGGCGACGTGGGCAGCCTCGCGCTGGGCGGCGCAATCGGCACGCTGGCAGTTGTCATCAAGCAGGAGCTGCTGCTGCCGTTCATCGGTGGCGTCTTTATTCTCGAAGCCCTGAGCGTGATGCTACAGGTGGGCAGCTATAAGCTGCGCAATGGGAAGCGTATCTTCAAGATGGCGCCGCTGCACCACCACTTCGAGCTGATGGGCTGGTCGGAGTCGAAGGTGATTACGCGGTTCTGGATCATGGCGCTGGTGTTCGCGCTGTTTGCGCTGACGACGCTGAAACTGCGGTGATTTTGAAGGACGGATTCTCAATGATGGATTTGAAAAACAAGCGGGTGCTGGTGGTGGGGCTGGGCAAATCCGGGCTTTCGGCTGCAATGTTTCTCCGCAAGCTGGGCGCGCGGGTGACGGTGAGCGACACGCGCAGCGCAACCGCGCTCGCCAAGGAAATCCCCACGCTGCTCGATGCAGGCATCATGGTCGAAGCCGGCGGACACGGCCTGCTGACCTTCCGCCGCCAGGACTTGATCGTCGTCTCGCCCGGCGTGCCGATGGACACGCCCGAGGTGAAGCAATCGCTCGAATACGGCATGAAGGTGATCGGCGAACTGGAGCTAGCGTCGCGCTTCCTCAAAGGCCGCGTCGTCGCCATCACCGGCTCGAACGGCAAGACGACCACCACAACGCTGGTCGGAAAAATCTTCAGCGATGCAGGCGTGCAGACGCAGATAGGCGGCAACATCGGCTTGCCGGTCATCGACCTCATCGAAAAGAGCACTCCGGAAACAACCAACGTACTCGAAGTTTCGAGCTTCCAGTTGGAGACCATCGAGGAGTTCCATCCTCACATCGCCGTCGTGCTCAACATCACGCCGGACCACCTCGACCGCCACGGCAGCTTCGAATCGTATGCGGGGGCAAAGACGCGCATCACCGAGCGGCAGGGGCCGGACGACTTCCTCGTCCTCAACGCCGAGGACAAGCCCACCCAGATGGTCGCCGCGAAGAGTAAAGCGCAGATCTACTGGTTCAGCCCGCGCAGGCCCATCAAGCAGGGCGCGTTCATGCATGGCGAAAGCGTCGTCTTCATCCCGCGCGAAGGCGCGAAGCCCGAGCCGGTGATGCCGGTGGCGGAGATTCATCTCAAAGGCGCGCACAACGTCGAGAACGTACTGGCTGCGGTCTGTGCCGCGCGTCTGGCCGGAATCCCTGCCGAAAAAATCCGCGCGTCGGTGGCCTCATTCAAAGCCGTCGAGCACAGACTCGAATTTGTCCGCACGGTGAACGGCGTCGAGTTCTACAACGACTCGAAGGCGACCAACGTGGATGCGGCGATGAAGGCACTGGCCTCCTTCCCCAAGGGCATCCACCTGATTCTCGGCGGCAGGGACAAGGACTCCGACTACACCCTGATGGCCGGCCTGCTGCGCGAGCGCGTCAAGGCTGTTTATACGATTGGTTCTGCCGCCGAAAAGATTGAGCGCCACCTCCAGGGAGTCGTGAAGATGGTGGCAGCGGGCACGCTCGCAACCGCCGTCACCGAAGCCGCGAAGGCCGCAGCGCCGGGCGAGGTGGTGCTGCTCTCGCCTGCCTGCTCGAGCTTCGATCAGTTCGACAACTATGAGCACCGCGGACGAATGTTCCGGCAGTTTGTTAACGAGTTGCAGTAGAAGGGCGGAATGGCGAAGAGAGTAGGGGTGGACAAATGGCTCTTCGGGACTGTGCTGCTGCTGGTGCTGTTCGGCCTGGTGCAGGTCTTTTCCGCGTCGGCTGTAGTGGCGCAGGCCAACCTCGGCTCGCCGTATTCGTATGTCGTGCGGCAGGCCATCTGGGCGCTCTTCGGGCTACTTGTCATGGTCGGCCTCATGCGCGTGGACTATCGCGTCTATAACAACCCCCGAGTCGTATTTCCGGCCGTCACCGTCACTGTCCTGATGCTGGTCGTCGTCTTCGCTATGAGCGGCATGAACGGCGCGCACCGCTGGATCCGCATCGCCGGCACGACGATCGAGCCGTCGGAATTGGCCAAACCGGTCCTCGTGCTCTTTCTCGCTTACTTCCTTCAGACGCGCATCCACCAGATCGACGACGTGAAGGGAACCATCCTGCGCGCGGCTGCTGTGCCTCTGCTATTCACCGTGCTCATCCTGAAAGAACCTGACCTGGGCACAGCTATCGTCTGCGTAGCCGTCACCGCGCTGATGCTCTACCTGGCAGGAGCGCGTCTGCGCTACTTCGCCGTCGCCGCCATGTTCGCCGCGCCTGTGCTCTACTACATGCTCTTCCACATCGCGTTCCGGCGCGCGCGCATGCTCGCCTTCATCAATCCCGAAGCCGACCCGCGCGGCACCGGATTCCACATCCTGCAATCGCTCATCGCCGTCGGCACCGGCGGCTTCTTCGGGCGCGGCCTGATGGAAGGGGTGCAGAAGCTCTTCTATTTGCCCGAGGTGCAAACCGACTTCATCTTCGCCAATATCTGCGAAGAACTCGGACTCATCGGCGCGCTGCTCGTCGTCGCGCTGTTTGTTGCGTTAGCCTATCGCGGACTGCGCGCGGCGTTTCTTTCAACCGACCCCTTCGCTCGCTTCCTCGCCTTTGGCCTCACGGTGACGATCCTCATCCAGGCGTTCTTCAACATGAGCGTCGTGCTGGCGCTGTTACCTACCAAAGGCATTCCGCTGCCGTTCATCTCTTCGGGCGGCACGTCGATCTTCATCACGCTGGCCTGCATGGGCGTGCTGCTCAACGTTACGCGCGAGATTGATTGAGATGCAGCTTCTAGCTTCTAGAGCAGATTTCCGATTGCTGTGCACTGCTCATTTGTCCTCGTTCTCTTTTGGTTGTCATTCCCGAAGGGAATCTGCGTTTTGCTTTAGCCCACGCCGGGTTACACCTATACGGAAAATGCTCTAGCCTTTAGCTCTTAGCTCTTAGCTAAAAGCTAAAAGCTAGAAGCTAGAAGCTAGAAGCTAGAAGCTAAAAGCTAATGACCGGAGATTCGAGAGTGCGGGTTCTCATTGCAGGCGGCGGCACCGGCGGGCACGTCATTCCCGCGTTGGCGATTGCTCGCGTGCTGCGCGACGAAGCCGGCGCCGAAGTGCGCTTCGTCGGAACGGCGCGCGGCCTGGAGACACGCCTTGTACCCGAGGCAGGCTTCGCGCTCGAACTCATCAAAGTCGGCCAACTCAAAAACGTATCCGTCATGACGCGCGTGCGGACACTCGCCGACCTGCCGCTGGGAGTTATCCGCTGCATGAGACTGCTACGGAATTTTCAACCGGATGTAGTCATCGGCGTGGGAGGATACGCATCCGGCCCCGCAATGATGGCGGCCGTGCTGCTGCGCGTGCCCACGCTCGCGTTCGAGCCAAACGCCGTGCCCGGGCTGGCAAACCGCATCGTCGGCAAGATGGTGTCGGCTGCGGCGGTGAACTTTGACGAGACGCGCCGCTACTTCCGCAACGCAAAGACGACGGGGACACCCGTTCGTCCGGAGTTCTTTGCCATCGCGCCAAAGCAGCCAGGCGAGCGCAAACGCCTGCTGGTCTTCGGCGCAAGCCAGGGCGCGCGCGTATTCAACGATCTGCTGCCGAAGATCATGGAGCGTCTGCTGACCGCGCTCCCCAACCTCGATGTCATTCACCAGACCGGCGCGCGTCACGGCGAAGCGACGGCGGAGGCCTACGCCCGCGTAGGCGGGCCATTCGACCGCGCGCTGGTGACGCCCTATCTGGACGACATGGCCGCGCAGTTCGCGGCCGCAGATTTAATCATGTGCCGCAGCGGAGCAAGCACCATGGCCGAACTCGCTGCAGCGGGAAGGGCATCGCTGCTCGTGCCGTTCCCGCAAGCAGCCGATGATCACCAGAGAAAGAATGCCGAGGTCTTTGTCGCCGCCGGTGCAGCGGAGATGATCATCGAACCCGAACTCAACGAAGAACGTCTGCTGAAGACATTGACGAGCTTGTTGCGCGATGACGCCGGACGCCACTCAATGGGAGCAGCCGCGCGAACGCTGGCGCACCCGGGCGCACTCGACGAAATTCAGGCTCTGGCGATGAAGCTGGCGCGAGGTTAGAGCATCTTCCCTGAAGATATAGTCCTCGCGACCTCATCCCCCGAAGCGGGATTGGTCGTCATTCAGTTGGTAGTCATTCGGTCGGTAGTCATTCGGTTGGTAGTCATTCGATTGGTAGTCATTCGATTGGTAGTCATTCGATTGGTTGCCATTAGATTGGTTGCCATTCGGTTGGTTGCCATTAGATTGGTTGTCATTCCCGAAGGGAATCTGCGTTTCGCTTCGGGTCGCACCGAATCAATGGGGGCTTTAGAGGGCGCTGAAAAAGTCTCTGCGGTTGCTTTTGAGGATTAGCGTGGGGCTTCAGCCCCACGAAAAATCCAGCAAATACAAGGGGCTTTAGGTAGTGTCTGATGAATCGACGAGAATCGTTTTTGCTTCTGGGTAGGCCAAGCCTTTAGGCTTGGCTCTCTTCACGAACCGTGAAAAATGGGGCTTCAGCCCCTGGGGTATGCCTTTTTTTCTCGCCTGCATGATCCCCAAAAATCGAAGATTCCGATTCGTCAGACACTACCTAGCCCCGGGCCTTCTCTCCAATCAACGCAAACAGGCTTTTTCAGCACCCTCTTTAGCCCCTGAGGGAATCTGCGCGCATTTAATCAGACCTTGCCCTGCGTTGACTCACCGTTACTCCGAACCGCCAATCTCTCCGGTTTCGATAGGCGCCTGTTCCTTCGGCGCGAAGTAGCTCTTGTCCCACAGCGCCTGATAGAACTCACCCGTCAGCGCGGCGGCCTTGGGGCCGAAGGTCGGCCTGCCGCCTTCGAGGAAGAACACCGTCACAATCGGACCGCGCGGCGTGTCCGCATAGGAGCCGAACCACCCGAACCTCGTCCCATCATTCGAGCAGGTTCCAGTCTTCCCCATCACCGGGAACTGGCTGAAGTTTGCCCGCAGAGAGCGTGCCGTTCCGTACTGCACCGCGCCCTCCATCCCGTCCTGAATCTCCGGAATCAGCGGAGCGATGTTCAGCTTGCGCTTCACCCTCGGTTCAAACGACGCAACCTCTTCCGGCGTCTCCGGATGTTGCAGGTAGTACAGCGTGCCGCCATTGGCAATCGCCGAGATCAGCGCGCCAAGTTGCAGCGGCGTCATCGAGACGCCCTGGCCGAACGAGCACATCTTGCCCACTCCGCCCTCGGATGCAGGCAGCACCTCGTCGGGATACGTCCCGAGCTGCTCGCCCTGAATGTCGTAGCCTGCCAGCTCTCCCAGACCGAACTGGTTGGCGTAGTGCTTCACGCGGTCAAAGCCAAGCTCTCGCCCCAGCGTCTCAAAATAAAGATTGTTCGAGTGCGCCAACGCCTGGGTCATCGTCATGCTGAAGCGCCTGCCCAGCTTCACCGGCGTGTCTTTGGTGACGATGCCTTCTTCGAGCGCCGCCAGCGCCACCGAAAGCTTAATCGTCGAGCAGGGCTCCGCGCCGCGGCTCAGCGCCAGCTTCTGGTTCACCATCGCAAGGATGCGGCCATTCGTCGGGTCAATCGCCACGACGGTGCCGTTCATATTGCCCAGCGCGTCAATCGCGGCCGCGCGTACTGCCGGGTCCTCGCCTGCGGTCACATCGCCCTGCGTCAGGTCGGTCGCATCTGCTGTAAACGAACTCGCCGTAAAGCGCTCAATGTAGCGATAGCGGCGATGACGATACCGCGTCTGCCGCGAAACCCGCACCAGCCGTGCTCCATGACGGGACCGCACCGTCGCCACCGAACGGCGCGTCGTATGCCTGGTCGGATGCTTCACAGCACGGTGCGATACGGCTGTCCGGTGTGCCTGCGTCGTCTTGCTCGTATGCGCAGTACGGGTGTGGGCGCGAGCCGAACTGTGCGCCGTGGCCGTCGTGTGATGTTTCTTGCCCGACTTCGCAGTCGTTGCACCCGCTTCCACTCCAGCACACAGTACAAGGCCGAAGAGGATTGCGCCAAAAGCCTTCATATTCTTCAACATCGGCGATTCCTCTTACTACATCAATAAGACAAGCAATTCTTTTGCCATCAGCCCGAAAACAGGCTGAGAAACCTCTTCTATTCAACTACATTGCGCTCGCCGTCGCAGTGCCTCTTTCGTGCTATCAGCGCAAAGGCCGTTTCATCCCATCAATTTCCGCGCCGTAGAAACGCCGGAATATCCAGCTCATCCGGTTCCACGCGGCCCACCTGCGCCACCGCTCCGCCATACGAAGGTGCTCGAACGGAGACCTCGGCAACCGGAGCCTCCGCCACTGCGCCCCATGTCTCCTCAGTTTGGACGCGCGCCGCAGTCGCATAGTGAGTCTGTTCCCGCACTTGCGCCGCCTCGTCCATTGTATCGAACGCACCGATCTCGACTCCATGTGCGGACGTCCGGAAAAAATCATCGTCGAAGACCGATGCAGGCACGGGCAGCAGCTCCGCCGCAGCCTCCATCGGCGCGCTCGGCGGCATCATCTGCGGCTCAACCTCACTGGCAAAGCGAGGCGCGGCCACACGCGCATTCGTCACGCGCGGCTGAATCGGCACCTCGTAGCGCATCGTCGGCAGCGTGGCCTCGGCCAGCATCCGCTCGCGCCGCTCCGGCATCTCCTGCTGCTTGAAGCCGGTGGCGATCACGGTAATCTTCACCTCGTCGCCCATCGACTCATCCTGCACCGCGCCGAAGATGATGTTCGCGTCCTCATGCGCCGCATTCTGAATGATCGTCGAAGCCTCATTCACCTCATTCAGCTTCAGCGAGCTCGACCCGGTGATGTTAATCAAAATCCCCTTCGCCCCATCGATCGCGCCCGACTCCAGCAGCGGAGAAGCCATCGCCGCCATCGCCGCCTCCACCGCGCGGTCCTTGCCCGAGCGCACCGCCGTGCCCATCACCGCATAGCCCATGCCCGCCATCGTCGTCTTCACGTCGGCAAAGTCTCGGTTGATCACGCCCGGAATCGTGATGATGTCCGAGATGCCTTGAACGCCCTGCCGCAGCACATCGTCGGCAATGCGGAAGCTCTCGAAGAAGCCCGCGTCCTTCGCCACCGCCAGCAGCTTCTCGTTTGGAATCACAATCACCGTGTCGACGGAGTTGAGCAGCTCCTGCATCCCGCGCTCGGCCTGCATCATGCGCCGCTTGCCTTCAAACGCGAACGGCCGCGTGACCACAGCGACCGTCAGCGCGCCCATCTCGCTGGCCAGCGAAGCGATCACCGGAGCCGCGCCCGTGCCCGTACCGCCGCCCAGCCCCGCCGTCACGAACACCATGTCCGCGCCCTCAAGCGCTTCGATAATCTTTTCCGAATCCTCCAACGCCGCGCGCCGCCCCACATCAGGATTCGCGCCCGCACCCAGCCCGCTCGTCAGCTTCACGCCCAGTTGCAGCTTCACCGGAGCGTTCGACACCTGCAGCGCCTGCACATCCGTGTTGGCCGCGATGAACTCGACCCCCACCACATTGGCCGCAATCATGCGGTTGACGGCGTTGTTCCCGCCGCCGCCTACGCCAATCACTTTGATCTTCGCCCCGCGGGGAATCTCGTCGTGATAGTGAATGCGGAGGGCGTCGTCAGGCAGATTCGGCATGGATTCAGGGCTCCTTGAAGTCAGTTAATTCTCCCACCTCCCTGCCAAAGGTAACGTCCCTCTTTTCCACTGCACGTACCATAAATGGTTCAGAATCCTCGCAGAACCGTGTGCCCAAAAGTTCACCGCACGCTTCCGGCCAAAGAAAATCGTTTCTACTGCTGTCATTTGTGCTAAAAAGACAGTGACCAAATTGCTCTGTGCCCGCAGTTAAAGGGCGCATCGTTTGCAGACAGGGCGCTGGCGAAGCACCGCAGTTCACATATCCGGAGTGGTTGGCGAGGCCCCCAATGAAGAAGCTGCTCACGTCCTTCCCCCTGAACGCCCTCTCTGTTCTCCTGCTTGGCATCCTCGGCGCGCCGTTCGCACACGCCACCAGCGTCCCCATCGACCAGATCCAGGGCACCAAGTCCACCACGGCCGAGGTTGTCTCTCCGCTCGTGGGCCAGACCGTGAATACCACCGGCATCGTCACCGCGATGACCAGCACCGGCTTCTTCATCCAGACACCCGACGCTTCAATCGACTCGAATCCACTCACCCCCGAAGGCATCTACGTCAACACAGGCTCCGCGCCGCCAGCCAGCGTCGTCATCGGCAACAATCTCCAGGTGAGTGGCACCGTCTCCACCGTTCCTGCCACGACACAAAGCCACGCACCAGGAACCGAAATCACCGTCAATCCCGTCACCGGCATCACGGTCGTCACCACTAATCAGCCGCTGCCCGCGCCCATCGTCATCGATGCATCGAAGCTCTCCTCCACCGGCAGCATCTACCAGCTCACGCCGTATGAAGGAATGCGCGTCACGTTCGCCTCGCTGACCGCCGTCTCGGGCACCGGCGGCACGCTCGACGAAGTGAACGAGACCTACACCTCCAACGGCCAGTTCTACGCCGTCCTCACCGCCGCCTCGGGCACCACCCCGCGCCCGTTCCGCGAACCCGGCATCGATGTGCGCGACGCTGCCGTGCCCAACGCTCCGGCCAACGTCGCCCACTTCGACGACAACCCCGAGCGCATTCTCATCGACTCGGGCACGCTCGTCGGCTCCACTCCGATTAACGTCTCCACCGGCGCAGTCCTCGCAGGAGCCGGAGGCGTCACCGGCGTCCTCGACTTCACCGCCAGCCTCGACAGCAGCTACACCCCGGCGCGCCTGCTCATCGACCCTTCGTACAGCCAGTCGAACATCACTCCCGGCATGACGCCGCAGTCCGCGAACACCGCCAGTTCCAACACCTTCACCGTAGCCGCCTTCGACGTCCAGCGCCTCTTCAACACCTCTTCATCCGACAACATCTACTACGTCCCGGCAGGCGTCGCGCCCAACACCGGGGCCAACGGAACAACCTTCCCCTCCACCGCCGTCAACGTCACCTCCGCTGCCTACCAGCGCCGCCTCGCCAAGATCGCGCTCGCCATCTGCAACAACCTCCACTCGCCCGACGTCGTCGCCCTCGAAGAGGTCGAGAACCTCAGTGTCGTCACCGACATTGCCACGCAGATCAAAAACACCTGCAGCACCGCCTACGCCGCCTACGGCACCACCAACACCTCGGACAGCACGGTCTTCTACACGCAGGACAGCACCGGCATCTCCGTCGGCCTCCTCATCAAGACCGCAACCGTAGACTTTGGCGGAACCGGCCAGACCGGGCAGGACACGACCTTCACCCCCTCCGGCACGACAACGCCACTCGTCCTCAACGACCGCCCCTGGTTCGCCATCCAGGCCGGCATCAAGCGCGCCAACGCGCTCGACTACACCATCGCCGTCATCGTCAACGATATGCAGTCGATGGCCGGCGAAAACAGCACCACTTCTTCAGCCATCCGCGAAAAGCGCGAGCTTCAGGCCGAGAACATCGCCCAGGTCATCCAGAACCTCCAGTCCAAGCACTTCCACGTCATCTCCGTAGGCGACTTCAACGCCTTCGAGTTTTCCGACGGCTATACCGACTCGCTGGCCACCTACACCAACACCAACGTCCTGCCCGCCACCCAGGTCGTCCAGCCTGGCAAATCCGGCCTCGTCACGCCTGCGCTCACCGACCTCACGCTGAATATCGCGGACAAAACCCAGCGATGGTCCTACGTCGAGAACGGAAACGCCGAAGTCCTCGACCACATCGTCGTCACGCCCGAGCTGGCCGCCACCACCACGCTCAACTACATCCACTTCAACGCCGACTTTCCCGTCATCGACTACAACGACGCCACCACCGCCGCCCGTGTCTCCGACCGCGACGTTGCCCTCGGCTTCTTCACCATTCCGCCGCCGGTCCTGCTGGCCTCGGTCGCGCCCACCAACGCCACCTTCCCCAGCACCATCGTTGGCGCCTCTTCCGCCGGACAGGTCTTCACCATCTCCAACACAGGCGAGGCGTCCTTCACCATCAACAGCATCACCACCTCCGGCGACTTTGCCCAGACCAACACCTGCGGCACGCTGCCCGCCACGGTCGCTCCCGGCGCATCCTGCACGGCCACCGTCGTCTTTACCCCGACTGTCGCCGGCGCGCGCACTGGGAACTTTTCCGTCGTCACCAGCGTCAACACCGGCGCTCTCACCGCGCCGCTCACCGGCACGGGCGCCGCGTCCGACTTCACCCTCGCCGACAGTGCAGGCCACACCACCACCACCGTCACCGTCAGCGCAGGCTCCTCCGGCTCCGCCGCACTCGTCTTCACGCCGCTCAATGGATTCAATGCGTCCATCACCACAACCTGCACCGCGCAGGGTACTGCTCCCGCCGGAGTCACCTGCACCGCGCCCGCCGCCTTCACACTCTCCGGCACCGCCGCGGTCAACAAGACCGTCTCCTTCACCACCACCGCGCGCACCAGCGCGGGAGGCTTCGCGCTCGACTCCATCCCGCGCTCACCCTGGACCGCGACCGCGATCCTCTCCCTGCTTGGCCTGATCATGTTCCTCGCCGGACGCACACGCCGCCTCGCCCGCATCGCCGGACTCCTCACGCTCCTGCTCGCCCTCTTCCTGCCTGCCATCGGCTGCGGAGGCAGCGGTAGCGGCGGAGGAGGTGGCGGCGGTGGAAACACAGGTACCCCCGCCGGAACCTACACCTACAACGTCACGGCCACCGCCGGTGCCATCAGCCACACCGAAACCGTAACCCTCGTCGTCCAGTAAGGAGTTTGCGTAGCGCCCTGTTGCATTTCCATTCCGTTCCCCTGTTGCATTTCCACGCCGCCGCCTTTTTGCATTTCCATTCCGTTCCCCTGTCGCATTTCCATTCCGCCGCCTTTTTGCATTTCCATTCCGCAGCGAAGCAGAGGAATCCGCTTTTTTGTTGTCATTCCCGAAGGGAATCCGCGTTGCTCATCGGCTCCCTTTTGTTGTCATTCCCGAAGGGAATCTGCGCTTCGCATCAGCCCGCGCCGGGCCACACCTCTATGGGAAATGCCCGAAGGGGCCTCTGATTAAGTCTCCGTTTTGAAGGGGCGTGGCTTCACAGGCTGCGGGAAAATGCACGCTTTGTGCTTTTCGGTGGGAGCGCAGGGCTTTAGCCCTGCGAAAATCCCAGCAAATTCAAGGGGCTTCAGCCCCGGGCCTTTCTGCAAACGCTGCCGGACGCACTTTTCCGCAGCCTCTGAAAGCCCAACCCGCCAGCCAACCTGTCAATCCCTCCTGACACGCAATCACCTCAAACCAAACACCTTCCCCGTGGCGGTCGAGTTTTCCCCCACCTGCTATCCTTAAAGTAGGAAAGATTGGAAGCCCGGAGCCGATCCGGACTTTTTCCTTTGGCACGGAAATTGCGCAGGTAGTCCGAACCTAAGTCCTTTGTTCAAAGGAATTTGAGTACTTAATGGGGGAGGGGGGTACCCCCGCAGCAGGCCTAAAAACTCCCGGCAAAGATCGACTTCAGCTTCGCCCGCAGCCCCTGCTCCTCGCTCGCCCGGCGCACCTCGGTCCGGTGCGTGTAGAGCAGCATTCCGATGGCCGCCGCCATCTCCGGCCTCGCCAGCTCCTCCGGCATCCGCGAGAGCGGCACCGGGTAGCCGACCCGCGCGGGCACGCGCAGCAGACTCTCCGCGTTGTCCAGCAGGCCCGACATATTCGCGCCGCCGCCGGTGAAGACGCACCCCGCGCCCAGCGCCTCCAGCACGCCGCCGCCGCGCAGGTTGTCCCGCAGCATGGTGAAGAGCTCCCGCGCGCGCGGCTCCAGAATCTCCGCCAGGAACCGCTGCCTGACCATCCGCGCCGGCTGCCCGCCCGAGATGGCCAGGTCGCCGCCGACCTCAATCTCGTTCAACTGCGGCACCGCCGTCACCACGCAGTGTCCGTAGGTCTTCTTCAGATACTCAGCTTCCTCCACCGTCACATGCAGGCCCACGGCGAGGTCGTTCGTAAAGTGGTCGCCGCCGATCGGCAGCACGGCCGTGTGCGCAATCGAGCCTTCAAACAGAACCACGATCTCTGTCGTGCTCGAGCCGATGTCCGCCATGCAGACGCCCAGCTCGCGCTCGTCGGCGCTCAGCACCGCCTCCGCCGAAGCGATGCCCTCGAACACAACATCCTGCACTTCGAGTCCCGCGCGGTTCGCGCACGTGACCACGCTCTGCGTCACCCCGCCCGAGCAGGTCGAAAGATGCAGGTTCACCTCCAGCTTGTTCCCCACCATGCCGATCGGGTCCTGAATGCCCGCCTGGTCGTCGAGAATGAACTCCTGCGGCAGCAGGTGCAGCACCTCGCGGTCGGGAGGCAGCGCGACGCTGCGTGCGCGGTCCACCGCTGCCTTCACCTCCTCGCGCGTAATCTCGCGCATCCGGCTGCCCAGGCTGATGCCCCCGCGCGAGTTCACCCCGCGCACATGCGTTCCGCCCACACCGACCACCGCTGTCTCAATGCATGCCTTCGCCGAGCGTTCCGCCGCCAGCGCCGCGCGGTTGATCGCCGCGGCCGCCTGGTCCAGGTTCGCAATCACGCCCTTGCGCATCCCTTGCGACTGCTCGATGCCGTGGCCCCGATAGCGCAGCACGCCGTCCTGCACCTCGGCCACCAGCACCACGCTCTTGGTGCTCCCCGCCTCCAGAACGGTAATCAGAGTGTCCTGCTTCTGGTTCATCGATGGACCGCCTGAGAAGAATGATAGTTTCGAGCGCCGGAATGACGCTTCACCGCATGATGCTTCGCCTTCGCCGCAGTTCTGGCCCTGCTCTTCTTCGCCGGAACGTGCTTCACCGCCGGATGCTTCGCCCGAGCCTTGGCTGCTGGATGGTTCGCCGCCTTCACCGCAGGATGAGCGACGGCCGGAACAGCAGGAGCGGCGGCAGGCGCGGCACTCTGCGGCTGGGCCGCGCCGGGCTGCATGTCGAGCACGGCCTGCGTCTCGTACCGCATGTCCACCGAAGCCAGCTTCGGATAGAGCGTCCGCCACTCCGGCAGGTGTTCCTCAAACTTCTGGTAGCGTTCCAGAAACCTGTCCGCTCCGAAGTGGACCAGAATGTCCGACGAGTCGGTCGAGATAAGCGCCCGCACATCCTCCGGGTCCGAGAGATCCACCTGGCTGATTCCGGCCAGTCCCTTGTCCGCGCCGTCCAGCGCTCCGGTGAACTGCTCGAAGATCTGCATCCGCGCCGCGCGGGTCGAAAGCGGGTCCGAGGCCGAGATTCCGCTCACCACGGGAAACGAGTAATGCGCATCGCCTTGCGCCCCCGGAGGCATCGTCAGCAGAACGCCGTTCGCATCCACCAGCCCGATGCGGCTGCCCTGGCGCACAAACGCCACAGGCGTCCGCTCGATGACCGAGACGCGCAGATGATTCGGCAGCAGACGCATCACGGTCGCGTGGGCCACCCACGGCAACTGTTCCACCTCGGCACGCCGCTGGGCCAGCGGAACGTAGAAGATGTTCCGTTCGATGTCGTCGCCGAAGACGTTCAGCAGATCGTCGCGCGTGGTGTGAACATTGCCTGCAAACTCGATTGCCGAAGCCGACGGAACCACGAACCGCGCATCGTGCATCAGCCAGTTCCGCACCAGCATCGCCGCCCCGGCGCAGGCTCCCAGCATCATCAACACTGCGAGTCCGATGGCAACCTTGCCCCAGCGACTCTTCGGCATCCCAACGCGCAGCCGCAGCCGCACTCCACCGCGCCGCCGCGGGACGGGCAGATCGTCGTCCTCATCCGCGAGATCGTTGGCAAAGTCTTCGGTGAAGTCGTGGCGCAGCTTCCGCTTCGGCGTCACGGACGCCCGCCTGGGCGCGGCAAACTCCGGAGCATACTCCCGCTCCGGCGCTTCCAGCACCGCTGCACCGCGCTTCGATACTTCGTCGCTTTTTCGCAAGCCCGAGCAAGGCCGCGAGAATCGCCATCCTGACTATAACTCGCCTGCATCGAGTCCTGGCCCAACTTCTTCTCCACGTACCCTTTCAGGAACTCACCCTTTCGTTCCTAAAGCCTCCAACAGCAAGGCGCTGGCCTGCGAGACGCTGCCTGCGCCCAGCGTCAGAATGACGTCGCCGGCACGTGCCTCGCGTGCCAGCGCCTCGACCCCGACCGCCACGGACCTGGCATAGCGAACCGCCGGGTTGTTGATGACATTCACCAGCGATTTGGCGGTCACGCCCTCGATCGGTTCCTCGCTCGCCGCGTAGATGTCGAGCATCTCCACGCGGTCCGCGTCGCCGAAGGCCCCGGCGAACTCCGTCATCAGGTCGCGTGTGCGCGTATAACGATGCGGCTGAAACAGCACGAGCACGCGCTTGTAGCCGCACTCCCGCGCCGCCTTGAGAGTGGCGACGATCTCCGTGGGATGGTGTCCGTAGTCGTCCACCACGGTCACGCCACGCACCTCGCCTTTGACCTGAAATCGCCGGTCCACGCCGCGAAATGATTCGAGCCCTGCCGCAATCTGGTCAGGAGCCACACCCAACTGCACGCCCACCGCAACCGCCGCTGTTGCGTTCAGCACATTGTGCCGACCCGGAACGTGCAGCCGGAACTGTCCCAGCGCAAGCCCTTTGTAGTTCACCTCGAAGGTCGAGTGGCAATTTTCCTGCTTCGGCAGGACTGCCAGGCGGAAGTCCGCGTCGGCATGTTCGCCGTAGGTATAGACTTTGCGCCGCACCAGCGGCAGCACTTCGCGCAGCAGGGCATTGTCCAGGCAGGCGGTCGTCGCACCGTAGAACGGCACGCGGTCCATGAACTCCACAAACGCACCTTCGACATCTTCCAGGTCGCTGTAGCAGTCCATGTGTTCGCGGTCCAGGTTGGTGACGACGGCCAGCACAGGCGACAGCTTCAGGAAGCTGCGGTCGCTCTCATCGGCCTCGGCCACCAGATACTGCGAGTTGCCCAGCCGCGCATTCGACCCCATCGCATCCACGCGCCCGCCCACGACCACGGTCGGGTCAAGCCCGCCGCCGCCAAGCACCGCCGCAATCATCGAGGTCGTTGTCGTCTTGCCATGCATTCCCGCGACGGCGATGCCGTACTTCAGGCGCATCAACTCGGCCAGCATCTCGGCACGCTGAATCACCGGAATCTTCCTCGCCTTGGCTTCGAGCACCTCGGGATTGGTCGCGCTGACCGCCGAGCTGGTCACGACCACGTCGCTGGCCGAGGCATTCGACGCCGCGTGCCCCTCGAAGACGCGCGCGCCCATGCCCACCAGCCGCTCCGTCGCCGGCGACCGCTTCAGGTCGCTGCCCGAGACCGAATAACCCATCGTCAGCAGGATCTCCGCGATCCCGCTCATGCCAATGCCGCCGATCCCGATGAAGTGGATGCGCTGCGACGGCGCAAACAAAAAGTGTCCGTAAGAGGCCGGTGGCACAAACATCTTTCCACTCTAGCAGCGTCCGGCAATCCGGCTGCGACGGATGCATCCTGAGCGGCACGGATGAGAACATCTCCGGTGATTTCCATGCAGGTCTTTGCAGGTACGGTCGCGGCCTCGCCCGAAAACGCCGATTTTGAGGCTGCGGCAGTTGGCACGCCAAGTGCAAGGAGAGAAAGCAGTTTCTGGTTTGGAGCCGTCGGCATACCCCGCTGACGCTCCAGCCGCGAACGTCTTCATTTTCTGTGCAACAAGGCTGAGCGCCGCCCCGTGCCCTCGGGCGTGCGTTCAGCCTCCCTTTTCCCGATGAGGGGCCTGATCGCTCGCTGAATCTCCATTCATTTTCAGGGCAACAAATCCGGCGCGTCTGTGTCTAATGGATTGAGCGATGGACCCGAACAGGCTGCCGGGCCGGGACTCATGCTTGCCGTCCGCGAAGACCGGGTGTAATCATGGCTTGCCCGGTAAAACGAAGGACTGGACAAGAAGGTATCCGAATGACGTTTTCCCGCCTCCTCACCTACTCCATCGGAACTACGGCGCTGGCCGGCGTGCTTATCGCGCTGCCCGTGGCTGCGTATGCTCAGGACCAGGATTACCCCGATCAGTACTCGCAGGACCAAAATTCACAGAACCAGAACTACGACCAGCAGGCCCCGACCACGCAGGTTGCGCCTCCGGCCATTCCTGACTACGAGCAGCCTCCGGCTCCCGGCCCGGGCTATCTATGGACGCCCGGCTACTGGGCCTGGACCTCGGACGGCTATGTCTGGGTGTCCGGCGCGTGGGTCTATCCGCCTTATGTCAACGCACTGTGGACGCCCGGCTACTGGGGCTGGGGACCGTATGGCTACTTCTGGAACGCGGGCTACTGGGGTCCGTATGTCGGCTACTACGGCGGCATCAACTACGGCTGGGGCTACTTCGGCGTCGGCTACTATGGCGGCTACTGGGGCGGAGGACGCTTCTTCTACAACCGCTGCTACAACCATTTCCACAACTGGGACGGCGTTCGCAACGTCTACAACCGGCCGTATCGCGGCTATAGCGGACGCCCCGGCGGAGCGGGCTTCACCCGCGCCAGCATCCACGGCACGGCCTGGAGAGGCTCCTCGATCAATGGCCGCAACTTCAACCGAGGCAACTCAAACTTCAATCACGGGTCGAACTTTAATCGCGGCTCGAATTTTAATCGCGGCTCCGACTTCAACCGGGGTGCAAACTTCAACCGTGGTGCGAACTTCGAGCATCGATCGGCGTTCAGCAACAATCGCGAGCAGAGCTTCAATAATCAGGGACGCGCCGGCTTCAACAACTTCGGCAACTCCGCGCACACGCAGTTCCGCGGCAACACCAACATGCCGCACAACCAGATTCGCAGCGGCTTCGGGAACTCGGCGCGTTTCTCCGATCCCGGGTCACGCTCGGCTCCGCGCAGCTTCTCCAGTGCGCCGCGCATGAACAACTATAGTGCGCCGCGCGGCAACTTCAGCGCCCCACGGAGCTTCGGCGGAGGCGGCAGCTTCCACGGTGGCGGTAACTCCGGCGGCGGGTTTCATGGCGGCGGAGGCGGTGGCTTCCACGGCGGCGGTGGTGGTGGCTCGCATGGCGGCGGTGGCGGTGGCTCGCATGGCGGTGGCCGTCGCTAACTGCGTTCTGCTGAAAATGGCGGGCTGAGGACGTACCTCCTCAGCCCGTTTGCTTTTGCTGAATGACTCCGGCTGGCCGCTGTGTTTTGCGCGAAGTGAAGCGGTACTATAGAGTTTCTTGCGTCGATTGGCCAGGCAGAAGGGCAAAACAAAACAGATGAAGATCCTGACGTCTGCGGAGATGATTGCGACGGACCGGCGGACTGCCGCGGACTTTGGAGTGCCGACTGAGGTGCTGATGGAACGCGCGGGCGAGGCGGTGGCTCGGTTCTGTCTCGGGCAGTATCCCTGGGCGCGGCGCGTGGTGGTGCTTTGCGGCAAGGGCAACAATGGCGGCGATGGCTTCGTCGCCGCGCGCGCGCTTGCGCAGGCGGGAAAGACGGTGCGCGTCGCTCTGTTGGGACACGCGAACGAGGTGAAGGGCGAGGCCGCAGCGGCTCTGACCCGGTTGGGGACGGTGGGTTCCCATGCGTGGAGCGCGCATGTCGGCGCTGGCATTGCGAACGCCGGCAAAGGTTCGGTGTCGCTGGTGGAGATGCTGGATGAAGGCGCTCTGACGGGAGCTTTGGATGGAGCCGAGCTTCTGATCGACGCCGTGGTGGGGACGGGGTTCAAGCCTCCCCTGCGCGGGCTCGCCGTTGTATTGCGTGGAATGCTGGAGGCGACAGCAACACCTGTTGTAGCAGTGGATCTTCCCTCAGGTTGGGACGCGGACTCGATGGCGCAGCGTGACGCAGGCGCATTTCGCGCCGACGCGGTGGTGACGTTCACCGCACTGAAGCAGGCGCATGTCTTTGGGCATCTGACGCGCAACACGTTTGGGCCGGTTGTGGTCGCAGGCATTGGGTCGCCTGCCGCGGCGGTCGAGTCGGCGACGGAGCTAAGCTGGGCAGGCGCTGCAAAGGCTCTGGTCGAGCAACCGCGCGAGGTGGACGCAAACAAGGGCCGGTTTGGACACGTGCTCGTCGTGGGCGGCAGCTATGGAAAGGCAGGAGCGCCGGCGATGGCCTCGCTGGCTGCGCTCAGGACCGGGGCGGGGCTTGTGACCGCCGCAGTGCCTACCGGCGTTCTGAACACGGTGGCGGGTGTGGCTCCCGAGCTGATGACGGTGCCTCTTGCCGAAGGTCTATCAGGGGCGGTCTCGTTCAAAGACCTGCGCGGCGCAAAGCTCGACACACTGCTGAAGCGGATTAGTGTGGTGGCGCTGGGGCCGGGGCTTTCCACCGAGGGCGATGCTCCTGCGTTTGCGCGGCAGATGGTGGAGAAGACCATGCAGCCGATTGTGATTGACGCGGACGCGCTGACTGCCTTTGCGGGCAAGACGGACCTGCTGGACGGAACAGGGCGGACGATGGTGCTGACGCCGCATCCGGGAGAAATGGCGCGGCTGACGGGAATGACGGTGCAGGAAATCGAGGCGGACAGAGTGCGACTGGCGCGGCGGTTTGCCACAAAACACCATCTGACGCTGGTGCTGAAGGGCTGGCGAACGTTGATTGCGCATCCGGACGGCCGCGTTGCCGTGAATACCTCGGGCAACCCGGCGATGGCCAAGGCTGGTAGCGGCGATATTTTGACGGGAATTTTGGCGGCGATGCTGGCGCAGTTTCCCGACGACGTGGAGCGTGCTGTGGAGACGGCTGTGTATCTGCATGGGCTTGCCGGAGACTTTGCGGCCCGCGCGATGGATGAGCACACGGTGCTCGCTACCGATACCGTCAGGTATCTGTCGGATGCATTTCGCTATAAGGCGAAGGATGAAGACGGGCTGGTGTGGATCTCGGGCCTGCGCGGTGGCGGAGGGCATCGAGATTGAACGAGTTTCGCAAGGTCAAGCGGTTCAAGACGAGAAGTGAAGCGGGCACGCTGGCAATGGGCGAGCGCGTGGCCGAGATGCTGGCGCCCGCGCCGAAGCTGATTGTGCTGCGCGGCGAGCTGGGCGCGGGCAAGACGACGCTGGTGAAGGGAATCGCTGCGGCCCTCGGCGCGGCGGAGGCTGCGGACGTGACCAGTCCGACGTTCACGCTGGTGCATGAGTATGCGGGGCGAACGACGCGGCTCTATCATCTCGATCTCTACCGGCTGGAGACGGAGCGGGAGTTGCTGACGCTGGGGCTCGACGAGATGGCTGAGTCGCCGGATGCGCTGGTGCTGGTCGAGTGGGGCGAGAAGTTTCCGAGCATCGTGGCGCGGGCTGATGGAGAGATTGTCATCGAACATGCGGGTGGCGATGAGCGGATGTTCGAGGTGCGGGTGAAGTAGCATCAGCTTTTGGAGCGGCTGGTGTAGCGGTAGATGGCGCAGGCTTCGTCGCCTGTCGAACCGTACTCTTTTTGCTGGGCGATGGCTTCGAGGTCGGCGGCGTGGTCCTCGGGCGACATGGCGACCGGTCCGCGGAAGAGGCGGGTGAAGGCCGGGTGGCCGTCGAGCAGGTGGGCGCACTCGTCGTTGACGTAGAGGATGTCGAGTGTGCCGGGACGCTTGGCGAAGTGCGTCTCGATGCGACGGATGAGGGCTTTGAGCACCGGGGCTTCAAACGGGTGGAAGAGGAAGACGAGCGTCGGGGTGTTTGGGAGATCGTATTCGAGCGCGTCCTGCTCGATGATTTCGATCGGGGCGAGGCGCGGGGCGGTTGGGTCGGATGCGTGCGTGCGCTTCCAGTGACGGAGGTTGATCTCGGCGGCGGCGGCCATGGCTGGGTTCAGTTCGATGCCGGTGACTTTGCGGAAGGGCAGCTCGCTGGCGATGAACAGGGCGCGGCCCTTGCCGCAGCCGATGTCGAGGAAGGTGTAGCTGTGGATGGGGTGGGGCGGGACGGTCTCGCGCCAGTGCTGGATGAGGGTGCGGAGGATGCTGGGGGCGACGGCGTAGTAGGCGGTGATGTGGCGGTCGTTGGCGTGGCCGGTGGCGAGGTGGCCGGAGGGAACGAGGCCGCTGGTGTCGGTGCCGTGAATCTGGTCGAAGGGGTGGATGGGGTGCGTGGTGGCCTTGAGGAGGTCGTGGGGGCGTTTGCGGGCGGGCATCGTCAGCGTATCTGGACCAGGGTGGGGTTGCCGTCGAGGCCGAGTGCGCGGCGGCCTGCGGGAGTGATCCCGGTTGGGGACCAGGCGGGTGAGTCGAGGATGGTGACGGTGGTTTGGCTGACCGCTTCGAGGCCGGCAAGTCGGTTCTGGATCTGGGCGGTGATCTGGGCGGCGGCTTCTTCGGTGGGACTCGTGAGGATGAGGTCGATGTGGACGCGATGCTTCTGGGGGACGCCGGGGATTCCTCGGCCCGGGGCTTCGGGGTCCGGGGTGACGGTGACGCTCTGGACGAGGCCGAGATCGACGAGGTTGCAGGGGACGGCTGGGTCGTAGCAGTCGCGGAGAGCGGAGAGGATTTCTGACTCGGTGAGCATTGCTTGTCTCATGGTACCCCCTCCCCTACTTAAGTACTCAAAATCCTTTGAACAAAGGACTTAGGTTCGGACTACCTTGGCAATTCAAGGGCCAAAAGGAAAGGCCCGGAGATGGTCAAGATTGCTTCGGCAGCCTCTATGTCGGGCCTTCAGAGGCTGCGGAAAAGTGCGTCCGGCAGCTTTTGCAGAAAGGCCCGGGGCTAAAGCCCCTTGAATTTGCAGGATTTTTCGTGGGGCTGAAGCCCCACGCTAATCCTCAAAAGCAACCGCAGAGACTTTCAGCAGCCTCTTCAGTCTTCCTGATTTAAGGATAGCAGGTGGGGGAAACTCAACCGCCACATGGAAGGCGTTTGGTTTGAATGGATTGCGTGTCAGGCGGGGTTGACAGCCGAGGTGGGCGGGTTGGGCTTTGTGTATTCCGTGTATTCCAACCCTTGGCGGTGGAACTGTGAAGGATGGGGCACCCGGTCGTTCTCGGCGAGGAGAGAAGAAGCAGATTCCTCCGCTTCGCTGCGGAATGGAAATGTGGGTTGGTTGGGCAGTGTACCCGCCATCGCAAGAGCGCGATGGATGGGGTCCGTCATCCGGGGGAGTTCCGGTCTTATTTCAATTCGGCCAAACTTGCGTGGCGGAACATCAGACCTGAGGCGATGAACAACGCCACGTAGACACCATGCCCGATGGCCATTCTCCGCGCCATGTCGGGCGGCGCGCCCGAAGGCAGGATCACGGTAATCAGCGCAAGCGTCGCCGCCATCGCGAACAACGTGACAGCCAGTCGTGGCGCCTTCAGCCGTGCCAGACAGGCCCCAATGAATCCCACTACGAGGACGCTGAGATACCACAGGCGCTCCGGATGCCCCGAGTCCGCCGTTTGGACCATGGTCGACCACCCCAGGGCGAATCCGGCCACCAGCGCGACAGCAACGCCCGCCTTGTACGACCATGCGCCCATCTTCCTCGCGATGAGCGCATACGCCATCCCCGTCGCGAAGAACAGGACATAGACGCGCACGAAAGCTCCCGGGGGCCAGTTCCATCCCTCCACCACCCGCGATGCCACGATCGGCACCATCAACACGGCCAGCGCCCCCAGCGCGACACGCAGCATCGTCTTTCCCAGTTGCGACATACGAGTTGTGTTCTCCCTGACAATATGAGTTGTGTTCTCTCTAACGATTTCTACCGACGTCTCGAAGAAGATCCATAGTGCGAGCCAGAACAGTCGCCGCCCAGTGTCCGTGCGCTCCCGGCACAGGTCGTGAAATGTCTGCGCCATCCCCTCGCCGAACCGCTCACGGAAAGGCAGCGGATACAGCCGCAGCAGCATCGCATACCACTTCCGGTAGCGCCGGTCCGCGAGGTTAGTGGCCATGCGCCAAACGTCCTTCCGCCGCGGCCAGCACGCCGCGATACCGCTTCAGCTCCGCTTCGAGCGCCGCCCGTCCCGCGCCTGTGAGCTTGTAGTAGATCCGCCGCTCGTCGGTCATCTCCGGATCGACCCGCTTATCGCTTTCCCGGATCAGCCCGGCCTCGATCATCCGCCCCATCGAGCCATAGAGCGTCCCGGGGCCCATCTTTACCTTGCCCTGGGAGTCTGCCTCCACCTGCTTCATGATGCCGTACCCATGCCGCTCTTCCGTCGAAAGCGCCAGCAGGATGTGCAGCACTGCGGGCGTCAGTGGAGCGTGCGCCGTGTTCTTCTTCGCCATGCTCTGGACACTATATCCGTTACGGATATATGTCAAGTCCAAACTGAGTGGCAGGCGGGATTGACAGGCGAGGCGAGCGGGTTGGGCTTTTGGATTCTCATCTTCGCGGCTTTTGCGAAGGGTGGGAACGCACAAACCTCGCCCGTTCCAGGGAGGGTCTGATTAAGTCCGTGAGAATTCCCTCGGCGGCTAAAGAGGCTGCGGAAAAAGTACATCGGGCAGCTTGTGCAGAAAGGCCCGGGGCTAAAGCCCCTTGGATTTGCGGGCTTTTTCGTGGGGCTGAAGCCCCCACGCTAATCCCAAAAGCAACCGCAGAGACTTTTTCAGCGCCCTCTAAAGCCCCAACGACGAATGAAGCATTTACGGCACGGGTAAACCCGTGCCCTTAAGCAAAACGGAGTTTTTCCGCAACCTGTTTAGCCGCCGCAGTGGAGAGCCCTCTCATTCCCTCCAGAGAACTTCCCGCAAAACAGACGTTCCTTAAGCCTCACCACAGATCAAAAAATGCTTGCAATTCGCTTTTTATTCGCTACAATTCCCGCATGGCTATCACGCGGCGGCAAAAAGAGGTCATCGACTTTCTCTCCGGCTTCACCCAGAAGAACGGCTACTCACCCTCGTATGAAGAGATCGCGAGCGGCCTGGGCCTCAGTTCGCTGGCCACCGTGCACAAGCACATCACCAATCTGCAAAACAAAGGTCTGCTTCAGCGCGCGCACAACCGCAGCCGTTCTATTGACGTGCTGCCCGCCCGCAGCGGAAAAAAGAGCGAGCGCCTCCCGCTGGTAGGCCGCATCGCCGCCGGCAAGCCAGTCGAAGCCATCGAGACTGCCGAGACCATCTCGCTCGGAGACATCATCGGCAACCGCGAGGTCTACGCTCTCGAAGTCCGCGGCGACTCCATGCGCGACGAGCACATCGTCTCCGGCGACTACGTTCTGGTCGAGCGCACCCGCACCGCCCGCGAAGGCGAGATCATCGTCGCGCTCGTGGACGGCACCGACGCCACGCTCAAACGTTTCTACCGCGAAGGCAGCATGGTCCGCCTCCAGCCCTCGAACGCCGAGATGTCCCCCATCTACGCCCCGGCCGCCAACGTCAGCATTCAGGGCAAGGTCCTCGGCGTCCTTCGCAAATACGCCTGAAGCCTCGAAATCCCACCGGTACCCGGCTAAAGCCGTGTTGGATCGGAGAGGTCTACGGCGCGACTGAACAGGCTGCGGAAAAAGTACATCGGGCAGCTTTTGCAGAAAGGCCCGGGGCTAAAGCAGATTTCTCGATGGTATGCAGCGAGAATGATGTGTCGGGCTTTCAGCCCTTTCATGTTCTGCCATCATGAACCTGGGCCTCCGGCCCAGGCTGGTATGTTGTCGGGCCTTTGGCCCTTGGAAGGCTACTGCACAGCGATTCGCAATTTGCTCTAAAGCCCCAACGGAAAATGAGGCACTTACGGCACGGGTAAACCCGTGCCCTTAATCAAAACGCCCAGATTGAGGAGTTCTCACCCAGTCTCTAAAGCCGCATTGGTTTTGGGGCATTTGCGGCACGGCTGAAGCCGTGCCCTTAAGCGAAACGGTTAAATTTCGGAGTTCTCACCCCAGTCTCAAATGCCCTATTTCGCGTCTCATGTGCCAGAGGAATTAACCCCTCCGCCACAATGCACCCTTCGCGTCATAGCAGCGGGACAAACCGTGAATAAAATCGAATTACATCAAGAAGGCACAGGCATGTCTCTCCTGGCCTCGACGGTGGCCATGACAACGAGGCCACCAATATCATTCCTCCCTGGCCTGCCACTGGACTCCTCACTCCGCGAACATTCTTGCCGAGTGACGGAACTCCGCAGCCTTTTCTTCCGTACCCACACTCCGAGACGCTACATTCTCGACAGATACTCTGGAGCTTCCCTTGGCGAACAACCGCAAAAGCAAACGTAAACTCTGGCTCTGGATCAGCCTGGCCGCCGTCGTGATCGCGGCGGGTCTCGTCGTAGCCGTCAAGGCCAGCGGCAACACCACCAAGTTCGAGCCCTCCCAGCTTGCCAAGGCCCAGCGCGGCGACATCGCGCGCTCCGTTGTTGCCACGGGCAAGATCACGCCCATCACGCAGGTCATCGTCAAATCCAAGGCCTCCGGCATCGTCACCAAACTCAACGTGGACATCAACGCCCGCGTCAAGCAGGGCCAGGTCCTCGCGCAGCTTGACCAGGTCGAGATCCTTGCGCAGGTCTCCGCGCAGCGCGCCCAGCTCGCCGCCGCCGAGTCCAACGCCCGCGCCACCCAGGCAGCCATCAAGTACGACAAGGTCAACGCCGAAGCGCCCGACCTGCCCATGTTCAAGAACACCTATGAGCGCGCGCTTCAGATGTCCAAAGTCGGCGTCGTTTCTAAGCAGTCTCTCGACGACGCCGAGCAGAAGTATCTCGCCGCGGCCAACACGCGCGACAAAGCCGTCGCCCAGATCTCCGTCGATACCTCCCGGCTGCACCAGGCGCAGGCCCAGGTCCAGCAGGCGCAAGCCTCGCTCTCGCAGCTTGAGGAGCAGCTCAGCTACACCACCATCACCTCGCCCATGGACGGCGTCGTCCTCTCGCGCGACGTCGAGCTCGGCGACGCCGTCAGCTCCATCCTCGTCATGGGCTCGACCGCCACGCAGATCATGACCATCGGCGACACCAGCCAGGTCTACGTCGATGGCAAGGTGGACGAGTCCGACATCGCCAAGGTCTATCTTGGCCAGCCCGCACGCATCAAGGTCGAGTCCTTCAAGGACAAGACCTTCTACGGCAAAGTCACCAAGATTTCTCCGCTCGGCGTCGAAAAAGACAACGTCACCACCTTCGAGGTGCGCGTCTCGATCGACAACCCCGGCGGCGAGCTCAAAGCCCAGATGACCGCCAACGCCGAGATCATCCTCGACGAGCACAAGAACGCCATCACCGTCCCCGAGCAGGCCGTCCTCTACGACAAGGACCGCAACGCCACCGTCCAGGTGCCCGACTCGTCGCAGAAGAAGGGCTACCGCGTCGTCGCCATCAAGGCCGGCATCTCCAACGGAACCAAAACCGAAGTCCTCTCCGGCATCAACCCCGGGGACACCGTTATTCTCCAGCAATAGCTCGGGCCACTCATCTCATCTCATCGCATCGAGGAGAACCGCATGAAACTTCAACTCGTCGCCTTCGCCGCCGCTCTCAGTTTTGCTGTAGCCAGCGCACCGGCCGTCACCAGCACCAACGCCACCTTCGATCGCACTCTTTCGACCGGCAGCACACCCAACGTCTCTGTCTCCACCGGCTCAGGAAACATTCACCTCCACGCAGGCAGCGGCAACCAGGTCCACATCGTCGCGCACCTCCACGCCAACCACGGCTTGCTCAGCGGCGACGTGGACTCGCGCATCCAGCAGATTGTCGCCAACCCGCCCATCGTGCAAAACGGCAACGACATCGTCATCGGCGAGCGCCACGGCAACAACGAGCTCTATCGCAACATCTCCATCGACTACGACGTCACCGTTCCCCGCGCCTCCGCGCTTGCACCCAGCACGGGCTCCGGCGACATCACCGTTGAAGACGCAGGCGCCAGCCTCAAGGCCAGCAGCGGCTCCGGAAACATCCACGCCACTGGCATTCAGGGCGCGGCCATGCTCGGCACCGGCTCCGGCGACATCAACTTCCAGCAATCCGCTCCCGGAGATGTCAAAGCCGAAACCGGCTCCGGCAACATTCAGCTTCACGGAATCTCCGGCGGCCTCATCTCGCGCACGGGCTCAGGCGACATCACCGTTCAGGGACAACCCACCTCGCAATGGAAGCTCTCCACCGGCAGCGGCTCCGTCAACCTCGCCGTCGCCAATGCCCACTTCAACCTCGACGCCAGCACCGGCTCCGGCAGCATCGACCTCGCGCAGCCCATCCTCATGCAGGGCAGCCTCAACCGCCATCACGTCACAGGCCCGGTCAACGGCGGCGGCCCCGCCATCAACATCAGCACAGGCTCCGGCGACATCCGCATCAAATAGTCAAAGCAACGTCACCCTACCCGTCGCAAGGTCGTAGTAGCCCGCTACGACCTTCACCCCACCGTCCTTCATCGCTTTCGCAATCACGGTCGAGCTCTCACTCAGCAGTTTTGCGTGAAACACGGCGTTCGCCTTCGCCGCCGCCGTGACATCGTGGATGTCTTTGATCGCGGGCATCATGTGTTGATACAGCACGCTGATCTGCCCCGGAACCTCCTGCCCTTTCATCGCCGCGCTCACGGCTCCGCACTTCGCATGGCCCAGCACCAGAATCGCCTTCACGCCCAGCACCGCCACGCCATACTCCAGGCTCCCGATCATCTCCGGAGTCACCATATTCCCCGCCACCCGCGTCACGAACAGGTGCCCAATGCTCTGATCAAAAACCAGTTCCACGGGCACACGCGAGTCCGCGCACGAGAGCACCGCCGCAAACGGCTCCTGTTTCTCAACCGTTCCCGCCTTCAAAATCTCCAGATCATGCGAAAACGACGTGAGCTTCCCCGCGACAAAACGCTCATTGCCGGCCATCAGCTCATGGACCGCGCCATCAGGGTCAAGCGCAGTCTGGGCCATCGCGCCTGTTCCACCCGTCATCACGCCGCCCGCCACTCCCGCTGCTGCCAGGGCCGTCACAAACTGTCGCCGCGTCCACTCCGCCGAACTCAAAGCGCCCATCACGCCCTCCAGACATTCGCAACGAGCTTACACCCAACCGTGTCCATTATTCTTTAATAGATGCCTCTCTTCTCCGCACCCCGCCTGCTCGTCTTCGACCTCGACGGCACGCTCATCGACTCACGCCAGGACCTCTGCAACTCTGTCAACGCCACCCTCGCGCACTTCCACAAACCTGCGCTCCCCGACGCCGTCATCGCCGGCTACATCGGCGACGGCGTCTCCATGCTCGTCCGCCGCGCGCTCGGCGACCCCGAAGGCGACCGCCACGACGAAGAGTTCGTAGCCGACGCCATCGCCTTCTTCCTCGACTACTACCGCGCCCACAAGCTCGACTTCACCTACGTTTACCCCGGCGTCATCGAGTCGCTCGAAGCCATCCGCACCGCCCATCCCGCGCTCCCCCTGGCCGTCCTCACCAATAAACCGGTCAACCCATCGCGCGCCATCTGCGACCACCTCGGCCTCAGCCCGTTCTTCTTCCAGAACTACGGCGGCAACAGCTTCCACACCAAAAAGCCCGACCCGCACGGCCTTCTCACCCTCATCGCCGAAGCCGGCGCTCTCAACAGCCAAAACATCACCCCGGCCGAAACCGTGATGATCGGCGACTCGCACGTTGATGTCCTCACCGCCCGCAACGCAGGCGCGCGCTCGATCGGCTGCGCCTTCGGCCTCGCGCCGCAGTCGCTCGTCACGGTTCCACCCGACAGCGTCGCCGAAACGCCCACCGACTGGCTCCAGATTCTCAACATTGTGACAACGCCGGGTGCTCCACCTTTATGACGTGGTGAGTGGATCTAGCGCAGATTTCTCGATGGTATGCAGCGAGAATGATGTGTCGGGCTTTCAGCCCTTTCATATTCTGCCATCATGAACCTGGGCCTCCGGCCCAGGCTGGTATGTTGTCGGGCCTTTGGCCCTTGGAAGGCTACTGCACAGCGATACGCAATTTGCTCTAGCGGCGGTACTGTTTGTCGGTGACGTGCTCGAGCCACTCGACGACTTTGCCGTTGAGCCGTTCCTGAATGGCGATGTGGGTGAGGGCCGTGGTGGGGGTGGCTCCGTGCCAGTGTTTCTCTTCCGGGGCGAACCAGACGACGTCGCCGGGATGGATCTCTTCGACCGGACCGCCTTCGCGCTGGACCCATCCGCAGCCTGAGGTGACGATCAGGGTCTGGCCGAGGGGGTGGGTGTGCCAGGCGGTGCGGGCTCCCGGCTCGAAGGTGACGCTGGCACCGGCGACGTGTGCCGGGTCGGGCGCCTGAAAGAGCGGGTCGATGCGGACGGTTCCGGTGAACCAGTCAGCGGGGCCTTTGCCTGAGGGCTGCGTGCCGTTGCGTTTGATTTCCATGGCGGCATTGTAATGGTTTGGGAGTGGGATGATTGTTCCCGGCGCGGGTCGATGTGAAACGCAGATTCCCTTCGGGAATGACAACAAAAGTGGGAATGCCAACAAAAGGCTGCGCTCATTTGAAAGACGTACCCGCGCTAGTGCTTGCGTTCGACGAGGTATTGGGCGAGGGCTTTGAGTGGGTTGGCTTGTTCGCCGAAGGGGGCGAGGGCGGTGAAGGCGTCGGCAATGAGTTCCTCGGCGTCTTTGAGGGAGCGGTCGATGCCGTAGACGGCGGGCCAGGTGGCTTTGACGCTGGCGGTGTCCTTGCCTGCGGTCTTGCCGAGTTCCTCGGAGCTTTGCGTCATGTCGAGGACGTCATCGACGATCTGGAAGGCGAGGCCGGCCTTTTCGCCGAAGGTGCGGAGGCGGTGGACCCAGGTCTCAGAATCGAGACCTGGGGCACCCGGATTTGTGGCGAGACCGTAGAGGCCGCCGGAGACGATGCTGGTGGTGATGAGCGCGCCGGTCTTGGCGCGGTGGATGGATTCGACCAGCTCGGCTGTGGGCTGCTTGCCTTCGGATTCGATGTCCACGACCTGGCCGCCGATCATGCCGGGAGGCAGCGGGCTGTGGGGGCCGACGCCGGTGCCGACGGCGAGCGAGACTTCGCGGAGGATGGCGACGGTGGTCGCGGGCGGCGAGGGAAGCTGGGCGATGGTCTGGAAGGCGAGGGCCTGGAGCGCGTCGCCGGCGAGGATGGCGATGGCTTCGCCGAAGGCCACGTGACAGGTGGGCTTGCCGCGGCGGAGGTCGTCGTTGTCGAGCGCGGGGAGGTCGTCGTGGATGAGCGAGTAGGTGTGGAGCATCTCGATGGCCGCGCCGAGGTTGGGTGCGCCTGCGGGGATGTCTCCGGTGGCGGCGACCATGCGGGCCGCCTGCATGGCGAGGATGGGGCGGAGGCGTTTGCCGCCGGCGAAGACGGAGTGGCGCATGGCCCGGTGGATGGAGTGCGGGAGCGTGTCGGGCGAAGGCAGAAGGCGTTCGAGGGCCTGGTCGGTGGCTTCGGCGCCGGAGCGGAGCAGGTTTTGTACGGTGGGATGCATCTGATGTTGATGATAAATGGTGGGAGCGGTATTTAAGAGATTGCGGGAAAAGTGCGTTTGGCGGCACGTGCGTTGAGGGGCGGGACGAAAGTGTCTCTGTGAGGACCCGAATGATGTGTCGGGCCTTCAGCCCTCTGGATATGGGTTGGTCGGAAACCTAGGCCTTCGGCCTAGGCTGGTATATGGCGCGCCTTTGGCGCTGAGTGTGAGCGGGGCGGAGGTTTGGATGGAGATGGGGTCGATGCCGACGGGCGGTGGTCTTCACGCGGTGGAGGCGGTGATGCTGCTGCTGCTGGTGCTGGTGGCCGCGTTTGCCGTGATGGCGCGCAGGTTGAAGGTGCCGTATCCGATTGTGCTGGTGCTGGCCGGGCTCGTGATCAGCTTTTTTCCGCACCTCCCGCGGATTCCGCTGGACCCGGATGTGGTGTTTGTGATTTTTCTGCCGCCGTTGCTGTATGCGGCGGCGTGGACGATGTCGTGGCGGGAGTTTCGCCGCAATGCGGTGGCGATTGGGTTGCTGGCGATTGGGTTGGTGGGCTTTACGGTGTGGGGCGTGGCGGAGTTTTCCGACCGCTTCATCGCGGCGCTGGATTGGAAGGCGGGATTTTTGCTGGGCGCTGTGGTTGCGACGACGGATGCGATTGCCGCGACGTCGATTGCGACGAAGGTTGGGTTGCCTCGGCGGATTGTGGATGTTCTCGAAGGCGAGAGCCTGTTGAACGATGCGACCGGGTTGCTGGCGCTTGAGATCGGCATCGCCATTATTGCGCGCGGCGACATGCCTACGGTGGGAGAGGGACTGGCGCGGCTGGCGTATCTGGTGGTGGGCGGGCTGGGGATTGGGTTGCTGATTGGCGCGGTGGTGGGCTGGCTGGAACAGTTCATCGACGATGGGCCGGTTGAGGTGGTGGTGAGCCTGGTGGTGCCGTATGCGGCTTATCTGGCGGGTGAAAAGGCGCGGGCTTCGGGTGTGCTGGCGGTGGTGGCGTGCGGGATTTACCTGAGCCGGAAGAGTGTGTCGCTGTTTTCGCCGGCGGTGCGGCTGCAGGTGACGGGCATGTGGGATGCGCTGAACTTCATTCTGAACGGGCTGGTGTTTGTGCTGATCGGGTTGCAACTGCCGTATGTGCTGGCGGGGATTCACGGACGGTACAGCACGGGAACGCTGGTGTTGTATGGCGTGGTGTTCAGCGTGGTGCTGATTGCGCTGAGGATGGTGTGGGTGTATCCGGCGCTGCGCGTGGCCGGGTGGGTGGAGCGGCGGTGGCTGGGGCATCGGGAGGAACCGCTGCGGAGGCGCGAGATTTTTGTGGTGGGGTGGACGGGGATGCGCGGCGTGATTGCGCTGGCAGCGGCTTTCTCGGTGCCGGCGGTGCTGGGGAATGGGCAGCCGTTTGGCGCACGGAATTTGATTGTGTTTCTGGCATTCTGCGTGATTCTGGTGACGCTGGTGCTGCAGGGGCTGACGCTGCCTGTGCTGATCCGCGTGCTGGGGCTGGGTGGGACGGGGGGCTCGAATGCGGAAGAGGCGGAGGCGCGGCGGCTGGTGCTGGAGTCGGCGATGACGCACCTGGAGGCTGCTCGGGAGAAGGATGGGTTGGAGATGGAGCATGTGTATGACGACCTGATGCATCGCTATCGGCATCGCCTGGCTGCGGTGGGCGGCGGGGAGGATGATGGCTCCGATGGCTTGGGGCGGGAGACGTATGCGCGTCTGCGGGTCATTTCGGCGGGCGCGCTGAAGGCGGAGAGGCGGACGTTGATTGCGCTGCGCGACGAGGGGAAGATTGGCGATGACACGCTGCGGAAGATCGAGCGCGAGATTGACCTGGCGGCAACACGGTACGAAGGGCAGCTTGACAGGTAGGGAAGGCCGGGTATGCTAAGAGATTCGCGCACGTGCTCAAGTGCGTTTCGAGTGAGGGCTGACTACTTTGGATTGCAGGATTTTTTATCACGATAAGTGTTTCGATGGGGCGTGTTCGGCGGCGGTGTTTGCGCGGTTTCACCGGGAGTGCGTGAAGACGGCGAGCGGGTACTCGTACTACGGGCTGGTGCATCGGGCGGGCGCGCTGTTTGACGAGGGCGCGTTTGGCGATACCAGTCATGGGGGCGAGAATGCGATTGTGGATTTCAAGTACTCGGCGTCGCCGAGGGTGACGTGGTGGTTCGATCATCATCAGAGCGCGTTTTTGACGGCGGCGGATGAGGCGGACTTCCGGCGTGGACAGGCCGACGGTTCGACTGCGATGCGGAAGTTTTTTGATCCGAACTATGTCTCGTGTACGAGCCTGATTGCGGATGTCGGCGCGGCGAAGTTCGGCTTCGACGTGAAGCCGCTGGCGGAGCTGGTGAAGTGGGCCGACATTGTGGACGGGGCGCGGTATGAGAGCGCGGAGGCCGCCGTCGAGATGGCTGCTCCGGCGATGAAGCTGACGATGGTGATTGAGAGCGCGGCGGACCATGGGCTGGTGCCGCGGTTGATTCCGCTGCTGACGGAGATGAGTTTGCAGGATGTGCTGGAGCGTCCGTTTGTCGCGGAGTTACTGGGGCCGCTGATGGAGCGGCACTGGGCTGCGCTCGAACTGATTCGTTCGCGCGCGACGCTGGATGGCGGCGTGATTACGTTTGACATTACCGACCAGCCTACCGAGGGGTACAACAAATTTATTCCGTATTATCTGTTTCCGGATGGCGTGTATAACGTGGGGCTGAGCAAGTCGTCGTTCCGGACGAAGGTGGCGGTGGGGACGAATCCGTGGACGCGGGTGCCTGCTGCGAAATTGGTGAATCTGGCGGCGATTTGTGAGCGGTATGGCGGGGGCGGGCACGCGCGTGTGGGGGCGATCAGCTTTCCGCCGGATCGGGAGGACGAGGCGCGGAAGGCGGCGGCGGAGATTGTGGCGGAGCTGCGCGGTTCGGCGTAGCTCGATTGACAGACATGGCTCGGCAGAGAACCGCAGATCCTTCGACTGCGCCACTCGCGATGAAACTGCGAGTGGCTGCGCTCAGGATGACAAGATCTTACGAGGTGCGGATTTGTCGATACCTCTTCAGGGCTTCATCTTGGAGAAGAAGCTGAGTTTGGTGATGTCGTTGAAGATGACGAAGGCGAAGAAGGCCAGCAGGCAGACGAAGGCGACCTGGTAGACGCGCTCCTTGAACTGCTGGTTGACGTCGCGGCGCATGATCGACTCGATGACGAGGAAGGTGATCATGCCGCCGTCGAGGATGGGGATGGGCAGGAGGTTGAAGATGCCGAGGTTGAGCGAGATGTAGGCCATCAGGCCGATGAGCGGCATCCAGCCGGGCATCTCGGCGGCCTGGTGGATCTGCTGGCCGATGCCGATGGGGCTGGAGAGGCTCTTGACCGAGACCTGGCGGGTGAAGAGGCGCTTGATGACCTCGACGATGAGGTAGGAGCCCTTCTTGTTGAACTTCCACGAAGCCGCCACTGCTTTGTCGAAGGGCAGCTTCTCGACCTTGACCGGCGGCGGAATGTAGCTGAAGCCGAGGCGGTATTCTTTGGAGCCGTCGCCTGCGTCGGCCATCCTGGGCGTGATGGGGATCTCGAGGGTCTGGACGGCTTTGTTCGGCTCGGTGCGCAGGACGGTCAGGGTGGCGGGCTTTCCGGCCTCGTCCTGCAGATAGGCGAGGATGGCCGGGACCGAGTGCAGGTGGAGGCCGTCAACTGCGGTGACTCTGTCGCCGGGCTTGAGTCCGGCGTGGATGGCTGGCATGTCTGGCTCAAGCGTGTCTACCTGGACGGGGGTGGTCTGCATGATGGGGATGAGGCCAAGGGTGTCGAGCGAGAAGTTGTCGGGGCCGTTCTTGTCTTCGACGAAGAGTTTGGTGTCGATGCGCTTGCCGTCGTGGAGGTACGAGAAGGCGATGTGCTGGTTCAGGTTGAGCATGGAGCGGACGGCAACCTGGTCCCAGGTGGGGTTTTCGATGGTGTCGTAGTGGACGATGAGGTCGCCGCTCTCGATGCCGGTGCGGGCCACCTGGGTGTTGGCGGGGACGTAGTCGGTCCGGGCGGGCGCGCTGAGGTACTGCTGGACCTCGTTGTGCATCATGCCGACGCCGATCATGAGGGCGAAGGCGAGCAGGAAGTTGGCGACGGGGCCGGCGAAGGCGACGAGCATTCGCTGCCAGCGCGGATGGGCGCTGAAGCTGCCGGGGTCGTCTGCGGCGGCGGTGTCCTGGTGGAGGTCGGTGCCGGAGCCGGCGAGTTCGCCGGCCATCTTGACGTAGCCGCCGAGGGGGACGGCGGCGATCTGGTACTCGGTGTCGCCGCGCTTGAAGCCGATGAGCCGCTTGCCGAAGCCGATGGAGAAGACTTCGACGCGGATGCCGCAGAGTTTGGCCACGGCGAAGTGGCCGAATTCGTGGACCAGAACCATGATCCCAAGGACGATGGCTAGCTGGATGACGGTTGACATAGGGGAGCGGGGACCTCGTAAGTGTAGGTGCTGGTTGGGCTAGTGGGTGGCCGTCGCAAACTGACTGGCAATCACTTCGCGCGCCTGGTCGCGCGCGGCAAGATCTGCTTGAAGCACCTCAACAATGGACGCTGGCCGGGGGCCGGTCGTTATCTGGAGCACTTGTTCTATTGTACGCGGGATGCCCAGGAATGGGATACGTCCTTCGAGGAAGGCGGCGACGGCGATTTCGTCGGCGGCGTTGAGGGCAATGGGGGCTTTGCCTCCGGCTTCGGCTGCCTCGTAGGCGAGGCGCAGGCAGGGGAAGCGGGCGAGGTCGGGTTGCGCGAAGTCGAGCTGGCTGAGCGTGCGGAGGTCGAAGGTGAGGTTGTCGCGCTCGGCGACGGCGACGCGCTCGGGATAGGCGAGGGCGTAGAGGATGGGCAGGCGCATGTCGGTGACGGAGATCTGCGCGAGGATGCTGCCATCGACGAACTCGACCAGCGAGTGGACGGTGGACTGCGGGTGGACCGTGACCTGAACCTGTGCCGGGGGAAGGTTGAAGAGGCGGCAGGCTTCGATGACCTCGAAGCCTTTGTTCATCATGGTGGCCGAGTCGGTGGTGATGCGCTGGCCCATGACCCAGGTGGGATGCTTGAGGGCCTGCTGCGGCGTGATGTGGGCGAAGTCCGCGAGCGGCGTCGAGCGGAATGGGCCACCGGAGGCGGTGAGCCAGATTTGCTTGACCTCGGCGGGCGTGCCTCCGCGCATGCATTGGTGGACGGCGTTGTGCTCGGAGTCGATGGGCAGCAGGGCGACGTTGCGCTCGCGCGCGGCGGCGATGATGAGCTCGCCTGCGGCGACGAGGCATTCTTTGTTGGCCAGGCCGATGGTCTTGCCCGCCTGGACGGCGGCGTAGGTGGCTTCGAGCCCGGCGACGCCGACGATGGCCGAAACGACGAAGTCTACCTCGGGCAGCGTGGCTACGCGGACGCTGCCTTCGCTTCCGTGGACGACCTCGACGCAGGTGATGCCTCCGGCGCGGAGGCGGGTTTTGAGCGTGGCGGCCAGTTCTTCGGTGGCCATCGAGATGAGTCTGGGCCGCCAGCGGATGGACTGCGCCAGCGCCGCTTCGAGGTTGCGTCCGGCGGCGAGCGCGACGGGCTGGTAGCGGTCCGGGAAGGACTCGCAGATGGAGAGGGTGCTGTTGCCGATGGAGCCGGTGGAGCCGAGGATTGCCAGTTTCTTCACGTTCTTTATTTTCTCAGAGATGAGGCGGGATGGGGTTGACCTGACTTGCTGACTTTCGGCGAGTGAGATTTATTCGCGTCAGACATGAATGGCCCAGGGCTAAAGCCCCTTGTAGTTGTTGATGTTTTCGTGGGGCTGAAGAGGGTGCTGAAAAGTGCGCCCGTCAGCATTTGCAGAAAGACCCGGGGCTAAAGCCCCTTGAATTTGCTGACTTTTCGTGGGGCTAAAGCCCCACGCTCATCCCCAAAAGCGACCGGAGAGATTTTTTTCAGCGCCCTCTGAAGCCCCACGCTCATCCCCAAAAGCAACAGCAGAGGCCTTCACCATCCTGTGAAGCCCTGCGCTCCCACCGAAAAGCGAGCGCGCATGAGTGATTCGAACTCCAATCGCACCCGGCAGCAAAAAACTCGTCGAACTCCTAAGATTTTAGTTGACACGGCGAAAACGGAGGGCTAATCTCCTAATCCATTAGGAGGTGTGGCTGTGGGCGAGAAGGATGCGGCGGGTTTGACGAAGCTGGAGTTGCAGATCATGCAGGTGATCTGGAGGCGCGGGGCGAGCAGCGTGGGCGAGGTGCAGGAGGGGTTGGAGCAGGCGCTGGCCTATACGACCGTGCAGACGATGCTGAACATCCTGGAGCGCAAGAGCAAGCTGACGCGCAGGCTGAAGGGGCGCGCGTACATCTATAGCGCTGCGGTGACGGAGACGCGCGCGCTGACTCACGCGGTGCGCGATCTGGTGGACCGGATGTTCGGCGGGTCGAGCGAGGAGCTGGTGATGAGCCTGGTGAAGAGCAAACAGCTCGACGCGGAGAAGCTGGCGGAGCTGAGCCGCCGCCTGAAGGAGGAGAAGTGATGCGAGAGCTTGCGGATTGGGTTGTGACGTATCTGTTGAATGCGGCGTGGCAGGTGCCGGTGGTGTTTGCTGCGGCGTGGCTTTCGGCTCGGCTGATGGAGCGGGTGGGTGCGCGGGCGGTGCATCGGATGTGGGTGGGTGCACTGGGCGCGGCGGTGGTGTTGCCTGCTTGCCACCTGCGGTTGGCCGGGCTGTTTTCTGGTGCGGGAGCGGGCGCTGGGGGTTACGTTCGGACGCAGGTGTCGCTGACTGGTGCGGCTTCGGGTGTGGGCGGTGCGATGCGGCTGCCGGTGTGGGCGGTCGATGCGGTGCTGGTTGCTTACGGATGTGCGCTGCTCTTTTTTGCTGCGCGCCTGGCGTGGGGAGTGTGGAAGACGCGGCGGATTGCGGGGCAGGCTTCCGCGGTTTCGCTTGAGGGTGGGCTTGCTGCGATCTGGGCGCTGTATTCGGAGCGGATGAGTGGGAGGGATGCTCGGATTTACTGCTCGCGTGCGGTCTCGGGGCCGGTGGTGGTGGGGATGCGGCGGGCGGTGCTGCTGGTCCCGGAGGGATTTCTGGCTACGGTTGCGCAGGAGGATTGGGAGGCGGCGCTGGCGCATGAGTTCGCGCATATCGAACGGCGCGATTTTCTGAAGAGCGTCGCGTATGGCGCGCTGGCGTTGCCGGTGGCGTGGCATCCGGTGGCGCGGGTGATTGCGGCGCGGATTGCGGAAAGCCGTGAGGTGGTGTGTGACGAGATGGCGGCCGACGCCGCGCAGGGAAGAAAGGAGTACGCACATTCGTTGCTGCGGCTGGCCCAGATGCTGGTGGATGGTCCGCGGCGTGAACCACTACAGGCCATCGGGATCTTTGATGGCAACACGCTGGAGAGGAGAGTTATGACATTGCTTCGGAAACCTGTGGAGATGAAGAAGGCGCGGCGGCTGGTGTCGGTTGCCGCATGTACGGCGATGGCGGTGGCGGCGTGCGGGTCGGCGCTGGCGCTGAGGATGAATGTGGTGGGCGGGGCTGCGGCTGCGGCGGCTCCTGCTTCGACGATGAATCCGAACCAGGCGAAGAAGGATGCGAAGGCGACTCCGGTGCATCTCGTGAACAGAGTGCAACCGGTTTATCCCGCCGAGGCCAGGAAGAACCCAGTGAATGGGTCGGTTGTGTTGCAGGTGACGATTAATCAGGAGGGCGTGCCAACTAAGGTCATGGTCATCAAGAGTCTGCGGGCGGATTATGACCGGAGCGCGCTCGATGCGGTAAAGGATTGGCGGTTTGCTCCGGCGACAAAGGACGGAGTGCCGGTCGAGGTGCAGACCCATATCGATATTCACTATTCGATCAAATAGTGAAGGTGTGGCCCCGCGCTGATGTTCGGCGCGGGGCTTGTTGTGGTCAGAGAGAAAAGCAGGTCCTCCCGCTTTGCGGACGGATGACACCTTTTGTTGGCTGGGGAAGTTTCTACATTCCCACCCATGCGCGATGAAGCTGCGCATGGATGGGGCACCCGGTCGTTCTCGGTAAGGAGAGAAGAAGCAGATTCCTCCGCTTCGCTGCGGAATGGAAATGCAAAAGGGCTGCGGAATGGAAATGTGGGTTGGTTGGGCAGTGTTCCCACCCATCGCATGAAGCCGCGATGGATGGGCTCCCGGCGTACTCGTTAACTTAGGCTCTTGGCCATTCGTTGTTTGTGCAGAGCGGCCCTGAGGGTTTCGCCTTCGGGCTGCGTAATCAAGTACGAATGAATCGGATGCCGGAATAAGGAGTATAGGGTGGCGAGGGGAAGAAGGCATACGCATGAGGAGATGGTGCACGTGCTCCGTCAGGTTGATGCGGACACGGCGAGAGGAACGAAGACTCAACTTGCGTGCTACGCAGCAGGAATCAGCGAGCAGACCTATTATCGGTGGTACAGGGAGTACGTCAATCTGACGATTGATCAGGCTAATTGCCTGAAGGCATTGCAGGGATGTCTGATTCAGTCCACGAAGATGCTTTCAGAGCTAGATAGGCTGCGGAAACGTGCGTGCGACAGTGTTGCAGAAAGGCCCGGGGCTGAAGCCCCTTGATTCTGCTGGGATTTTCGCAGGGCTAAAGCCCTGCGCTCCCACCGAAAAGCACGGATTGCGAGGTTGTTCCGCAGCCTGTAAAGCTTCATGGAAGCGAAGCAGTTTCCTCCGCTTCGCTGCGGAATGGAAATGTGGGTTGGTTGGGCAGTGTACCCGCCCAGCGCAAAGGGCGCGATGGATGGGCACCCGGTGGTTCTCGGCGAGGAGAGAAGAAGCAGATTCCTCCGCTTCGCTGCGGAATGGAAATGCAAAAACAAACGCAGATTCCCTTCGGGAATGACAACAAGAAAAGCGAATGCAGAAACGAAGTGCAGATTCCCTTCGGGAATGACAAGCAAAAAGGGCAAAAGCAACAGCAGGGGGAAGTGCTGCTAGCGGTTGTCGATGGTGGTCTTCTTGTTGGTCTTGATGGCGAAGGGCGCGGTGTTGATTTTCTGGTTGTAGCGGATGTGGGTGTAGGTGGCGGTCTTCTGGTCTTCGGAGGGGAGGAAGAATTGCTGCTTGAGCGAGACGCCGCGTTTGAGATCGACCCAGATGGTGATGTGGGAGACGTTTTCGAGGACCTTGGGGTCTTTGGGGACGAGATCGAGCTTGACGGTGTCGATGGGGCCGGAGCCGTCGTTGAGGGTCTCGTGGCCCTGGAGGGTGATGTTCCAGGACTTCGCCAGCGCGGTGCCCGAGCCGCCGAAGCCGAGCGTCAGGAAGCTCTCATACTGCTGCTGGTTGGCTCCGGCGTGGAGGACGGTGAGGTGGTCGGCGCCGGGGTCGAAGAGACGGAGGATGCCGTTTTTGTATTCGAGGAACTTGGCGTAGGGCGGGTCGATCTTTGCGCCCATCTGGGTGGTGGCGCCGGTCTTCTCGAAGTAGATGCTGCCGTTCTGCGTGGTGGTCTGGCGGACGACGCGCTCGTAGAGGTCCCAGCGGAAGTCGGCCTGGGCGGAGTGGAAGCGCGTGCTGGCGGCGTCCATCTGGTGGAGGACTTCGGGGAGGGTCTGCGCGTGTGTGGGGATGACGAGCGCGAGGGCGACTGCGAGGGTTGCGGCAAGGCGGGTTGGGGTCATCGTGATGGTGGCTCCGTGGATTGGATGCTTCGTGTTTGGGGAACGGCGGCAAACCCCAGGGGCTGAAGCCCCTTTTTCTTCTTGTCTATTGAGAGGGCCAAGGCTGAAGCCTCGGCGTACCTGGAGGCAAGAACAGAGTGGGTCCTCCCGCTTCGCGGAAGGATGACAACTGAAAGACGCGGACTGGTGGCCGATTGAGTTCTTGCTTTCCCACCCTTCGCGAGGAAGCCGCGAAGGATGGGGCACCCGGCGTTTGGCGGCGGGTCGAAAAGCAGATTCCTCCCCCCTTCGACCAGCTCAGGGTACGGAATGGAAATGTGTAAAAAGGCTTCGGCACTCAGCGGAGGACCCAGGCGTTGTAGGCGATGATTTTGCCGTGGGAGTCGAGGACGGGCTCGTAGCGTTCGAGCACGACCGTGCCGGAGATGGGTTCGATGACGCGAAGGAGGGCGGTGCGGAGTTGGTCGTCGGTTTTGGCCCCCTTGATGTCGTCGATGCGGATCTGGTAGACGAAGCGGTTGCTGTCGCCTTCGCGGCCTGCTTCGTTGACGAGGACCTGGCTGGCGCGGATGGCGACGGTCTCGACGGGCTTGTCGTGGAAGTCGATGAAGCGCGGGCCGAGGAACATGAAGACGAGGATGAGCGTGACCATGACGTCGTACTGCACGCTGCCTCGCTCGTAGGCCCAGAAGATGTAGCTGCCGATGGTCTTGAACATGCTGGTCTACTTTCCTGTCTGATGCTTGCCGATGATACGCTCGCCGTTCATATATGGCACGAGCGCGTCGGGGATACGGATGGTGCCGTCGGCCTGCTGGTAGTTTTCGAGGATGGCGAGGTAGGTGCGCCCGACGGCGAGGCCACTGCCGTTGAGCGTGTGCAGGTACTCGGATTTCTTTGCGCCTGCGGGGCGGTAGCGGATGTTGGCGCGGCGGGCCTGGAATGCCTCGAAGTTCGAGCAGGAAGAGATTTCCCGGTAGAGGTTCTGGCCGGGGAGCCAGACTTCGAGGTCGTAGGTTTTGGCGGAGGCGAAGCCCATGTCGCCGGTGCAGAGCAGGACGCGGCGGTAGGGCAGGCCGAGCTTTTCGAGGACGGCTTCGGCGTGGCGGGTGAGGGACTCGTGCTCTTCGTTGGACTTTTCGGGCGTGGTGAACTTGACCAGCTCGACCTTCTGGAACTGGTGCTGGCGGATCATGCCGCGGACGTCTTTGCCGTAGCTGCCTGCTTCGCTACGAAAACACGGCGTGTAGGCGCAGAAGCTGGTGGTGAGCTGCGATTCGTCAAGGATCTCGTCGCGGAAGAGGTTGGTGACGGGGACCTCGGCGGTGGGGATGAGCCAGTGGTCGGAGTCCTGGTACTCGCCTTGCGTGTATGCGCCCTTGTCGTCGCAATGGAAGGAGTCTTCGGCGAACTTGGGGAGCTGGCCGGTGCCGAAGAGGGACTTTGAGTTGACCATGTAGGGCGGCAGGACTTCGGTGTATCCGTGCTGGCTGGTGTGGAGGTCGAGCATGAAGTTGGCGAGGGCGCGTTCGAGGCGGGCTCCCTGGCCGTAGTGGACGACGAAGCGCGAGCCGGAGATTTTGGCGGCGCGGTTGAAGTCGAGGATGCCGAGGGCTTCGCCGAGTTCCCAATGGGGCTTGGCGGGGAAGGCGAACTTCGGAGGGTCGCCCCAGTGCTTTTCGACGCGGTTGTCGTGCTCGGATTTGCCTGCTGGGACGGAGTCCTGCGGGAGGTTGGGGATGGATTGCAGTATCTTCTGGAGGCGGTCATTCAAGCCTGGGTCAGCACGTTCCAAGATTTCAATTTGCGCCTTGATGTGGCGTGTCTCTGCGGTCTGGGCAGAGGCGTCGGCTCCGGACTTGCGGAGGCGGGCGATCTCTTCGGTGAGCTTGTTGCGCTGGGCCTTGAGGGTTTCGACATGGGTGATGGCAGCGCGGAGATTTAAATCGGTAGTGGCGAAGTCGGCGAGGACCTGCGCGGGGTCCATGCCCCGGGCGCGGAGTTTTTCCTCTACAAGGGCGAGGTTCGCCCGGACGAAGGCTGTGTCGATCATTTGGTTCTATTTTAGCGGGTTGGGTGCGATGATGCGGATTTTGAGGTGTGGTGAAAAGCAAATACGATTGAATGAGATGCGGTTTGGCAAGAAGACCTACTCCAGGGGCTAAAGCCCCCTTCACCGTTTGGCCCATTTGAGAGACCCAAGGCTGAAGCCTTGGGGTACCTGGAAGCAAAAACCAAGGCTGCGATTCGAGCGGAGCGACGAAGATGAGCTGAAGCCTTGGGGTACCTGGAAGCAAAAACCAAGGCTGCGATTCGAGCGGAGCGACGAAGATGAGCTGAAGCCTTGGGGTACCTGGAAGCAAAAACGAAGAGCAGGCCGGATTTTGTTTGGAGGGATTGAGTGCAATGAGTACGGCGGGGCACAAGGGGCCGGATATGCGGGTCACGGTGGCGGGCGTGGAGCTGCGCTCGCCGGTGATTGCTGCGAGCGGGACGTTTGGATATGGGGTGGAGTTTGAGGAGATTGTTGCGCTGAACAAGATTGGCGCGATTGTGACCAAGGGCTTGTCGCGTGAGCCGATGGCGGGCAATGCCGCGCCGCGCATGATTGAGACGGCTGCGGGCATGATGAATGCGATTGGGTTGCAGAATGTGGGGGTGCGGGCGTTCCTCGATGAGAAGCTGCCAAAGCTGCGCAAGACCGGCGCGGTGGTGATTGCGAATGTCTTTGGGTTTGCGGTGGAGGACTATGTTGCGGTGATCGAGGCGCTGAATGAGGCCGAAGGCATTGCGATGTATGAGGTGAATGCGAGCTGTCCGAATACGTCGCATGGGGGGATGAGCTTTGGGGTTGATCCCGATGCGCTGTACTGGCTTTCGCGGCGGTGCAGGGAAGTGGCGGACAGGGCCGGGCGGCCGGTGATGGTGAAGCTCTCGCCGAATGTGACGGACATACGGCTGATGGCGAAGGTGGCGGCGGATGCGGGCGTCGCGGCGCTCTCGCTGGTGAATACGTTTGTGGCGCTGGCGATTGATGTCGAGACCAGGCGGCCTCGGATTGCGAACGTGACCGGGGGGCTTTCGGGGCCGGCGATTAAGCCGATTGCCGTGCGCATGGTGCATGAGGCGGCCAAAGAGGTGTCGATTCCGATTGTGGGGATGGGCGGGATTACGAAGGCCGAGGATGCGGTCGAGTTTATGCTTGCGGGGGCTGCGGCAGTGCAGGTGGGGACGGCGAGCTTTGCCGATCCTCGGGCGGTGGAGAATATTGCGAATGGCTTGCGGAAGTGGTGTGCGGGGCATCAGGTGGGTGAGGTGCGGTCGCTGACGGGCGGGTTGCGGGTGTAGGCGCGTCAGATTGGCTTTTGCGGCGGCCGGAGCGAAAACGCAGATTCCCTTCGGGAATGACAAACAAAAAGGGAATGGAAATGCAAGCTGCGCTACGGAATGGAAATGCAAAAAGGATAAAATAAGAGTTAATGACCCTACATAATGCTGCTGTAAGTGCTCCTGTCGTCGATCTGCGCCCGGTGCGGCGCGCACTGCTTTCTGTTACGGATAAGACCGGGCTGGTGGAGTTTGCCAGGACGCTGGCTTCGCATGGCGTGGACCTGGTTTCGACCGGAGGGACGGCCAAGGCTTTGCGTGATGCGGGTTTGCCGGTGCGTGATATTAGCGATTTGACCGGGTTTCCGGAGATGCTCGATGGGCGCGTGAAGACGCTGCACCCGAAGGTGCATGGCGGGATTCTGCATGTGCGTGGGAATGCGGAGCATGAGGCTTCGGTGAAGGAACATGCGATTGAGCCGATCGATATGGTGGTGGTGAACCTGTATGCGTTCGAGAAGACTTCGCAGAAGCCGGGCGTGGCGTTTGCGGAGGTGATTGAGAATATCGACATTGGCGGGCCGTCGATGGTGCGGTCGGCGGCGAAGAATTTTTCGGATGTGGCGATTGTGACTGCTGTTGCCGACTATGCGGCGCTGACCGAGGAGTTGGCCGCGAACAAAGGCAGCCTGACGCGGGCGACGCGGTGGCGGCTGGCGAAGGCTGCCTTTGCCGTGACTGCGGCTTATGATGCGGGGATTGCTTCGGCGCTGGAGTCGATTGAGGCGCCGGATGGTAAGGCTGTGTTCAAGACGGATGAGCTGCCCCAGACGGTGCGGGTGATCGATCCGCTGGCCCAGACGTTGCGGTACGGCGAGAATCCTCATCAGAAGGCGGCGCTGTATGTAGATGGCAGCGGCAAGGGTGTGGCGGCGGCGGAGCAGTTGCAGGGCAAGGAGCTGAGCTACAACAACCTGGTCGATCTGGATGCGTGCTGGGAGTTGGCGAGCGAGTTCGATGAGCCGGCGGTGGCGATTATTAAGCACACGAATCCGTGCGGAGCTTCGACGGGTGCGACTGTGGTGGAGGCTTATAAGCGCGCGCTGGAGGCCGATCCGGTGTCGGCGTTTGGCGGCGTGATTGGCGTGAACCGCGAGGTGGATGGAGCGGCGGCGGAGGAGATTGCGAAGCTGTTTGTGGAGGCGATTGTCGCGCCTTCGTTTACGGCGGATGCGCTGGCGCGGTTTGGGGCTAAGAAGAACCTGCGGCTGGTGAAGATTCATCCGGCCGATACGAAGCGGGTGTTGAAGCAGGTCTCGGGCGGGCTGCTGGTGCAGGATGCCGACCGGCTGAAGATTTCCGAGGCCGACCTGAAGGTGGCGACCGAGCGCACGCCGACGGCGGAGGAGATGCGGGCGCTGCTGTTTGCCTGGCGCGTCTGTAAGCATGTGAAGTCGAACGCGATTGTGTATGCGCGGTTTGCCGATGGCCACGGCCAAACGGTGGGTGTGGGCGCGGGGCAGATGAGCCGCGTGGATGCGGCGAAGTTTGGCGCGATGAAGGCCATTCTTCCCCTGGCCGGAACGGTGGCTGCTTCGGATGCGTTTTTCCCGTTCCCCGATGGGCTGGAGACGATTGCGGCGGCGGGTGCGACGGCGGTGATTCAGCCGGGCGGCAGCGTGAATGACGCGAAGGTTGTAGAGGCCGCGAACAGGCTTGGCGTAGCTATGGTTTTCACGGGTGTCAGGCACTTCCGGCACGGATAAGGCTAGGGTTTCCGGGTGCTGGCGGCTATAATCGGCGCAATGCCCGGTCTTTGGCGACAGCATCCAATCGGCGGGCGTCATCGTCTAACGACTGTTCAGGCAGTTCGCTGCAGCGACTTTCGGTGGCACAGGATACGACAACAAATGGCCCTGCTTTTGCGCGCTTCGTCTCTTCGCCGGCTCGGGATGGTTCCCGCAGCGGCGCTTCTGCTGGTTTCTCCCGGCGCGTTTGCGGCTGCTCCCGCGCCTTCTACGAAGGCGCCCGATCATGCGGCGTCGTACTACCACTATGCGCTGGCGCATCTGTATGAAGACATGGCGATCAACGCCGGGCGGTCGGACTACGCGACGCAGGCGGTGGAGCAGTACAAACTGGCGCTGGATGCAGACCCGGACTCGCGGCTGCTGCAGGATGGGCTGGCTGATCTTTACTTCAAGATCGGGCGCATCCGCGACGCGGTGACGACGGCGCAGGCGCAGATTGCAAAAGACCCGAACGACATTGAAGCGCACAGCCTGCTGGGGAAGATTTATCTGCGCTCGCTGGGCGACATGACCAGTTCGCAGTCGAACCAGATGCTGCAGCTTGCGATTGCCGAGTACGAGAAGCTGGCGCAGTTGAAGCCGAACGATGTGGAGACGCACCTGCTGCTGGGACAGCTTTACGGCGCGGACCACGATTCGGCCAAGGCGGAGGAGCAGTTCAAGGCGGCGCAGAAGATCGATGCGGACTCGGAAGACGTGGTGCTGAATCTGGCGCGGCTTTACAGCGATGAGGGCGACACCGAACGCGCCGTGCAGGTGCTGAACGGCATTCCGCAGGACGACCGGACATCGCGGATTGAGCTGGCGCTGGGCGCGAGCTACGACCAGTTGAAGAAGTCCAAGGACGCGATTGCGGCCTATCGGCGCGCGCTGGACCTGGACCCGGACAATCTGGATACGGAGCGCAGTCTGGCGAATGCTCTGCTGAACGATGGGCAACTGGATGAGTCGCTGAAGATCTTCAACCAGATCGTGAGCGCGGAGCCGCAGGATGCGCAGTCGCAGGTGCATATTTCGGAGATTGAGCGGCAGCAGGGGCACTACGATCAGGCACTGGCCACGGTCGAGAAGGCCAAGTCGCTGGTGCGCGATTCGCTGGAACTGAGCTACAACGAGGCGCTGATTTATGACGCGCTGGGCCGCTACGACGATTCGATTGCTGTGCTGACGAAGCTGGTGGCGGGCTCGACGCACGCGGACGGGCAGTACTCGGACCAGGAGAAGGCGAATCGCTCGCTGTTCCTGGAACGCTTAGGCATTGTCTACCGCGAGGAGAACAAGACAGCCGAGGCGGTGGATGCGTACCAGAAGGAGATTGCACTGGGCGGGGACTATGCCCGGAGCGGCTATCAGGGCATGGTGGACTCCTACCGCGACGCTCACCAGTGGAAGGACGCGACGAACGCTGCCGCCGAAGCCGCGAAGGCGATACCGAACGACCACGGTGTCCAGTTGATGTACGCCGGGCAGCTTGCGGACATGGGGCAGGTGGATGAAGCGATCGCGCTGGCAAAGGCGCAGTTTTCCGACAAGTCGAGCGCGTCGGAGAGGCGCGACGGGCACCTTGCGCTGGCGCAGATGTACACGCGGCTGAAGCGGTTCCCGGAGGCAGCCACGGAGCTGGATGCGGCATCGACGCTGGCGGTCAAGCCGGACCAGGTCTTGTATGTGGACTTTCTGCGCGGTGCGCTGGCGGACCGGCAGAAGCAGTATGACGAGGCCGAAGCCCAGTTCAAGAAGGCGCTTGCGATTGACCCGCAGAATCCGACGATCCTGAACTACTACGGCTATATGCTGGCTGACCGCGGAGTGCAGTTGCCCGAGGCCCAGAAGATGATCCAGAAGGCGGTGGATCTGGACCCGCAGAATGGGGCGTATCTGGATTCGCTGGGATGGGTCTACTTCAAGTCGGGACAATACGATCTGGCGGAGCAGTATCTTCAGAAGGCGATTGCGCGGCTGAGTAACGACCCGACAGTGCGCGACCACCTGGGCGAGGTCTACGAGAAGACAGGCAGGTTGAAACTGGCGGTGGCGCAGTGGGAGCTTTCGATGGGCGACTATGCGCACTCGCTCTCTGCCGACGCGGACCCTGCTGATGTGGCCAAGGTGCAGCACAAGCTGGAGAACGCGCGGGTGAAGCTGGCCCGCGTCTCGCCGGGGACAGCGGCGAAGTAGGGGCGGCTGCGCGGTTCCGTTACACTGAAGCCATCATGGCTAATGATTTGCATCGCCTGGCGGTCGCCGGTGGACCGGACGATCCGCTGGCAGCCCGGGTGTTCCCGGCCCCGTCGCGTCCTTCGCGGACGCCCTTTCAGCGCGACCGCGAGCGTATTGTGCAGGCGCGCGCATTCCGCAGGCTGGCGGGCAAGACGCAGGTGTTTACCAGCCGCGCTTCGGACCACTTTCGCAGCCGACTGACCCACACGATGGAAGTGGCGCAGATTGCACGCGCGGCGGCGGCGGAGCTTGGGCTGAACGAAGACCTGGCCGAGACGTTGGCGCTGGTGCATGACATCGGACATCCGCCGTTTGGCCACGCGGGCGAGCGCGCGCTCGATCAATGCCTGAGGCGGCATGGGCGGAGCTTCGACCACAATCTGCACGCGCTGCGGATTGTGGACCACTTCGAGCAACGGTATGCGGCGCATCGCGGGTTGAACCTGACGCTGGGCGTGCGCGAGGGAATCATCAAGCATTCGCGCGACTACAAGGCGGAGGAGCATCCGGAGCTGGCGGAGTTTTTTCTGGACGAGCGGCCACCGCTTGAGGCTCAACTCATCGATCTGGCGGATGAGATTGCGTATCTGGCGGCGGACCTGGATGACGGTGTGGAGTCTGGCCTGCTGGAGATTGGCCACATTGCGGAGAATGTGGACGTCTTTGCCCGGTGTTACAGCAAAGTGCGGCAGGAGCACGCCGGCGTGGAAGAGAAGTATCTGTTCCATGAATCGCTGCAACTGATGCAGAATGTGCTGACCGACGATCTGATTGCCACGACGAAGCAGAATGCGCGCACGATGGGCGCGGAATCGCTTGAGGACATTCGCAGGCATCCGGCCCGGCTGGCGCTGTTTTCGCCCGAGGTGGAGGCGGAGCGGTTGCAGGAGAAGCGTTACCTTTACGAGACGCTTTATACGTGCGCGCCGCTCGAGCGCGAGCACGATAAGGCCGAAGTGGTGGTGACGGCGCTGTTCGAGCACTGGATCAACGATCCGGAGGAGCTGCCGCCGAGCCACTTTGAAGAGGTCGAACGGGAAGGGCTTGCGCGGGTGGTGGCGGACTACATCGCGGGCATGACCGACAGCTTCATCCTGGAGCAGTATGCGGAGATCAAGCGGGCCGTGCGCCGGTAGAGTATTTCCCCTAAAACGGTAGTTCGTTGCGACCCGAAGTGAAACGCAGATTCCCTTCGGGAATGGCAACAAATCCAACGGCAACAGGTCCAGCGGCAACAAATCCAACGGCAACAAATCCAACGGCAACAAATCCAACGGCAACAAGTCCCGCTTCGGAGGATGAGGTGGCGAAGACTATATCTTCAGGGAAACCAGTCGATTTTCCTGTCATCGGCGGCACGTCCGGCGAATAGAGGCGTAGAATTTCGTGCGATATGAGCTTTACGGCAGCCAATATCGTCGCACTGGTGATTGCCGCCAGCTTTGCCGCCGGGCTGAATATCTACGCCACGGTGCTGACGCTGGGGATACTGGCGCGCACGCATTGGGTGGCGCTGCCGCCGGGGCTGGACTCGCTGGGCCACACGTGGGTGCTGGTGGTGTGCGGCGTGATGTTTGCGATTGAGTTTGTCGCGGACAAGATTCCCGGCTTTGACATGATCTGGAACGGGCTGCATACGGCGGTACGCGCGCCGGTGGCGGCGCTGGTCGCCTATCATGCAAGCGCGCAGTTGTCGCCCGAGATGCAGGTGTTGGCGACGGCGCTGGCCGCGGCGATTGCGCTGGCGGCGCACAGTTCGAAGACGGCCATACGCGCTGCGGTGACGCCAAGCCCGGAGCCGGTCTCGAACATTGCGCTGAGCAGCACGGAAGACGTGGTTGCGGTGGGGCTGACGTGGTTTGCGACGCACCATCCGTTTGTGGCGGCAGGCACGGCGGTGGCGCTGATGGTGGCGGCGGTGCTGGCGGCCTGGGCGTTGCTGCGCGCGGTGCGGAAGCCGATCAAGAAGTTGTTCGGCGGCGGGGCAGCGCAGGAAGATGCGGCGTCGAAGACCTCGACGTGAGCGAGGCTAAACGCAGATTCCCTTCGGGAATGACAACAACAAAAGCGGATTCCTCTGCTTCGCGGCGGAATGGAAATGCAAAAAGGCGGCGGAATGGAACGCAGATTCCCTTCGGGAATGACAAACAAAAATGGGCGGAATGGAACGCAGATTCCCTTCGGGAATGACAAACAAAAATGGGCGGAATGGAAACGCAGATTCCCTTCGGGAATGACAACAAAGAAGTGGGGACTGCTTTGGGGATGAGGAGGTCGCCGCGGCATGGCTGAAGCCACGCCCCTTCAAAAGCAGGGCTCGTTCAGAGGTGTCCTAAACCACGGCGTAGAGCATGGACGACGCCATTGCGGGAGCGTAGACCGGCTTGCGGTGGTTGGTGACGATCTCGACCAGCGCCTCGACGCAGCCGCTGTCGAGTTTGAGCGGGGCGAGGTCGCGCATGATGGGCACGATCTGGTTGAACTCCAGGCCCATGCGGTAGGGGCGATCTTCTGAGAGTGCGCCGTAGATGTCGGCTACGGCGACAATCCGCGCTTCGACGGACAGGTCGCGTGCCGTCAACTGGTGAGGGTAGCCGGAGCCGTCGAGCTTTTCGTGATGCTGCCCGGCGATGACGGCCAGCTCGCGGAAGGGCGCGATGCGCTCGAGAATTCTTCGCGTATAACCGGGATGCTGCCGGACGGTTCGCCACTCACGCGCGTCCAGCGTGCCTATCTTATCCAGAATCGCGTTGGATACGCTCAGCTTGCCGATGTCGTGTAACAGGGCCGCGCGGCGTACCAGTTGCACGCGGTCCGGGGCCAGTCCCATACGTTGGGCGATGCCCTCGGCGGCGTCGGCTACGCCCATGGAGTGGCTGAAGGTGTAGTGCGACTTGGCATCGACGACATCGGCGAATGCCTCGCACACGCGGTCGATTTCGGCTGCTTCGAGGTGTTCGCGGCGGCCGGGATCGAGGCCGAGTACAGCCCATCGGGTCTCCGGCTGGTCGTCGCCCCACTGACAGTGGACCCACAGGATGCCGCGCGCATCGAGAGAACGCGCGGTTTTGACGAGGCCCGGGTCGAACCATGTTCCGCTGCGATCGAGCACGGTGTCCATGGCGCCGTGCACGCCGCGCACGGAGGCGAAGATGTCCAGGTGCCTGGCGACGGAGCAGATGCGCGCCAAGAGGGGAATCTCTTCTCCCTTCAGGCGGTCGGGAATGCCGCCGCCGTCCCAGCGTTCATCCACGCAGCGGACGGCCTCGGCGGCCAGTTCGCCCATGCCCAGTTTGCGCATGATGTTGGCGGCGCGGCCGGCGCGGCGGGAGGCGTCGATTAAGTCGAGTTCGCTGGCGAAGTTGGTGCCGGCCACGTCTTTAAGCAGCAGCGCGTAGTAGAGGGCGCCCATCTGCTCGGGCCCGAGCCCAATCTCCTGGCCGATTCGCATTCCTATCAGGCAACTGCGCAGAGCGTGTCCGCGCACCGATCCTTCGGTCAGGTCCAGCGCGTAGGAGAGCGCGGAGATGACCTCGGATAGCGAAATGAACTCTCCGGCCCCATGCTGACTCTGTCGAAACGAGGATGTTGTTTCGATCATGTGCGTTCGTTCCTCAATGTCGAACCGGCGAGAGCAGAGTTGCACACACGCCGTCCTGAAGCTCCATCCACGACTATAGAAACTGCCGGCGGTCTTTTATATTCCACAAAAGAGGCACGATGTTATCAACAAAACAATGGGGTTGGCCCTCGAAAAGCCCTCATGCGGACATCCTGAAGGCATGGAAATTGCCGGATAGCTTCGCAGAAGAAAACGGCAGCGGAGTGGCCCGCTGCCGTTTTCTGGTTGTCTTCTTTGGCATGCAGCCTTCAGCCTTTCGGCGACGCCTCGCCGAGGTCCGCCAGCGTTACCCGCAGATACTTGTGCGGATTGACCGGCGTGTTGTGGATCCTGACTTCATAGTGCAGGTGCGAGCCGGTGGCGCGACCGCTGTGGCCGACGTATCCGATGATCTGTCCGCGGACGACCGATTCGCCGCCGATGCAGGCGAACCCGGACATGTGTCCGTAGACGGTCTCGATGCCATGCCCGTGGTCGATGACGACCTCGCGGCCGTAGCCGCTGCCCATCGAGGCCTTGATGACAATGCCGTCGCCGGTTGCGCGGATGGGAACGCCGTTGGGCGCACCGATGTCGATGCCGGTGTGGAACTCGCCTTCGCCGTTGCCCAGGACAGGGTCTTCGCGCTCGCCGAAGCTGCTGGTAATCGGTCCGGTGATGGGCCACAGCGTGGGGATATACGAAGCGAGGTCCTGGCCGATGGTCGGCATGTCGAAGAGGCTGCCGGTGTTCCGGCCGCCCAGCGTGGCTGCCGCGCGGGTCGCCAGGCCGTTCATGGCCGAGTTGCGCAGCGCGTAGAATGCGTCCACCGACTTGTAGTACGAGGCGTCCGACAGCCCGCTGCTTGGGTCGGTCATCGGAGTGGAGGCGATGGCTGCTTCCACGTCCTCGTGTTTGCCGTGGCGGCGCGCGGTCAGCTTCTCGACGGGCATGGAGAGCTTGTTGGCGGTCAGTCCGTAGAGCGCGGAGACTTCGCCGGCCAGCGAGCCCAGCGATGCAGCCTCGATGTCTTTCTCGTGCGCGGCTTTCTCCAGGTGCGCATAGTCTTTTTGCAGGGAGTTGTGGTCGGCGCGGAGCTGGTTGAATCTTGCCGTCTTGATCAACATGCGCGAGTACGAGCCGGCAAGGCCCGTGATCGTGAACATGCCGATGGCAGCCGCCGCTACGAAGATGTACGCATAGTGCAAAGGCACGGGGGCCTTGTTCACTGTGCCGTCTTCGTCACGGCTGACGAATATGATGTAGTACCGTTTCTTGAGACTCAATCCGCAACCCTGGCCCAGATTTTGACCGCTAGACGGCAACGGTTCGGAGAGATTGCAACCGGAATAGAACTCTCCCGGGGAATCATCGGCGCCAAATGCGTTTCGGCAATTCCGATTTGCGATTGCAATTCTCTCTTGAGCTTCCTCTCAGGGTACCAAACAGGTAACACCCCTGCAACTTACTTTAGTCCTGTATTCCACAGGGGGTATCCCACTTCCGGGGGATGCCGCGCAGCCATGTATGCTTGCTTCCAGAGATGAAATGGCCGCCTAAACCGATGAGCGAACTGGCGTTGATTGAACAGATACGCCGCGAGTTTGCGCCTGCGCGCGGCAGGCATGTCGTGCTCGGCATCGGCGACGACTGCGCCATCCTGCGGCCTCCTGCGGGCTCGGATATTGTCGTGACGACGGATTTCACGCTGGAGGGCCGACATTTTTTGCGTGGCATCCATCCGGCTGAATCGGTCGGGCATCGCGCGCTGGCGCGTGGGCTCAGCGACCTGGCTGCGATGGGGGCTACCCCGGTGGCTGCGTTTCTTTCGCTGGCGCTGCCTGCCGCCCTGGTAGCGAAGCCCGAAGGCCGCCGCTGGGTCGCGCGGTTCTTTAGCGGCCTGCGGACGCTGGCTGAACGTGTGAATGTGCCGCTGGCCGGAGGCGATACGTCCGAGTCGCCACGGGAGACTGCGGCTTCCGGGGGCCTCATTCTCGCCGACATTGTGCTGGTTGGCGCGACTCCGCGAGGCAAGGCGCTGCGACGCTCAGGGGCGAAGCTGGGCGACGTGCTCTACGTGACCGGGCAGCTTGGCGGGGCGGCTGCCGAACTGGCCGGGATGTTGGAACGCGAACGGCCTGTGAAGGTTGGGCCTGCGAAGGGGCATCCGCACCTTTTTCCTGATCCGCGCCTCGGCGTGGGGCGCGCTCTGCTGGAGCGTGGGCTGGCTGGCGCGTGCATCGACGTGAGCGACGGGCTATCTACCGATCTTGCGCATCTGTGCCGCGCTTCGGGTGTTCATGCCGAAGTCGAGCAGGCGCTGCTGCCGATTCATCCGCTGGCAAGCGAACTCCCGGCTGAGGCGGCGCTTCACGCGGCGTTGCATGGAGGCGAGGACTATGAGCTGCTCTTTTCTGCGCGGGCAGGCGTTCGCGTGCCGAAGTCGATTGCCGGGGTTCCCGTTACGCGCATTGGCCGCGTGATGCCGAAGCGCGCGGGGCGTCCGCTTATGGTGCTTGTGAAGCCTGATAGCAGGCGTGTGCCCCTCGAACCGGCGGGATGGGAACACTTCTCCCGTATGAGCAAGAGCTAAACGCTAGTGTGGTGAGTCTGAAGTTCGGCGCACGATAGGGCGGGCCTTCAGCCCTTGGTTTTATGACGCAACATAACCTGGGGCGTTGCCCCAGGCTGGTATAGAACGGGCCTTTGGCCCTTTGGCATGGGAGACGAATTTAGGACTCACGCTAGAGGCTGGAAGCGAAAAGCTATACCCTCAATTCATGCGCGAAACGACGCGAATCATCCGCTCGACCTTGACTGAAGCGAAGCCCGGCGAGCCGCTTCATGCGGGGCCGGTCTTTGCTGCTCCGTATCATGCGCCCGGCGACCCGGCCAACATTCCCTACACGTATGCGCGCTCGCACAATCCCACCTGGACGGAGCTTGAGAAGGCTATTGGCCAGATGGAATCGGGCGAAGTCTCGAGCGCCAGCGCGATTGTGTTCAGCAGCGGCATGGCGGCGTGTGCTGCTGTGTTCGGCGCTGTGCTGCGTCCGGGAGACGTGGCCGTGCTTCCGGCGAACGCTTACTACGCGGCCCGCGTGTTGATGCAGGATTACTTTGCGAAGATGGGCATCACGCTCCGCACTGCGCCCACGGCCAATAATGCGCAGGCCGCGCAGCTTGAAGGGGCGAAGCTGCTGTGGATCGAGTCGCCCAGCAACCCCACGATGGAGATTGCTGACATCGCCGCGCTCTCGGAGGCGGCGCATCGGGCAGGCGCGCTGGTTGCTGTGGACAACACCACGCCGACGCCGCTGGGCCAGCGTCCACTCGCGCTCGGGGCAGACTTCTCGGTCGCCTCGGACACCAAGGCCATGACGGGCCACAGCGATTTGCTGCTCGGTCATGTGGCTGTGCGGGATATGGATTTACATGCCAGGCTCGATCAGTGGAGGACGCTGACTGGAGCGGTGCTCGGCCCGATGGAAGCGTGGCTTGCGCTGCGCTCGATTGCGACGTTGCCACTCAGACTCGAACGTGCGTGCCTGAACGCGCAGCGCATCGCCGAGTTTCTCACGACGCGCCAGGAGGTCTCTGCTGTTCTTTATCCGGGGCTGACGCAGCACCCCGGCCACGCGATTGCAAAGAAGCAGATGCGCTACTTCGGGCCTGTGGTGAGTTTTATCCTGCGCGATAAGACGACCGCGGAGAAGTTCCTCAGCAGAGCGCAGCTCATTACGGACGCGACCAGCTTCGGTGGCATTACGACTACGGCAGAGCGCCGCGCGCGCTGGGGAGGCGACGCTATCCCCGAAGGGTTCATCCGCCTGAGCGCGGGATGCGAGGACATCGACGATCTGCTTGAAGACATCGCGCAGGCGCTTGAGGCTGCGCGATGAGTGAGACCGCCGTCTTCGCGCAGAATTGGCGCGCAGAGAGGCTTGCGCAGCCTCCTCTGATCGCGCCCGCGCGACACTTCACATACCCACGACAGATTGCGGGCGAAGAAGATGCGCTTGCGCGAGGGGCGTTGCAACTGCTCGTTCATCCGGCGAGCGGAGGCACGTTTCTTGCTACCTGTGCGCTTGGCTTCACTGATCCGCGTATGCCGAGCGGCGTCCATGCTTGTCCCAATCCACAGGAGCTTTGCGCTGTCGCTGGGGGCTATGCCTACATCATCGACACCGCGCAGCCGGAGCGCAGCACGCACATCGACCAGAAGCCGGTCGTCGATGTGCGCGCGTTGCCTGCGCATGGCCTGCTGCTCTTCACTGGATTTCACTCCATTACGTCGTGGGGCGAGCACGGGCCGGCGTGGCAGTCCGCGCGTCTGAGCTGGGAAGGTGTCCGCATCACTGGCGTTGAGAACAACGCGCTCCTTGGCTTCGGTTGGAATATGTTGACCGACAAAGAAGTTGCTTTTGCGCTCGACCTTCAGACCGGCCGCCACGAAGGCGGTGGGTACACCCCGCCTTCGCAGCGACGCTGATCTGTGGCACCTCTTAGAAGAGGAGTTTGAGACCGAGCTGCACCTGGCGCGAGTTGGTTGCGGTTGCCGTGATGACTCCAGAGGTGGGGCTGGCGACGGCGAGCGCGTTCTGGTTAGCCGCCGTGCCCTGTGTCGGGCCGGAGGTGAAGACGACAGGGTTGGGCGTCGAGAAGTTGGTGCGGTTGAGGACGTTGAAGAACTCGGCGCGGAACTGCGCGTGAAGCCGCTCGGAGATCTGCGCGGACTTGTGCAGTGCAAGGTCGAGATTGGCGAGGCCGGGGCCGGTGAGCGTGTCGCGGCCCAGGTTGCCGACCGTGCCGTAGGCTGGTGCGGAGAAGGCTGCGGGGTTGAAGAACTGCCGCGTCGTTCGCGGATAGAGGTTGCCGTGGAAGTTGGGGTTGATGTCCGGACGGACCGGGTTGCGCGTGTCGCCCGAGCCGGTGGGGTTGTAGCCAAGCTGCGGTGAGAACGGGAAGCCGGACTGGAGCGCGGCGATGGCGCTGACGGTCCATCCGCTGACGGCGCGGTTGAGCGTTGGGTTAAGGTTCGCGCCGATGGCGTGGTTGCGGCCCAGGGGAAGGTCGTAGGTTCCGTTGATCGAGACAAGGTGGCGGATGTCGGTCGCGGCTGGGCCGTAGTCGAGGCTGAGGTCCGCAGGATAGGAGACGTAGGCAGGCGTGTTGGCGCTGACGCTGGTGTTCCACGCCGATCCGTTGTCGAGGTTCTTCGAGAACGTATAGTTTGCGCGCAACTGAAGACCGTTCGCGTAGCTGCGGCGCAGGTCGAGGGTGAGCGCGTTGTAGTTGCTGACGCCTGCCGAGATCCACGACGTGGTGTTGGCTACCAGCGGGTTGGCCTTCACTGTTGTCGGATAGAAGACGCGCCCGTTGACGATGGTGGCTGCGGGCTCATTCAGGTCTGCCGAGAGGATTTGATGGTAGCCGTGCGAGCCGGAGTAGCCGACGGTGAGCGAGGTGTTTGGTGTGATCTCTTGTTCGACGTGAAGCGTCCAGCTCAGAACGGATGGCGTTTCGATGTCGGGCTGCACGCTGGACGGCGAGACGAGCGAGTTGGCTGAAGGTTTGGTGGACGCGGTGATGTGCAGGCTGGAGACGGGCACGTTCGAGAGCGAGAGCGTGGTGTTGTATGGGGCGGCCTGATCGAGACGATAGTCGAGCGTATCGAGCAGCGAGCGGTGTACGCCGAAGCCTGCGCGGACAGCGGTCTTGCCGTTGCCGCGCACATCCCAGGCGAGGCCGAGGCGAGGCTCGGCCAGGAACTTTGCGCGATTGGTGGTGAGTGCAGAGCTGCCGACGGTTGGGTTGGTGTCGATGACGCCGTTGGTGAAGCCGTAGTTGGCGGCGCGGCCCTCGGACTCGTTCCAGCCGTTGGTGGACTCGAAGCGGAAGCCTGCGCGCAGTTCGACGCGCGGCGTGAGGCGGATGGTGTCTTCGACGTAGCCCGCTCCCATCAGCGAGCGCCAGCCGAGTGCAGTAGGCGCGGGGACGACGGTGAAGGTCTTCACCGTGCCTTGCAGGAACGTGGCGAGCGATGCGAAGGAGGCCTGGCCGTACTGGTTCTGCGCGAGGTTGTCGTTGGACTGGATGCGCTGGAGCCATGCGCCTGATTCAAGCTGGTGACGGCCGCGCGTCCAGAAGACGTGGTCGTCGAAGGTGAAGAGGTTGCGCGCGGTGGTGTTGGCGGAGCCTACGTTCGCGCCCGCGCCGGTAATCTGCGATGAGCCGTTTGACGCGGTCGAGCCTGCGATGACGATGGCTCCGATGGGCTTGCCTTCCACCCAGCCGGGGATATTGGCCGCAGTGGTCCCATCGAAGTAGAAGGCGGCGCGCGAGAAGCCGAAGCGCGCGGTGTTCAGCAGGCTTGCGGAGAAGACGTGCTGCTCCTGCGCGGTGAGCACCTGTTCGCGGAGGCTCTCGTTGATGCGCGAGAGGGGATTCTGTGTGGGCGTGTCGGCGGTGGAGTCGTCGATGGTGTAGGTGGTGTAGAAGAGGTCCTTCGGGCTGATGTTGTCGTCAAAGCGCAGCGTGCCGAAGTCTTCGCGGATGTGCTGCGTCGGGCTGGAGTAGGCGAGCGCGATGCCGGAACCAAGCTCGGGGCCGTTGGCCACGGGCCACAGCGCGAGCAGCGGTTGTACGCTGGGTGCGGCGGCGGCGCGGCTGGCGTTGTCGGGGACAAGCGTCACGTCGCTGAGGCCGAGGTTCTGCCGGTAGCCTTCGTAGTTGGCGAAGGCGAAGAGCTTGTCCTTGCGGATAGGGCCGCCGAGAGACGCGCCGAAGTTGTTGCGCTGGAACTCGGGGATGCGGGCCTGGTCGAAGTAGTTGCGGGCGTCGAGCGCGGAGTTGCGCAGAAACTCGTAGGCGGAGCCGTGGAGGTGATTGGTGCCGGATGCGGTGACGATGGAGATCTGCGCGCCCTGGCGTTTGCCGTAACTGGCGGAGTAGGTGTCGGTGACGACGTTGAACTCGCGGACGGCATCGACGCCGAGAAGCTGGCCGCTGGTGCCGCCGGGCGTGACGTTGATGAGCGACGCGCCGGTGTACTCGATGCCGTTGAGCAGGAAGAGATTGTCCTGCGGGCGGTGGCCGGAGATTGAGAACATGTTGCCGACCGAGGAGTTCGAGGTGCCGATGGAGCCGGAGCGTTGGCCGGAGTAATTCACGGTGCCGGGGTTGAGGGTGATGAGCTGGTCGTAGCTGCGGCCGTTGAGCGGAAGCTGCCGGATCTGCCGCTCGTCGATGAGGCCGGAGGTTTGCTGTGTCGAGACATTGACGACGGCTGGCTTGTCTTCGACGGTTACTTGCTGCTGGACGGCGTCGAGCGAAAGGGACAGGTCGATCTGCTTGGTCTCGGCGACGCTGAGGGTGATGCCGGTGCGTTTGGCGGACGCGAAGCCGTCGTGCGCTGCGCTGATGGTGTAGTTACCCGCGGGTATCGAGGGCGCGGAGTAGCGGCCATCGGAGCCGGTGACGAGGGTGCGTTCCGTGCCGGTCTCGTTGTTGTGGATGAGTACGGCGACGCCTGACAGGGAAGCGCCGGTGGTGTCGGTTACAGTGCCCGAGAGCGTGCCGCCCGTGACCTGTGCCTCGGCGGCGATGGCAAGGAAAAAGGCAAGCGCGCCGATGAGAATAAGAGTGGCGAGCGACGTTTTGAAGATGGAACGGAGCGTAAAGACAGAGCGATGCATGGAGGTCTCCTGAAGGTAAGTGCGGCGCGCCCTTGGCGCGATTGAAGCGCGCGGGGCCGCTATGCTTTTGGTCGTTTATTTGTGGAGGGGCTGGTTCTCGCTACACGCGACAACGACAGCGTTGCATTCGGGCGACGGGGCAAGTGTCTACTTCCCACCCATCGCGATGAAGCTGCGATGGATGGGGCACCCGAGCGATTGTGGCGGCGCGCGTCATCGGGCGACTCCGTGGCTGTAGCTCCAGTAGACGAGCGCGAGCGTAACGCAGGCGATGAAGACTTCACCGAGGATGCCGACGATCAGCGGACGTAATCCCTGGCCGGTGAGGTCGCGCAGGTTGGTGCGCAGGCCGACTCCGGCAAACGCGGGCAGGAAGGCCCAGTTCGCCAGGTTCGACAGGCTCGTAATCTGGCCGGTGGTGAAGAAGCCCGCCGTGGCCAGAACCGAGATCGCCATGAAGCCGAGGATGAATTTGGGAAACTTCTGCCAAAGAAAGAGTCCCTTGTGCTGGACGCCCGGGGCAAGACCGCGCGACGACCAGTAGACTGCATAGCCGAGCACGACGAAGCCGATGAACGACGAGCGCGCCGTCTTGACGAGGATGGCCCAGCGGCCCGCGTCCTGCCCGTAGAGCGCGCCGGTGACGAGCGACTCGGCGGTGTTGTCCACGGCGAGGCCCGCCCAGACGCCGTATCCCTGCTGGCTCATGTGCAGCAGGTGGCCGATGGCAGGGAACGTGACCAGCGCAATGGCGCCCAGCGTAAGGATTGCGGCGATGGCGGTGGAGGTGTCTTCTTCCTCGGGTTCAATCGCCCCTTGCGCGGCCATGATGGCGGTGACTCCGCAGATGCTGCTGCCGATGGCCAGCAGCGAGGTGAGCTTGGGCGGCAGCTTGAAGATGCGGCCGAGCAGCGTCATCACGCTGAGCGAGAGCGCAAGCTCGACGGCGACCAGCAGCAGCGAGAGGCCGCCGATGTGCAGGACATCCTGCAACAAAAACCGCGCGCCCACCAGCACGATGCCGAGCTTGAGCCACAGTTCGTAGGTGGCCACGCCCGGGCGGAACCGCTCCGAGACGCCCACCGTGTTGCCTACGGCAAGTCCGAGGAGGATGGCGAGCAGGACGTACTCGATGCGGGGAATGAAGACGTGCGGGTAGCGCGCATGCAGCAGCGTGAGCGCGCCCTGGAGCAGCTTTCCGGCGATCCCGATGCCAAACAGCAGCGCCACGCCGGGCAGCAGAGCGACGAGGCTCGGCGGCGTGCGCTGGGATTCGGTTGGAGTCAGGATCGCGGGCGAGGACATGCGTTTAGACGTGCGTCCTTAGAACGGGATCGAGGGGAGGATGTTGAAGCGAATCAGCGCCGCCAGCGCCAGACCCAGTGCGATGGCAACGAGGTCGATATTGATGCGGCTGCCGAGGTGGCTTGAGGTGTGTTCCAGTGGTGCGGCCATGAAGTGCTCCTGCTGTAGTTCCAGTGTTCGGTCGAAGTGGGGCAAAAAGGAAAAACCCACGTATCGCGGTTTGCGCTGATACGTGGGTCCTGAAATTCTCTAAGCTCTTACGGTCGAATCAAATCGATTGGCTTAGGTGCGGGAGGCTCCAACGCAGCAGCAACAGTTGCCCATACAACAGAGGCAACAGGTACAAGCTGCGATGTGCATCAATCCCATGTGTCTAACCTAGAGGATTTGAGCGGATGAGTCAAGGTTTGGATTCAGAAAGTGCGAGTTAAAAGAGGAAACCCACGCAGCGCGGTGGGGGCTGTTGCGTGGGTATTCCGGTAAAGCAACGAAGTGGGTGGACTTCGTTATGACTGACTCAACCCGAAGGGAGTCTTGCCACTCGGTTAAGGTAACGGCAAAAGCAGGCCGGAGTCAAGGGGACTTTTGCGAAGAAAATCAGGGTTGTCCTGATATTTCCCCCGCCCAAATCTCAGGGTTCAAAGGTTTTAAGGCGCCAGGCCTTACAGCCGGCAGATGAGCAGCTCTCGCTCGTAGACCATCTCCGGCGGCAGGTGGTCGTGGACGAGCAGGAACAGCTCCTCGTGGTCCATCACCTCGCGGCGCCACTGGATGCGGTCCACGCGCTGGAGTTCGTCGAACGCCTCGCGCGGGAAGTCCAGCCCCTTCCAGTTGATGTCCTCGTAGTGCGGCACCCAGCCGATGGGCGACTCTTTGCCGATGGCGCGCCCGCGCACGCGGTCCACGACCCACTTGAGCACGCGCATGTTTTCGCTGAAGCCAGGCCAGAGGAATTTGCCGTCGGCGTCTTTGCGGAACCAGTTCACGTGGAAGATGCGTGGTGTGGCCGAGAGGGTGCGCTGCATCCGCAGCCAGTGCCGGAAGTAGTCGCCCATGTGGTAGCCGCAGAAGGGCAGCATGGCCATGGGGTCACGGCGGACTTTGCCGAGCGCTCCTCCGGAGGCCGCTGTGGTTTCGCTGCCCATCGTGGCCCCGGCGTAAACGCCGCCCGACCAGTTGAATGCCTGGTAGATGAGCGGCATGGTGCCGGCCCGGCGTCCGCCGAAGATGATGGCCGAGATGGGAACGCCGTCCGGGTCTTCCCATGCCGGGTCGATGGTGGGGCACTGGCTTGCTGGCGCGGTGAAGCGGCCATTGGGATGCGCGGCGGGTTTGCCTGTCTTCTTTCCGATGGCGGGCGTCCACTTTTCACCGCGCCAGTCGATGCACTCGGCGGGCGGCTCGTCGGTCATGCCCTCCCACCACACGCCGCCTTCCGGCGTCAGCGCGACGTTGGTGAAGATGGTGTTGCGCGCAAGCGTCGCCATCGCGTTCGGATTGGTCTTCGCGCTGGTGCCCGGCGCCACGCCGAAGAATCCGGCTTCTGGATTGATGGCGCGAAGCTGGCCATCGGCGTCGGGCTTGATCCACGCAATGTCGTCGCCGACCGTCCAGACCTTCCAGCCGTCGAAGCCCTTCGGCGGAATCATCATGGCAAAGTTGGTCTTGCCGCACGCCGAAGGGAACGCCGCAGCCACGTAGGTCTTCTCGTGTGTGGGCGACTCGACGCCGAGGATGAGCATGTGCTCAGCCATCCAGCCTTCGTCGCGCGCGATGTTGGACGCGATGCGCAAGGCGAAGCACTTTTTGCCCAGCAGGGCATTGCCGCCGTAGCCCGAGCCGTAGCTCCATATCTCGCGCGTCTCGGGAAAGTGGACGATGTACTTGGTGTCGTTCGAGGGCCACGGCACGTCCTTTTCGCCCGGAGCCAGCGGCGCGCCGACCGTGTGCATACACGGCACCACGCGCTTCTCGTCTTTGTCGATCTCGGCGAAGACCGGCAGGCCGATGCGCGCCATAATGCGCATGTTGACGACCGCGTAGGCAGAGTCGGTTAACTGCACGCCGATGCGCGACATGGGCGAGCCGGTGTGGCCCATCGAGAAGGGAAGCACGTACATCGTCCTGCCGCGCATGGAGCCGCGGAAGAGCTGCTTCAGCCTTCGGCGCATCACGTAGGGGTCTTCCCAGTTGTTCGTCGGCCCGGCATTGTCTTTGGAGAGCGAGCAGATGAAGGTGCGGTCTTCGACGCGCGCCACGTCGTTGGGGCTCGAGCGCGCGAGGTAGCAGTTCGGCCAGAGCTTCTGGTTCAGCCGGGTAAACGTTCCGGCCTTGACGAGCTGGTCGCAGAGAAAGTCGTACTCGGCTTCAGAGCCATCGACCCAGTGGATGTGTGCGGGCTGGGTCAGCTCGGCCATCTTTTCGACCCAGCGGATGAGGTGCTTGTTGGTCGTCGGCGGGGCGATGGTGTGGGTCGAGTTCTTCATAGGCTCCTTGTGGTTGGATGCCATACTTCGCCCGCCGCGGTACAGGTGTCAATCGCCTGTGCGTTTACCGTTCAGCCATGAACGAGGATTGATCTCCCGGTCATTTAGACTGCGTTCGAGGGCAAATCACGTGAAGATTGGTTGGACCATGTTGGGCGGTGCGATGTTCGTGGCTGCGAGCACGATGACAACGGCGCAGGGCGTCAAAGCAAAGAAGCTCGTTCCAGGCGCGCCGGTGAAGATTGTTCTCGTGGGCGACTCTACGGTGAACGCGGAAGGAGGCTGGGGCAAAGGCTTCTGCGCCATCGTGACGCCGAACGTCATCTGCATCAACGAGGCACTGAACGGGCGCAGTTCCAAGAGCTTCATCGATGAAGGTGCGTGGGCCAAGGCGCTCGCCGACAAGGGCGACTACTACCTGATCCAGTTCGGACACAACGACCAGAAGTCCGATGCGAAGCGGCACACCGATCCGGACACGACGTACTCAGCGAATCTGCGCCGCTACATCGCGGACGTGCGCGCGATGGGCGGCGTGCCGGTGCTGGTCACATCGCTCTCGCGCCGCAACTACCGCGACGGCAAGCTGGTGCTCGACCTGACGGCTTACGCAGATGCGGCGAAGCGCGTAGGCGCGGAGGAGGATGTGACGGTCATCGACCTGAACGCGATGTCGGTGAAGCTGCTCGAAGGCATGACGCAGGTTGAAGCGGATCAGTTCGATGCGACAGGGCATCCTGACGCGAAGGCAGAGAACCAAGGTCCGGTGAAGCTCGATCGCACGCACCTGAACGCGCACGGGCAGGCTGTCTTCGGCCGCATGGTCGCCGATGCGCTTGTGCGAACTCAGGTGGAGCTTGGGCCGGATGTTGTCGGCGAGCCGAAAGATGCTGCGACGAAGTGAAGATGCCTATTCCGCCGGGAATGGCACGAACTTGTCGTTGCATGATTCAGGCTTGCCGTTCGCGGGTTTGCCGGTGAGCGTCGAGTCGTCTCCGGCGGGGATGTCGAGGTTCACCGGGCCGGGGCCGAGGGTGATGTCGGCGTGATTGACGATGTAGCTGTACTTTGCCGAGGCCACGTCGGTGAGCAGTACGTTGTCGAGCCGGACGCCGACGCGATGCGTGTGGTCGTAGCCGTCGAAGAGAATTTTTCCTCCACCGGAGACGCGCACATTGTGGAGCGTGATGTCCTCGAACGTTGGTGGCGAGTTGCCTTTGACCGGACCGTTGGCTGCGTAGGCGGCGGAGAGGTCGATGGGGCGGGGTGAGTCGCGGATGCAGATGTCGTCGTAGACGATGTCGTGGACGAGGCCGCCGCGCGTGCCCATGGACTTGATGCGGATGCCGGAGTCGGGGCCGTCGAGCGAGAGGTCGGTGACGCGGAGCTTGCTGACGCCGCCGTTGGTCTCGGAGCCGATGGACATGCCGTGTCCCCAGTAGAAGTGGTTGTGGGTGACGCTCATGTTGGTGACGCCGCCGGGGCCGCCTTTGATGGCGACGTTGTCGTCGCCGGTGCGGATGTAGCTGTGGGTGATGGTGATGTTGCGCGAGCCCTGGCCGGGGTCGATGCCGTCGGTGTTGCGGGCGAGGCGCTGGGGCGTGTTGATGCGAACGCCCCAGACGGTGAAGCCGTCGCCGTGGTTGTAGACGACGTGGAAGTTGGGTGAGTTGCGGAGCGTGATGCGGTAGAGGGTGAAGTTGTCGGCGTAGTCGGCGATGAGGATGCGCGGGACCTTCTGGCCGCCGATGCCGGGCTTGCGCGCCTCTTCGGCGAGGTCCCACCAGGTGACGTTCTGGCCGAGGAGCTTCGAGCCGCCGCGTCCGTCGATGGTGCCTTCACCCATGATGCCCGCGCCGGAGATGTGGTCGGCGGAGATGAGCGGCTTGCAGCCGCCGCGCTCTTTGCTGACGATGCCGCAGCTTCCGGGCGAAGTCTCGTAGAGCTTCGGGTCGCGCGAGGCGTAGAGCGTGACTCCTTTGTCGAGGACGAGGGTGACGCCTGCGCGGAGTTCGAGCGGGCCGCTGAGGAAGGCGTTGTTGGCTCCGTCGGCGGCGAGTTCAACGGCTTGGCCTTTGCTGCAATGATCGAGCGCGCTTTGGATGCGGGCGGTGTCGAGCCTGGTCTCGTCTGCTTCGCTGATGGTGTGCAGCTCTGCTTTGAGCGTGGTGCAGGCGGGTGGGATGATGGGTTCGGTGACGGTGCGGGTGTCTTGTGCGATGAGCGGTGCGGCGACGAGGCAGAGGAGAACGAGGAAGCGGCGCATGAGGCTCCTTGTGGTCATACCAATTATGCCACCGGAGCCTCGCGGGCTATGGGGCGGTGACGACGCCTACGTCGGAGTCGGCGCAGCCGTAGTAGAGGAACCATTGGTTGTGGAAGCGGACGAGGCCCTCGGCGAAGGTGGTTCCGGCGACGTACTGGCCGGTCTTTTCCCAGGGCTCTTGCGGTTTCAGGACTGGCGTTTCGGTGCGGGCGAGCATGTGGGTCGGGTTGTGGGCGTCGAAGAGGGCTTCGCCGACGGCGTAGGCGTTGGCGCCGAGTGCGGGGTCGCCGTGAGTGGGATCGTTCTTGCCGTTGTAGAGGACGACGATGCCGCGGTCGGTGAGGACGGGCGGCGGGCCGGTTTCGGGGAAGCCGGAGTCGAAGTGGCCGGGGCGTTTGGTGAGGACTTCGACGGGGTTGCCGTGCGCGTCTTCGACGGGCGTCCAGCGGATGAGGTCGGGCGAGGTGGCCAGGTGGATGGCTCCTTCGCCCCAGTACATCCAATACTTGCCGTTGATCTTTGCGGCTACGAGTTGGTCGCCGTCGAGGCGCGTGACGATGCCTCCGGACTTGTACTTGAGGGTGTCGTACTTGCCACCCTCCGCGCCGAGGAAGGCTGGGCCGTGCTTGGTCCAGTGGGTGAGGTCGGGCGAGGTGGCGATGCCGATGGAGTAGGTGATGCGGTTCCACTGGGTGTAGGTGAGGACGTAGGTGTGGTCAGGCGCTTCGACGATGCGCGGGTCTTCGACTCCGCCGGGCCACTCGCGGGATTTCTGGGCGTCGTTGGCGGGGTAGAAGACGGGTTCGGGCTGGCGGGTGAAGTGGATGCCGTCGGTGCTGGTGGCGAGGCCGAGGCGGGAGGTGTGCTCGCCGATCTGCATCTTGCCGGTGTCGTCTTCGGCGCGGTAGAGGAGGTAGATTTTGCCGTCGCGGACGATGGCGGCTGGGTTGAAGGTGTGGAGCGCCTCCCAGTGGATGGGCTTTTGGGCGATGGGGTCAGGGAAGAGGCTCGCTTTGTTCGGGGTGATGACCGGGGCGCTGACCGGGCGGGTGAAGGGGCCGATCTGCCAGGTCGGCCGTGCTGCGGCGGTGAGGAGGAGGGTCGCGGCGGCGAGGGAAATTATCTTTCCGGCGCGTCGCGGGAGGTGTGGCTGAGCTGCGGACGGTGACGGTTGCTCGGCGCTGAATGGGCGATGCACGGTCTGGTACTCCCCCTCCCCTACTTAAGTCCTAAAATCCTTCGAACAAAGGACTTAGGTCTGGACTTCCGGCGCACGTTGATTGCCAAAGTGTCTGGAAGCAGAAAGCCCGGCTTGCGGCCGGGCTGGTCTCTTCTCTTGATTTAAGTCTAGCAGGCATGTCAAGGGTTTTCACGTGGTCACCCGCTATACTCATTTGAGTGGAGGTGCACGATGGCGAGATCCGTGGCACTGAGCGAGGCGCGGGAGCATCTTGGGGAGTTGCTGGACCGGGCTGAACGTGGGGAAGAGATTGTGATTGAGCGGCAGGGGCATCCGGCGATGAAGCTGGTCCCTGTCCTTGTAGAGAAGGCGGCGCCAGTGAGGCGAACGGGGGGGCAGAACCTGCCTGGGATCACCTATATTGCACCTGATTTTGATGAGCCGATGAGCGAAGAAGACGTGAAGGATTGGGGATACTGAACGGTGCGGCTTTTACTGGATTCGCATGTGTTGTTGTGGTGGGACCGCGATCCTGGCAAATTGCCGGAAGGGCAGCGCGAGGCTATCAGTGACCCGGGCAATGATATTTTTGTGAGTGCGGTGACGGGTTGGGGGCCAGGCATCAGGCGGTCCACGGGCAAGTTAGGTAGTGTCTGACGAAACGGAGTCTTCGATTTTGGGGATCATGCAGGCGAGAAAAAAAGGCATACCCCAGGGGCTGAAGAGGGTGCGGAAAAAGTCCGTTTGCGCTGAGTGGAGGGACGGCCCGGGGCTAAAGCCCCTTGTATTTGCTGGCTTTTTCGTGGGGCTGAAGCAGATTTCTCGATGGTGTGCAGCGAGAATTATGTGTCGGGCTTTCAGCCCTTTCATGTTCTGCCATCATGAACCTGGGCCTCCGGCCCAGGCTGGTATGTTGTCGGGCCTTCGGCCCTTGGAAGGCTACT
>Ga0207639_10000066_pt1 | contig 98237 bp, 69 predicted proteins | sample KBSCornC32_FD_184299 | JGI IMG/M metagenome (GOLD analysis project Ga0207639, IMG submission 184299) | Corn rhizosphere microbial communities from Kellogg Biological Station, Michigan, USA - KBS Corn C3-2 (SPAdes) (version 2) | ecosystem: Host-associated > Plants > Roots > Rhizosphere > Soil ... | reverse complement strand
GATCATGTCCGAGTATTTCAACACCCAGGCTCTCGCCCTTTCCAAGTCTTTCGCCGATGCGGCGTTCAAGGCGCACACGCTGGCCGTGGAAGGTCTGGAGCGCGTCACCAACCTCAACCTCAAGGCGCTGGAAAGCAATGTCGCCGCCACGGTCGACTTTCTCTCCGAAGCCGCCGAAGTGCGTGATTTCGACAGCCTGAAGACGATCTTCCCGAAGGGCGTCAACCTGGTCAAGGATTCGGCCGAGAAGTTCTACGCGAATGGCCAGGAAGTGTTCGGCGTCACGGTCAAGACCGGTGAAGCGCTGAGCCAGATCGCCAAGGGCAGCCTCGAAGTCGCCAACGACAGCTTCAAGAAGCAGGTGAGCGCGGCGCAGGCTGATTTCACCAAGCAGGTCAGCGGCGCGGCGAAGAAGGCCACGCGCTAATCGAATTCCCGCAGGTCACTGCGGAAATCGCGCTGCGGCAATCCTCCCTCCCCTTTTGTATTCCGCAGCGTTTGTTCAGCCGGATGGCCCAGCCATCCGGCTTTTTTATTGCCCGGGTTTGGCGATTCCGCAGCCATGCTCGATGCGAGGGCAGGGCATGTGCTCGATCGTGGGCGGTGAAGTCATTGGCGTCACGGCAGTGCGACACAATGTCGCAAGATGGTGCAAATAGCGGCTGCGCCCCTGTACCAAAGCCCTATCTGTCTTGCGGCTGCAAATAGCCGGCGGGTATAATCTTGCTGCTTTGCGATAGACGATGCTTCCTCAGGTCCCGGGGGCGCCGTCGCAGCCCTTCCGGCATCGCGACCTTGAAGCCGAATCCCATGCGGAACTCCATTGCTCATGGCCGACGCAATGCCGTCCGGATCGTGCTCTTCCAACTCGGCGTCGCCGGATTGGTCGGCTTGGGGTTTTGCGCGCAGGGTTGGCGGTCGGGGATGGCGACCTGGTATGGCGGCGGAGTGATCGCGATCGGCAACGCGTTGTTCGCATGGCGTTTGTACGCCGACGGCATCGCGCCGATTCGGCGCATCGCGCGAGCAGTGTACGCCGCGGAAGTGATGAAGTGGGTCTGGCTGGTACTCGCGCTCTATCTTGGGCTGGCCGTATTCGGATTGGCGCCTTTGCCGCTGATCATTGGCGTCCTCGCGGCGCAGGTGGCATTTTGGGCAGCGGTCGGAATTTTCCGCTGAAGAATTCAACAGCAAGTTTGATCGGGTAGTCCCTCTCCATGTTGCAAGCGCAAGCCGCCGAACACGAATCCTCGTCAGGAAGCATGACCGAGTACATCGTGCATCACCTGCATCATCTGCGCTGGCCGCGCGAGGATGGGTTCTGGACGCTGAACATCGACACGCTGTTCTTCACCTTCGTGCTGTCGGCGCTGTTCTGCCTGCTGTTCATCGGCACCGCGCGCCGCGCCAAGGTCGAGAATCCAGGCAAGCTGCAGAGCTTCATCGAAATGGTCGTCGTCTTCGTCGACGGCCTGGTCAAGGAAACCTTCCACGGTACGAGCAAGCTCATCGCGCCGCTTGCGGTCACGATCTTCGGCCTCGTCTTCCTGTTCAACTTCCTCGACATGCTGCCGGTCGACATGCTGCCGGCCGCGGGCCATGCCGCGGGCTTGAAGTATCTGCGCATCGTGCCGACGGCCGATCTCAGCACCACGCTCGGCATGGCGCTGTGCGTGTTCCTGCTGATCCAGTATTTCGGCCTCAAGCACAAAGGCCCGAAGGTGTTCTTCGGCGAGATGGTCAGCGCGCCGTTCCATGCGCATGGCCTCGGCGCGAAGATCGCGCTGGCGCCGGCCAACCTGCTGCTGCGCCTGATCGAAGAAGCCGTGCGTCCCGTGTCGCTGTCGCTGCGACTGTTCGGCAACATGTACGCGGGCGAGTTGATCTTCATCCTGATCGCGGTGATGACGCTCGATGCGACGCTCTCGCACTTCTCGACCTATCTGCTCGGCTTCGGCCAGTTCATCGCCGGCTTCCTCTGGACCGCTTTCCATATTCTGGTTATCACCCTGCAGGCATTCATCTTCATGATGCTGTCGGTCGTGTACCTGAGCATGGCCGCCGAACGGCACTGATTTCTGTACTTTTCCACTTTTGACTTTTGATTAGGAGACCACCATGGAATTCACTTCGCACGTAATGGGTATGACGCTGATCGCTTCGAGCCTTCTGATCGGCCTCGGCGCGCTCGGCACCGCGATCGGCTTCGCGCTGCTCGGCGGCAAGTTCCTCGAAGGTTCCTCGCGCCAGCCGGAACTGACCCCGATGCTGCAGACCAAGATGTTCATCGTCGCCGGCCTGCTCGACGCGGTGCCGATGATCGGCGTCGCGATCGCGCTGCTGCTGATCTTCGCCAACCCGTTCATCGGCGCGCTCGGCGGCAAGTAAGCGAACGACATAGGACTGTGTGTCCGGCAGCGATGCGCGGGCGCACTCCAGGAGTCAGCGATGATCCCCAATATCACATTCGTCATCCAGGGTCTGGCGTTCTTCGCCGTGGTCTGGCTGGTCATGAAATTCGGTTGGCCGCATATCATGGCGGCGATCGAGGAGCGCCAGCAGAAGATCGCCGAAGGTCTCGCCGCGGCCGATCGCGCCAAGGCGGAGCTCAAGGACGCCGACGCGCGCGTGGCCGACGAGATCAAGAAAGCTCGTGCCCAGGCGGCGGAAATCGTCGACAAGGCGCATCAGCAGGCCAACCAGATCGTCGACAAGGCCAAGGCCGATGCGCTGCTCGAAGCGGCGCGGGTCAAGGCCACGGCACAGACCGAGATCGACGGCATGGTCGGCAAGGCGCGTGAAACGCTGCGCGGCCAGGTCGCCTCGCTCGCCGTGCAGGGCGCCTCGAAGATCATCGGCAAGGAAATCAATGCCGATGCGCACAAGGCCTTGCTCGATCAGCTGGTAGCCGAGATCTGAGCGCATGAGCGAAACCTTGACCTTGGCACGTCCCTACGCGCGTGCGGCGTTTGAAGCCGCGCGTGACGGGAACGCACTGGCGGCGTGGTCGGCGAACCTCGGTTTTGCCGGGCAGGCCGTGGCCGATGCGCGCATCGGTGCGCTGATCGGCAATCCGCGCCTGTCCAACGACGAACTCGTCGGCTTGCTGTTGCCGCCGGGCGAAGCCGCGAGCGGCACGTTCGCGAATTTCCTGTCGTTGCTCGCGGACAACCGCCGTCTCGCCCTGCTGCCCGAAATCGCCGCGCTGTTCGAGGAATTGAAGCGCGAGTCCGAGCGCGTGCTCAAGGTGACGTTGCGCTCCGCGGCGGAGATTCCGGCGCCGCAGGCCGACGCGATCAAAGCCGCGCTGGCCAAGCGTTTCGGCCGCAGCATCGAACTCGACCAGCATATCGATCCTGCCGTGATCGGCGGTGCCGTGATCGATGCGGGCGATGTCGTGATCGACGGCTCGGTGCGCGGACGCCTGGCGCGTCTGGAACAGACCTTGGTGAATTGACGACCCGGCGGCGTCCGCGCCGCCGGTGCGTCAGAAGTCACAGGTGAAAAGTCGCAGGAGCAGCCGCGCAAGCGATGCTCGATCCAACCGACTTTTGACCTTTGACTTTTGACATTAACCAGAAGCGACGTTGCGTTCACCGCGCACGCGCGCAGAGGACTTGAGAAATGGCCACCACGCTTAACCCTTCAGAAATCAGCGAACTGATCAAGAACCGCATCGAGCAGGTCAAGCTCGCCGCGGAAGCGCGCAACGAAGGCACCATCGTCTCGGTGTCCGACGGCATCGTGCGCATCCACGGCCTGGCCGACGTGATGTCGGGCGAAATGATCGAGCTGCCGGGCAACGGCACGGCGCTGGCGCTGAACCTCGAGCGCGATTCGGTCGGCGCGGTCGTGCTCGGCGAATACGAGCACCTGCGCGAAGGCGACACGGTCAAGACCACAGGCCGCATTCTCGAAGTGCCGGTCGGTCCGGAGCTGCTCGGCCGCGTCGTCAACGCGCTCGGTCAGCCGATCGACGGCAAGGGTCCGATCAACACCAAGCTTTCCTCGCCGGTGGAAAAGGTCGCGCCGGGCGTGATCGCGCGCAAGTCGGTGTCGCAGCCGGTGCAGACCGGCTACAAGTCGGTCGACTCGATGATTCCGATCGGCCGCGGCCAGCGCGAGCTGATCATCGGCGACCGCCAGACCGGCAAGACCGCGCTCGCGGTGGACGCGATCATCAATCAGAAGGGCACAGGCATCAAGTGCGTCTACGTCGCGATCGGCCAGAAGCAGTCGTCGATCGCCAACGTCGTGCGCAAGCTCGAAGAATTCGGCGCGATGGACCACACCATCATCGTCGCTGCCTCGGCTTCCGACTCGGCCGCGATGCAGTATCTCGCGCCGTACTCGGGCTGCTCGATGGGCGAGTACTTCCGCGACAACGGCCAGGACGCGCTGATCATTTATGACGATCTGACCAAGCAGGCCTGGGCGTATCGCCAGATTTCGCTGCTGCTGAAGCGTCCGCCGGGCCGTGAAGCGTATCCGGGCGACGTGTTCTATCTGCACAGCCGCCTGCTCGAGCGCGCCGCGCGCGTCAACGAGGAATACGTAGAAAAGTATACAAATGGCGCGGTCAAGGGCCAGACCGGTTCGCTGACCGCGCTGCCGGTCATCGAAACGCAGGCCGGCGACGTGTCCGCGTTCGTGCCGACCAACGTGATCTCGATCACCGACGGCCAGATCTTCCTCGAGACCGACCTGTTCAACGCAGGCATCCGCCCGGCCGTGAACGCCGGTATCTCGGTGTCGCGCGTCGGTGGCGCGGCGCAGACCAAGATAATCAAGAAGCTGTCGGGCGGCGTGAAGCTCGCACTCGCGCAGTACCGCGAACTTGCCGCGTTCTCGCAGTTCGCTTCGGACCTCGACGCGGCCACGCGCGCCCAGCTCGAGCGCGGCCAGCGCGTCACCGAACTGATGAAGCAGAAGCAGTACGCGCCGCTCTCGGTCGGCCAGCTCGCACTCTCGCTATATGCGGCCGAGAAGGGTTATCTCGACGACCTGCCGATCGCGCAGATCCTGCCGTTCGAAGCCGGCCTGCACGCGCACTTCGCCGCGAACTACGCCGACTGGATGAAGGCCGCGAACGACAAGGCCGACTGGAACGACGCAATCGAAGCGACGCTCAAGAAGGGCATCGAAGAGTTCAAGAAGACGGGTTCCTGGTAATCCGCAGGCTGGGCTGCCAAGCCCGGCTTTTTCTGATGAGTTTGCACGCTGGGCTTTGCGGCCCAGCCTACAAAGAAGAGACGATATGGCTGGTGCACGCGAAATCCGAACCAAGATCAAGAGCGTACAGAACACCCGCAAGGTGACGCGTGCGCTGGAAATGGTCTCGGCTTCGAAAATCCGCAAGGCGCAGGACCTGATGAAGGCCTCGCGTCCGTACGCGCGCGCGATGCGCCAGATGATCGGCCACATCGCCAAGGCGAACAGCGAGTACAAGCATCCCTTCCTCGTCGAGCGCAGCGACATCAAGCGTGTCGGTTACATCGTCGTGTCGACCGATCGCGGTCTCTGCGGCGGTCTCAATTCGAACCTGTTCCGCAAGCTGCTCGGCGAGATCCGCCAGTGGCAGGAGAAGGGCGTCGAGATCGACGTCGTCGCGATCGGCACGAAGGCGAATGCGTTCTTCAAGCGCCTCAAGGTCAATCTCGTCGGCAGCGTCGCTCATCTCGGCGAGCGTCCGCACATCGAGCAGTTGATCGGCGTGATCAAGGTCATGCTCGACGCATATTCCGACAAGCGCATCGACCAGCTCACGCTGGCCTACAACGACTTCGTCAACACGATGACGCAGAAGCCGACGCTCGATCAGCTGCTGCCGCTGCCGCCGTCGGCGCAGCTCGAGACGGCGCACGACTGGGACTACATTTACGAGCCGAACGCCGAAACTGTGCTCGACCATGTGCTCACGCGCTACATCGAGTCGCTGGTCTATCAGGCGACGCTGGAAAACCTGGCGAGCGAACACGCCGCGCGCATGGTCGCGATGAAGTCGGCCGGCGATAACGCGAAGAAGGCGATCGATTCGCTGACACTGATCTACAACAAGGTGCGCCAAGCGGCGATCACGCAGGAAATCAGCGAGATCGTCAGCGGCGCTGCGGCGGTATAAGTCGCGCTGATACAAATTTTAGATATATCCGGAGCACTCCAATGAGTCAGGGCAAAGTAGTACAAATCATCGGCGCCGTGGTCGACGTCGAATTCCCGCGCGATGCCGTGCCGAAGGTGTACGACGCGCTCAAGATCGACGGCATGGCGATCACGCTGGAGGTGCAGCAGCAGCTCGGCGACGGCGTCGTGCGCACGATCGCGCTCGGCTCCACCGACGGTTTGAAGCGCGGCCTCGTCGCGACGAACACCGGCGCCGGCATCAAGGTGCCGGTCGGCAACGCCACGCTCGGCCGCATCATGGACGTGCTCGGCAATCCGATCGACGAAGTCGGTCCGATCGACGCCAAAGACCATTGGACCATCCATCGTCCGGCGCCGAGCTACGACGACCAGGCCGCGGCCAACGAGCTGCTCGAAACCGGCATCAAGGTCATCGACCTCGTCGCCCCGTTCGCCAAGGGCGGCAAGGTCGGCCTGTTCGGCGGCGCGGGCGTCGGCAAGACGGTCAACATGCTCGAGCTGATCAACAACATCGCGACCCAGCACTCGGGTCTGTCCGTGTTCGCCGGCGTCGGCGAGCGCACGCGCGAGGGCAACGACTTCTATCACGAGATGATCGAAGCGGGCGTGGTCAATCTGAAGGACCTGCCCGAATCGAAGGTGGCGATGGTCTACGGCCAGATGAACGAGCCGCCGGGCAACCGCCTGCGCGTCGCGCTGACCGGTCTGACCATGGCCGAATACTTCCGCGACGAGAAGGACGCTTCCGGCAAGGGCCGCGACGTGCTGTTCTTCGTCGACAATATCTACCGCTACACGCTGGCCGGTACCGAAGTGTCCGCGCTGCTCGGCCGTATGCCGTCCGCGGTGGGCTACCAGCCGACCCTGGCCGACGAAATGGGCCGCCTGCAGGAGCGCATCACCTCGACCAAGACCGGCTCGATCACCTCGATCCAGGCCGTGTACGTGCCGGCGGACGATTACACCGATCCGTCGCCCGCGACCACGTTCGCGCACTTGGATTCGACCGTCGCGCTGTCGCGCGACATCGCCTCGCTCGGTATTTATCCGGCCGTGGATCCGCTCGCCTCGACCAGCCGCCAGCTCGATCCGAACGTGATCGGCGTGGAGCACTACGAGACCGCGCGCCGCGTGCAGGGCACGCTGCAGCGCTATAAGGAACTCAAGGACATCATCGCGATTCTCGGCATGGACGAGCTCAGCGAAGAAGACAAAGCCACCGTCGGCCGCGCGCGCAAGATCGAGCGCTTCTTCTCGCAGCCGTTCCACGTCGCCGAAGTGTTCACCGGCGCACCGGGCAAGTACGTCTCGCTCAAGGAAACGATCCGCGGCTTCAAGATGATCTGCGACGGCGAGTGCGACAGCCTGCCGGAACAGGCGTTCTACATGGTCGGCGGCATCGACGAGGCCTTCGAGAAGGCCAAGAAGATGACCGAGAAGAAGGCGGCCTGATCCGGCCGGAGCAATCGATATGGCAACCACCATCCGCTGCGACATCGTCAGTGCCGAGGCCGAGATCTTCCACGGCAATGCGACCATGGTCGTCGCCACGGGCGAAGAGGGCGAGCTCGGCATCGCACCGCGCCACGCGCCGCTGATCACCCGGCTCAAGCCAGGTCAGGTGCGCGTGATCGCGGAGAACGGCGAAGAGCAGTTCTTCTACGTCTCCGGCGGCATCCTCGAGGTGCAGCCGCAGGTCGTCACCGTGCTGACCGACACGGCCGTACGCGCGAAGGACCTCGACGAGGCCGCCGCGCGCAAGGCCAAGGACGAAGCCGAACGCGCGCTCGCCAACCGCACCGATGCGGTCGAGATTGCGCAGGCCCAGGCCGAACTCGCCCAAGCGCTCGCGCAGCTCGCTGCGATCGAACGCCTGCGGCGCCAACTCAAGCACTGAGCGGTTTTCAATCGCAAAACGCCGGCCTAGCGCCGGCGTTTTGTTTTTCGCCTACCTGATTCGTGCGGCCATGACTTTCGGCCTGTTGCATCGGTCGCCCGATTCTTCTACAAATGTAGTACTACGTTTGTAGAAGAAGACAATGCGCGAACCGGACCCGGATCAGGACGTCGCTCTGAGCGATCTGCAGATTGCCGTCGTGCGCGTGCTCTGGCTGCGCGGCGAAACCAGCGTCGCCGACGTCGCCAAGGTGCTCGCCGATGAGCGTGGGCTCAAGCACACTACCGTGGCGACTCTGCTGACGCGCCTGGAAAGGCGCGGTGTCGTCGCCCAGCGCCGTGAGGGGCGCCAGCTCATGTATCGCGCCCGGGTGAGCGAATCGCAGGTGCGCCGCTCGATGGTCGGCGGTCTGATCGGCATCCTTTTCGGCGGCGACTCGCGCGAACTCGTCGCCCATCTGCTGCGGGAATCGGAAATCGAACCGGGCGATCTCGAGCGCCTGCGCAAACGCCTGAAGAAAGGGGAGGCGCCATGAACTTCGCACCCGTTTCCGGTTGGCTGCTGTCGATCGCGTTGCACGGTGGCCTGCTGCTCGCCGCGGCCTGGCTGCTCGATCGCACGCTGCGCATGGCGTCCGCGACGCGCGAATTGATGTGGCGCTGTGCGCTGTTCGGCGGCGTGCTCAGTGCGAGCCTGCAGGCGCTGATGCCGGCGGCGCCGCAGACATGGCATCTGGCGCTGCCTGCTTCGGCGGCAACGTCGGCGTTGCCCAACCCGGCGCAAACGCAAGCGCCTGTCCTCGTGTCGACTCGCGGCGCCTCGCTCGCGGATGCGACGACTCCGGCAAACGAAACCGCGAACGCCGCGTCATCGGTCACGGCGCCCATTGCGCAACATCCCGCGATGCCGCCGACATCGGCCATCGCGATGTCGTGGCCATCGCTGCCGCTCGCCATTTTGATTTTCTGGTTGAGCGGCGCGCTGCTGGCCCTCGCACGCCTGTGCCTGCGGTTCGCGAATTTGCGCCGCGCGCTGGCTCGCGCCAAGCCGGCGCTGCCGCCGGCCGATCCCGATCTTGCCGCGCTCGCGCATCGCGCCGGCGTGCGCATGCCGGCGTTGTATACCTTGCCCGACGTCGCCAGTCCGTTTGCGTTCGGTCGCCGCATCATCGTGCCGGAATGGGCGGCAACCGCGCTCGATCCGCGCCAGCTGCAGGCGATGCTGGCCCACGAACTCGCCCACGTCGCGCGCCGCGACCCGCAATGGCGGCTCGTGATCGAATGCTGGCGCGCCGCGTTCTGGTTCCTGCCGTTCGCGGGCGTCGCGCAGCGCCGGCTCGACGAACTCGCCGAGCTGGCCTGCGATGCGTTCGCCGCGCGCCAGACCGGCGATGCCCACGCGGTGGCGGAATGCCTGGCCGCCTGCGCCGAGCGCCATTTCGACAACCGCGCCTACGCGCTGATGCCGGCCATGGCCGCGCGCGGCTCCAGCCTGATCCAACGCATCGACCGTCTTCTCGAAGGAACCGCCATGTCCACGACCCAACCCGGATTTCTGCTGCGTGCCGCGACCGCAGCCGTACTGACCGCCTGCGCGTTCGGCCTGCCGAGCGTCGGCTTTCTCGGCCCCGTCGCCCAGGCGCAGACGCCGCCGGCACCGCCCGCGCCACCGAGCGCGCCCAAGTCGAGCCAGGCAAACAGCAGCATCAGCATCTCAAGTCACGACGGCAACCGCTCGATGCGCGTGATCATCGACGACGATAGCCGCGGCCTGTCGCTCGATGCGAAGGGCAAGATCGAATTCAGCGTCGACGAAACCGATATTGCGAGCCTCGGCGCCGGCGGCACTGCGACGCTGGAAGAAAAGCGCGACGGCACGACGCGCCGCCTCGAACTCGTCGAGCGCAACGGCACGCTCGAGCGCCGCTACTTCGTCGATCGCCGCGAGCAAGCGTTCGATGCGGCCGGGCGCAGTTGGCTCGCCGCGCTGCTGCCGAACCTGATCCGCGAGAGCGGCCTCGCCGCCGAGACGCGCGTCGCGCGGATCTACGCCAACGGCGGCGCTCCGGCCGTACTGGCCGAGATCGACCAGATCCACAGCGACTACGTGCGCGGCTTGTACCTCGGCCTGCTCGTCGACAAGGGCCCGTTGTCGGCGGCCGATCTCGATCATTGCATGCGCCTCGCCGGATCGATCGACGGCGACTACGAGAAGCAACAGGCGCTGGCGCGAATCTTCGCCAAGCAGAAGCTCGACGCGTCGCAACAGTCGGCGTTCCTGCAGCAGGCATTGAACATTCACGGCGCCTACGAACTCGCCGAACTCTTGATCGGCATCCTGCCGCGCCTCGACGACAACGCCGAAGTGCGCGCGAACTGGCTGGCCGCGACCGCGCATATCAACGGCGACTACGAGCGCGCGCGCACCTTGCAAGCCGTGCTCGAACGCCGCGATCTGAACGACGGCGAGTTGGCCGCTCTGCTGCAGGCGAGCGGCGACGTGCACGGCGACTACGAGCACGGCCAGGTGCTCGTCGCGATCGCCAAGCATGCGCGCAATGTCGATGCGATCGCGCCGGCCTACGCACAGTCAGCCGCGAAAATCGGCTCCGACTACGAGCGTGCCCAGTCGCTGCTCGCCTTGATCGAGACCGGCAAGCTCGGCAACGCAGGCGTCAACGCGGTGCTCGATGCCACGGCGAAAGTCGGCGGCGACTACGAACGCAGCCAGGTGCTCATCGCGCTGGCCCGTTCCATGCCCGACGATGCCACGCTTGTGGCGCACTATCGCGAAGTCGCTTCGCATCTCGCCGACTACGAGCGCGGCCAGGTCGAGAATGCGCTGCGGCGCTGAGCGGATGGCGTCGGAATTTATTCGCAGCCGGCGTCAGCCTTCACGCAGCACCGCGATCGGCGGCGTGCGCGCGATGCGCCGCGTCGCCAGCCAGCCGGCGATCGCGACGAGTGCGGCCGCGGCAAACACGACCGCAAGCAACGAAGAGAACGGCGGCGTGTAGCTTTCGAAGCGGAACACGCGCGATGCCAGCGCATAGCCGATCGCGGCGGAACCGATCGCCGCGATGCTGCCGGCGACGAGCCCCAGCGCGGCGAACTCGCCGAGCACCGCCGCGCTGAGCTGCGCCGAGTGGGCGCCGAGTGTGCGCAGCAGCGCCGATTCGAAACGCCGCTCGTCAGCGGTCGCGGCGAGCGCGGCCAGCAGCACGAGCAGGCCCGCGGCGAGGCTGAAGCCGAGCACCGAGATCACCGCGCGGCTGACGCGGCCGATGATTTCGCGCACGCGATCGAGGATCTGGTTCAAGTCGATCAGCGAGACGTTGGCGAAATCGCGCGACAGCGAGGCGAGCGATACATCGCGCGGCAGATGGAAACTCGCGATCGTGCTGTGCGCAAGTTCGCTGCCGGTGCGCGCGTCGAGCATGAGGAAGAAATTCGCGCGGAACGAATCCCAGCGCACGCCGCGGATCGAGGCGATCGTTGCGACGATCTCGCGTTCGCCGACGCGCAAGGTCAAGCTGTCGCCGAGCTTCAGATGAAACATGTCGATCCACATCTTGTCTACCGACACCTGCGCGCCCGCATCGCCGGTCGCGTTCGCCGCGAACCAGCGGCCTTGCAGCAGCTTGTTCGACGGCGGCAGGTCATGGCTCCATGACATGCGCGTCTCGCCGTTGATCCAGCCCGCTGCGCGGCGGTCGTTGTAGTCCTCCACCTTCGGCGTCTTGCCGTTGATCGCGACGAGCTTGCCGACCGCGAGCGGCAGCATGTTGATGTTGGTCGCTCCGAGCGCGGCGAGCCGGCCCTGCATCGGCGTGCGTTGTTCGTCCTGCAGGTTGATGAGGAAATAGTTCGGCGTGTCGGCCGGCAGTTCCGCACGCCAGCTTGCGAGCAGCGACGGTCCGACCACGGCGAGCACGGCGAACGCGGTGAGGCTCAGCGCCAGCGCGCCGGCCTGGAGCAAGGTCAATGCGCGCCGGCGCGCGAGATTGGCAAGGCCGAAACGCAACGCGCCGGGAAGCAGCTTGCCGCCGCCGCTCACGAGCCGCAGCAGGAGCAGGCCGAGCACGAAACTTGCTGCGGCGACGCCGGCGAAGCCGAGCGATAGGGTCAGTGCGAGCTGCGTGTCGCCCGCGCCGACCGCGATGAGTCCCGCGGCGACGGCGACGGGGAGTAGATACAGCGCATCGAAGCGGCCGGCGCGGCGCGTGTCGTCGCGGCGAAACACGCGCATCGGCTCGACATCGCGCAGGCGCAGCAGCGGGGGCAGGGCGAAGCCGAACAGCACCGCGACGCCGACCGCGAACGCGGCGAGCGAAGGCTGCCACGGAATCGCCGGGCGCGCGCCGGGCAGTAGATCGCCGGCGAAGGCGAACACGATCTGCTGCAAGCCGAGGCCGACCACGACGCCGAGCAGGCAGGCCGGCAGCGCGAGCAGGCCGAGTTCGAGCAGCAGCGCGCCGAGAATCTCCGCGCGGCTTGCGCCGAGACAACGCAGCAGCGCGACTTCCTCGCGCTTGCGCCGGGCAAACCGCTGCGCCGCGAGCGCGATCGCGATGCCGGAAAGCAGCGCCGCAAGCAATGCTGCCAGACGCAGAAAATTGCCGCCGCGCTCGAACGCGCTGGAAAGATTCTGCTGTGCTTCGGCGATCGTCACGATCTCGGCGCCGTCCGGCAGTTGCGGTTTGACCGCGCGCGCATAGTCGGCCACCGCCGCCTCGTCGCCGGCGACGAGCAGGCGATGGCGTGCGCGACTGCCCGCGCCGAGCAGGCCGATCGCCTCCGCGTCGGCGAGCGACATCATCACGCGCGGCGCGAGGCGCAACAGGTTGCCGCTGTCGGGCGAGCGCGTGATTTCGCCGGCGACGACGAGATCGCGTCCGCCGACCTGGATCCTGGCTCCGATCTTCAACGCCAGCGCGGAAAGCACGGCCGGCTCGACGTAGACCGAGCCCGGCGGCGGCGCGTGCACTTCGCGTTCGGCACCGACCGCATCGCGCACGGCGAGCACGCCGCGCAGCGGGAACGCATCGTCGCTCGCGCGCACGTCGGCGAGCCGGCTCGCTTCGCCGGCGAACACCACGCTCGGAAAATCGGCGAGGCGGCTCGTCTTCAACTCGCGCCGCGTCGCTTCGTCGACCAGCTTCTGCGGCAGCGCGCGGCTCGCGCCGATCGACAGATCGCCGCCGATCAATTCGGCCGCCGAGGCGAGCAGGGCATGTTCGACGCGGCTCGCGAGCGTCGCCACGGCGGTCAGCGCGGCGACCGCGAGCACGAGCGCCAGCGCGAGTGTCGCCAGTTCGGCGTGGCGAAATTCCCGGCGCAGGCTGCGCGCGGCGAAGGTCAGCGGCTTCATGCGGCAGCGGCGTCGACGATGCGGCCGCCATCCAAGGCCAGCCTGCGCGCGCAACGTTCGGCGAGCACGGTGTCGTGAGTGACGAGCACGAGCGTCGTGCCGTGCTCGCGGTTGAGCGCGAACAGCAGATCGCCGATCGCCGTGCCCGTGCGCCGATCGAGGTTGCCGGTCGGTTCGTCGGCAAACAGGATTTCCGGCGCGTGCACGAACGCGCGCGCGAGCGCGACGCGTTGCTGCTCGCCGCCGGACAACTGCGCCGGATAGTGGTGCTTGCGCGCGGCCAGGCCCACGCGTGCGAGCGCCTCGCCCGCGCGCGTGCGCGCGTCGGCACCGCCCTCGAGTTCGAGCGGCAACATCACGTTTTCTTCGGCGTTGAGCGCGGGCAGCAGATGAAAATTCTGGAACACGAAACCGACGCGGCGGCGGCGCAGGCGCGCGCGTGCTTCCTCGTCGAGCGTATCGAGCCGCTCGCCGGCGAGCATGATTTCGCCCGAGCTCGGGCGATCGAGCCCGGCAAGCAGGCCGAGCAGCGTAGTCTTGCCCGAACCCGAGGCGCCGACGATGGCGAGACTGTCGCCGCGTGCGAGCATGAAGCCGACATCGTCGAGAATCGTCAGCCTGCCGTCGGGTCCGTCGACGCTTTTGCTAACCTTGTCCGCCCGGATCACGATCTCGTCGTTCTTCGTCATGTTCATGCTCAAATCGTTTCTCGTCGTTCTTCTGTCGATCGCCGGTGTCGCTTCGGCACAGACGGCGCCGTCCACGCCGCCCGCCGGACCCATCCTCGTGCTCGGCGACTCCTTGTCGTCCGCACATCGCATCGCGCCCGAGGCCGGATGGGTGCATCTGCTCGAACAACGCCTGCGCGAGCAGGGCGTACCGCGCCAGGTCGTCAACGCGAGCATCAGCGGCGAAACCACCTCCGGCGGCCTCGCCCGATTGCCCAAGCTGCTCGCCGAGCACAAACCGGCGCTCGTCCTCGTCGAGCTCGGCGCCAACGACGGGTTGCGTGGCCTGCCGATTGCCGAAATCCGCACCAACCTGAAGAGCATCCTGACTGCCGCGCGCGCCACGGGAGCGCGATCTGCCTTGCTCGGCATCGAGTTGCCGATCAACTACGGACCGCAGTACCGCGACGGTCTGCGGGAAATCTATCGGGGCCTCGCCGCCGAATTCAATGTGCCACTGGTCCCGTTCCTGCTCGACGGCGTCGCCGAGAAAGCCGAATGGATGCAGGACGACGGCCTGCATCCGAAAGCCGAAGGTGAACCGCGCGTGCTCGACAACGTCTGGACGGTGCTCGAGCCGGAGTTGAAGGCGCAGCGCTGAAACAGCTTGCGTCGCGTAAACGCGGGCGCGCAGGATGACCGCCATGAGAATCGCGGGCACAAAAAACCCGCCTCGCGGCGGGTTGTTTGTTGCCTGTGACCAAGGCAGGGTATCCCGGATCGACGCACAGCCTTGTGCTGTCCGGAATGGCCGCATTGCTGCGGTTATTTGATCTTCGCTTCCTTGTAAGCGACGTGCTTGCGCACGACCGGATCGTATTTCTTGATTTCCATCTTGTCCGGCGTGGTCTTCTTGTTCTTGTCGGTCGTGTAGAAGTGACCGGTGCCCGCGGAGGACACGAGACGGATCTTGTCGCGCTTGGATGCCATTGCGTGTTCTCCTTAAATCTTTTCGCCGCGGCCGCGCAGTTCGGCGAGCACGGTTTCAATGCCGTTCTTGTCGATCGTACGCAGGGCATTGGTGGAAACGCGCAGTTTCACCCAACGGTTTTCGCTCGGCACCCAGAAACGGCGCTCGTGCAGGTTCGGCAGCCAGCGGCGCCGGGTCTTGTTGTTGGCATGCGACACATTGTTGCCGGATTGTGCGCGCTTGCCGGTGACTTGGCATACTTTAGCCACAGCTTACTCCTCGATATCGGAACGGCTGCCCTTAGCCAGAGCAGAGACGGCCCGGCCGATGCAGCTGGCCGGAAGTCGCCGCGCAAGGCGCAGCGAGCCGACTATTAAAGCAGAATTCCGCTATCCATACAAGTTCGCCGCAGCCCCGAGCCGGCGACCCCGGCCGGTCCGTCATACCCTCCGGTCGACATCTCGGGTCGAAACAGGACTTGCGCGCCGCGTTACGGTTCCGCTAAAATTCGCGGTTCCTCGCTTCACGCGTCAATATCGAGCCCGCAGGGCACAGGTTTCCCATGAAAACTTCCACTGTCAGCGCCAAAGCTGAAACGGTCAAGCGCGACTGGTATCTCGTCGATGCCAGCAACAAGACGCTCGGCCGCCTCGCGACCGAACTGGCCGTGCGCCTGCGCGGCAAGCACAAGCCGGTCTACACCCCGCACTGCGATACTGGCGACTACATCGTCGTGATCAACGCCGAGAAGATTGCGGTCACCGGCAAGAAGCTCGACGACAAGACCTATCACCATGTCACCGGCTACATCGGCAACATCAAGTCGATCGCGCTGAAGGACCTGCTCGCCAAGCACCCCGAGCGCGTGCTCGAGATCGCGGTCAAGGGCATGCTGCCGAAGAACCCGCTGGGCCGTGCGATGTACCGCAAGCTCAAGGTTTACAAGGGCGCCGAGCATCCGCACACCGCCCAGCAGCCGCAAGTTCTGGAAATCAAGGCCTAATATCCGCGAATCCGTTCGCAACAGCCCGCACATCCGTGTGCGGACTTTTCAAAAGAGCATAAAACCATGGCAATTCAACAGTCCTACGGAACCGGCCGCCGCAAATCCTCCGCCGCTCGCGTGTTCCTGCGCGCCGGCAATGGCGCGATCGTCGTCAACGGCAAGCCGCTCGACGTATTCTTCGGCCGCGAGACCTCGCGCATGATCGTGCGCCAGCCGCTCGAGCTGACCCAGTCCACCGACAAGTTCGACGTGCTCGTCACCGTCGAAGGCGGCGGCAACACCGGCCAGGCCGGCGCCATCCGCCTCGGCATTGCCCGCGCGCTCGTCGAACACGACGAAACGCTCAAGGGCCCGCTGCGCAAGGCCGGTTTCATGACCCGCGACGCGCGCGAAGTCGAGCGCAAGAAGGTCGGCCTGCACAAAGCCCGCCGCGCCACGCAGTTCTCCAAGCGCTAAGCGTTACCCGAGCCGTCGTCTCGCGACGCCGGCTCGTGCTCCCAAATCCGACAAATTCGCCGGGAGCGAATTTGGACAGCGAAGGCGCGAAGCGCCGGAGCTGGCCCCGAAGCGAAGCGCAGGGGCGAGTCTCATGGATGAGACGAGCAATCGTAGTCCCCGATATGATTGCCATGTCAGAGCAGGTTTTGGGGGATCGTCTAATGGTAGGACTGCAGACTCTGACTCTGCCTATCTAGGTTCGAATCCTAGTCCCCCAGCCAATACGGCGTCCACAGACGTCCAAGCAAGTCCAAAAACCCCTGAGAAATCAGGGGTTTTTGTTGTTTCACGTCCGTGGATGTCCATTGCAGTCCGTTGCAATCCGGGAAAAATGTCCGTAACTTTATGATCAATTACGGACAGGCTTGGAAAAGTTACGGACATGAGGCTGACAGACGCAGCGATCCGCAAGGCCAAACCGGGGAAAAAGCCTCTGCGCATGCCCGATGGTGGGGGGCTGTTCTTGCTCCTTCGACCGGACGGTGGCCGTTGGTGGCGATACGAGTACCGCCGCCCGGTAACCGGTGTTCACAACACCCTGAGCCTCGGAACCTATCCCGATGTTGGGCTGGCAGACGCTCGACACCGGCACGCCGCTGCTCGCAAGCTGTTGGCCGATGGCGTTGACCCGGGAGAGAAGCGCAAGGCAGACACCGCGGCCCTTGTCGAACGTGCTGCCAACACCTTCAGCAATACTGTCGATGCGTGGCTGGCCTTCCGATCGAAGTCATGGGATACAAAGACGGCCAAGCAGGCCCGCAGCTATGTCGAAAAGGACATGCGCCCGAAGTTGGGTAGTCGCCCAGTCGATGCGATCACGGGTCCTGAGCTCGGAAAGTTGGTCGCGAGTATCGAAGCGCGAGGCGCTTTCGATGTCGCGAAGAAGACCCGCCAATGGTTGAAGGCGATCTTCAGCTACGCGAGAGCAAACGGATGGACACAAAACGATCCCGCCCGCGACTTGGCGGCGATCGCGGCGACGGGACCGGCCAAACAAAACTTTGCTCACCTTACCCAGGATGAACTGCCGGACTTCCTGCATGCTTTGGACGCTTACACGGGTTCCGACCAAGTGAAGGCGTGCGCGCTGTTGGCGCTATGGACAGCCAACCGTCCGGGTGTCACGCGCACCCTTCGTTGGGAAGAGCTGGATTTAGACAATGCCGTTTGGACGATCAATCGCCATCGTCACGGCATGAAGCGGGGTTACTATCACGTCACGCCACTGCCAACACAGGCTGTCGCGCTGCTACGTGATCTGCATAAGCTGACTGGCAACTTTGAGCACGTATTCATCGGTCGCAACGACCCTACCGTGCCCATGAGCGACGGAGCGGTCAATCGCATGCTGCACTTGATGGGCTACAAAGGGCGTCAGACCACCCACGGTTTCCGGCACTTACTCAGCACGGCGTTGAACGAAAAGGGGTACAAGCCCGATTGGGTCGAGAGGCAGCTTGCACATGGCGATCCGGACAAAATTCGGGGGACTTACAACAAAGCCATGTACTTGGATCCTCGCCGCAAGATGATGCAGCACTGGGCGGACCATCTCGACCAGTTGCGCGCCTCGACAAAGGTCGTCACTTTCAAGAAAGCAGCCGGCTGAGCGTCGGCCTTCATTGACCGCATTCGACCCCTTTCTGCCCCTCCCGAAGGCAGCTTTCGGGTTGACCAGCTACAGTGTTGAAAGCCGAGATGTCGCAAATTGCGACCCGCGAACGATTCGCCTTTTTGTACACCGAAGTTGAGTTGCTCGCTAAGCGAGCAGAAGGCGGATAGCATCATGGCTAACGTGACGCGGCATTGGGAGCTTGGGATCGTCAACTAAGGATTTCGTGTGATCTCCTTCGATCTTTTTCTGCTGGATGTTCGTAAGAGCAAGTCCGTCGTGGCGCTGGCGCGGCGCGGCGCTGACACCGCGATTGAACAGATTCCGATTGATGCGGCATTGACGGATCTTGTCGACTTCGGTCGCTTGATTGGCAAAGCGGTCAACGGAAACGCGCAACGACCGAGTGGGCCTGATCTGGAAGCGTTCGGAACGCGCCTGTTTGATTTCCTTTTCCGCGGCCAACTGCGCGACCTCTACAATCGACTTCCGACTGGTCCGGTGAGCCTTCAGATCCTCAGCGACCGGTCCGAATTGCGCGAAGTGCCGTGGGAATACCTGAGTGCACCCGACCGAATGCCAGTTCCGCATCGTGACCGCTCCGTCATTCGGATTCACCCGACGTGTGGCGTCTACGGCGCGACGGTGAAGAAGGCACGCGAAAAGATTCGCGTGCTGTTTGTTTCAGCCGAACCAGTCGATCAACCGGATGTGGACTGGCGGGACATGAAAGCCGTGCTCGATCGTTATCTTGTCGCGCAGATGCCAAACGAGGCAACGATTGAGGTGATCGAAGGAGCCACACGGGCTGACCTTCTCAAAGCGATCACTCGCAAGTCTTTCGACGTCTTCCACTTCTTTGGACACGGCGATCTTCGCAATGGCATAGGCCACCTGGTTCTTCAAGATGCCAAATCAGGCAAAAGCGACTTTCTTTCCGCGGAAGATCTGGCCGTCGCACTCGCTGGGCGGGGGGTGCAACTCGCCTTGTTGAGCGCCTGTCTGAGTGGGGCCGGAAAGTACGACGACGATTTCGGAACGATCGCTACCGCCTTGATCAAGACTGGTATTCCTGCCGTGGTAGCCAATCAATACAGCATTCCCATCAAGTCCATCGCGCCGTTCGTCGGTGCTATCTACGCTTCCTTGGCGCAAGGAGACGGCATCGACCAAGCCGTTGCAAGCGGCCGCGTAGCTCTCAAGCTGGGGTTGGCGTCCACTACCGGAACTGGGGCCGTCGTCGAGTGGGGCATTCCGACCCTATACCGCTTGGCCGACTTCCAGCATGTTTTCGAGCGCGTGTTATGAAGAAAATCTCCCCTTTCATGCTGGTGCGTCAAGTCAACTTACTCGAAAACAATCCGGCGTCGCTCAACAGCGCTGCTGGCAAGGGCGCTCGAAAATTGGTGAAAAGCATGCCCGTCCCTTCGGCCGAAGCACAGGCTCATAGCACCGTACGCACGATTCTTTCATCGTCGCCGTTGTTGTCCAGGACGTTTGAAGCCTTGAATCCGGCCTTGAAGCAAACCCTGATCGATGCCTATCGGGGGGTCAGCGTTTCCAAGGCTCCTGCTAGGACGGCGCGACACAAGGCCGGTGGAACTTCCAAGAAGAAGGCTGCTGCCAAATCGAAAGCCACTGTGCGATGGCTCACGACAGGAACTTCGAACAAGAACCTGGCCAAGGTTAGCGGGACGAACGTTGCAGGTGCGACGTACGTCGAGGAAATTACACGCAGCCTTTCTCGAGCCGTCGATCCGCTTCGCATCGGAATCCTGGATCTGGGTGCATGGATCGCAGGTCTTCCGAATTTGCTCGTCAGACTCAATGCGTCCCAGGAACTAGTGACGTTGTTTGAAGTCAACGCGCCGGTGCCGTCGGGATTGCGAAAGACCGCGGTAGGTACGGCCGAATGGATCACCAGCCATCAAGTCAAGCTGGGCCGGACACAGCGAAAGGATCTGGAACCGCACGTCGTGTTCGAGGACTTTTTCCTTGCTGCATCGGATATCCGCACTAGCCTGGGATTGGACATGGTCGTCGGCCTGGTTCCGGTGATGGTCGCCGGGGAAGATGGCGACTCGATTTACTGGAACCATTTCAGCAACGTGCAAGACCGAGTGGTTTTGATTTCAACCACGGATGTGCGGGAGTTCGCGAAAAAGGCCGGTCGGCCGTTCGAGGCGGCGGTCGGAGGCATGATCATCGGCGCCATTCTCATCGGCTTCAATGACCGGTTGAGCTATCACGACGAAACACGAGGCTGTTTGTTCGACTACAACGAGGGTCGCTCAAGCATTGTGGATGCCATCCGGGCAGCAAAGCTTTGTCCGGCATGCGCGGAGTTACTCACCGTGAAGCAGCAGGCCGCCACCGAGTCCATGTTGAAAGTTCTGCGCCAGATGAAAAGGAGCAAGCCGTGACTCAAGCCGTCGTTCTTGTCCCAGGGATCATGGGATCCGAGCTGAAGAAGGGTGGCGAGGTGATCTGGCCGGGAAACCCCCTCGAGCTATGGTTTCCGTATTCCCACATGGATGAGCTACTTGATCCCGCTACAGAGGTGGGCGACATCATTCGCAGTGTTTCGATCTCGGAACAATACGGCGCGTTGGTGGATTCCCTTGGATCGTGGGGCTACGTCGAGAACGGCGAAAGGCCCACACTGGTTGTGTTTCCCTACGATTGGCGCAAGGACAACCAACTTGCAGCTCGCAAGCTCGCCGATGAGATCGATACTCTGGCAGGAAAGCTTGGCGCCGATACTGATATCAGTATCGTCGCACACAGCATGGGCGGCTTGATCAGCCGTTGCTATCTAGAATCCGGTGACTACCATGCGCGCCCTGGCTTGGCTTCGGTAAAGAGGCTGATCACCTTAGCGACACCACACCGAGGCGCTCCGATGGCGCTCTCTGCCGCTCTAGGCAATGAGCGCAGGGTTTTTCTGAATGCGCAGCAAGTCAAGGACCTAGCGAGCGATCCCAATTTCCCATCGTTGTATCAATTGCTGCCGCACAAAGGGGAGCCGTGTGTTTGGGATCGTTCCGATGGAAGTCGGTACGCTCCGCTGGACATTTACGACGCCCACATCGCTAAGAGCCTTGATTTGGTGTCGGAAAATCTTGCTTCGGCAGTCAAATTCCACAATACGCTGGATCTTAAAAGGCGACCTTCGCATGTGCGCTACTTCTTCTTCGTGGGCTGCCATGAAACGACGACAAGTTCCGTCAAGGCAAGGCTGGATGCAACCAACTTGAGCCAACGCATTGCCAAGGTCGATCGCGAGGATGCGGGCGATGGCACCGTGCCTATCTGGAGCGCGATGCTGACCGGCATACAAAGTGAGCAAGTGGGTGGGGTGCACGGTGACATCTACAAGAACCAGACCTTGCTCGACGTGCTGGGCACACTGCTTGGCGGCCCGACGAATTTGGCCGCAAGGAGCACCAAACCAGAACTTTGGGTTCGTCACAAGGTGTTTGACCTAGACAAGGACATTGAACTGACGTTGGAACTGCCAAGCGGCACGATTGCGATCGATGGCGAATTGCGTGTGATGCGCCACGCAAAGGACGCCATCGTCCTAGTACGAACCATGCCTGTTCACTATTCCGGTCCTGCGATCGACCACCTCGCGTTGCTCTTGCCGGCGCTGGATTTGCCTGGCGCGTATCAGATCCTCTATGTCGCCAATAGACAAGCAGACGGCGTGTCGACAGAATTTTTCGTGCAGCCGGGTTGACCTGCCAAGCGAATACTTCGCCGCAAAGCCAAAACCAGCGCTTCGATGGCTACCAGAAAAACTGGTGCGAGATTTGCCGGGTCTTTTGGTGGAATCTGCGTCGCATTCAGTTCGATCCCGTCTATGCTCCGACGCTTCTGAAGCGCAACGAGACCGTTGCATCTTCCGGTCGGACGGCCAGTGCACGAACTGAATTGCACAGTGCCAGAGCATCCGCGAACTCCGCTTTCGGCGCGCAAGGATGGCAGACAGCTTTCGAGAGCGTGGTGACCGCGATTTGCGCTTGACAAGAAAGTCGGCAAGGGCGTTTTCAGGCGCGTAGCCCAACGCTTCGAGCCTCCACGAATTCCACGAGATCCAGCCGTCGTTCGCCTCGTTCCACCTTCGAAGCGAAGATCTATTTGTTGCCGATGCGGTCGGCCAATTTGGCCTGCGTAGTATCGCAGTCGGTTTGCACCATCCGGTTCCAGTTGCTGCGGATTGCGACTAAAACCCTTAGACCGACCGGCACCTTTCTACCGTCAAGTAGAGCGCGGCGAGTGTCGCATTGGCCGTAAGCTGGCGACAGCTCGACCGTCTAAAATTCACAGGAGCGGAACGTTTCAGTATGTCCTTCAGGGGCTGCTGCATTGAAGAGGTGCGCAATTTGCTCGCCGCGCCGAAGCGGCAATCCATCGCAGCCAACGTCCAGGATGACTATATGCAATCGCGGTATCACCCTACCCGCTGGAGGCAAATGCAGCACCGTTTCTCTTGCATTGGTTAGTCCGTCGTGCCAGGGGTAGATCAATGCTAGCTCTTCGCAATCGAATGCTGCCGCATAGGCGAGCATCTGTTGTACGTCCCCGCTAATGGGCGTCAGGTATCCGGATGGCGACATATCGATACGCTTCCATTTCGTGTCTGCGACCAGCACGTTCACTGAGCCCATGCATATTTGCAGGTCAGGACGTAGACCGATCATTCTCTCTCCGGACGCTTTGGAAACTTGCGCCAAAAACGTTCCGGTAGGTTGGCACTCCAGAAGATACCTCGTGTCGATGTTTGCGAGTTGTCGGCGCAGGTGACGCGCGACGGCGCGCTCGAATAATTGGTTTGTATCAACCAAGAACCCGGGTGCCTCCGCGGTACCAGATCGCAGGCTTGGAGACAATGTGGAGAGAATCCAGTTTGCCCAGCGAACAGCCACGTTATAGCGCGCGGCCTGTCGATCGGGCGTGAGCCCTTTCAAGAACTCTACAGGCCCCTCTAGCTCGCTTACTTCGTCGAATGCTGGCCAGATCTCTCCCCAGCGCCTGCGTAGCGTGACGCTCGTGATGCGGCGGCCGACAAGTCGAAGCGCTGCCTTTAGAACGCGGTTCCAGTTGTTGTCGGCAGTCAACTCGTCATACCGACAGGCAATCCGGTCCATACGCAACGCGTTAGCGCCAATCTGGCGTTGAATTAGAATTTTGCCGCGAACGACCTGTAGGTCATCCTCTTGCGCTCGGTAGCGATGCAGCAGACCGCCTCGAATCAGGTTAGCCACCTCTTCGAAAAAAGATGCGATAAAAACGTCGAGCAACGGCATTCGGCAAGTCCCTTGTTCGCTGTCGCCGGTATCGATCAGGCGCAAACCTTCCGCCAATCCGAGCAGCCGCAGCAGAATCTTCCGGCATCTTTCCGGGGGCAAAGTGAGGGAATCGACCTTCGGAAGAATCTCAAGCACACGGCCGCCCAGCCCAACGAGCCCAGCGTATTGAGCGAACCGCACGCGTTGCACTCCCCGGCTACAGAACCCAGGGCGCATTTCGGCAATACGGGAAAGCTGATCGACTTCCGCAAAAGTCAGGGACGATGCCGTTGCCGAAGCACCAATCAAAAGCTCGTCGTGCTCCAGCACACTGATCGATGCGCTCGCGCTGCTCACAGCGGATGCTCAGTTATTCGCCGAGTAGACAGAAGTGAATGCCTCTGCGGTCCACGACTCTGGCGTGGTCGTCTCGTGTCTATCTCGTATTTCGTCTAGACCGTCGCGCGCGATGCCGAACAGTTCCCTGCAACTGCTCCTGACGCAGCGCACGAAAGGCGACTCTCCCGATCCATCTGACAACACCATTACCACGCGGCCCCAGTCGTCAAAGAAGTATTCCTGCAGAAGCGGAATGATTTGGCGTTGGAATGCTTGGCGAAGTTCTTCGAGCGTTTTCACTTTAATCAAGTAGGCATGACCAATCCTATGGTCTCGGTCGATCAAAAATTCGAGCCGATCGTTGATGCGCCTCAGGAGTGCGGCGAGCTGCACTCCTTCGACAGATCGCTCCAACAAATCGTAGCGCGGCTCCATCTCCTCAAAATCGAATCGGCGTCGCAGAGCGATGTCGAGCAAAGCAATAGAGCGGTCGGCGGTGTTCATCGTGCCATAGATGTCGAGGTTGTGCGGGACACCGAACCGGATGTTCGTATCGTCTGAGCCGCCTGTGCCTGGCAGTTGCACCTCGACTCCGGCCAGGAGCGAGCCGGTTTCGTCATAGCGAGCCCGCTTGTCGCTCTCGATCAGCGTAATCAGCTCGCCGAAGACCTTGGCGATGTTGGCGCGATTGATCTCGTCGATAAACAGCGCATAGCGCTTGGCCGGGTTCGCGCGCGCCAGTGCGCAGACCTGCTTGAAGACGCCGTCCATCAGGCGAAATTGTGTCGGATCGCCGCTCTCCTCTTCCGAGGCCGCTACGGGGCGCAGGCCGATGACGAAGTCTTCGTAGCTGTATGACGGATGGAATGTCACAATGCGATAGCGCTCGATCCGCGTCTTGATTGCACCCGGTCCTGTTTTCCACGCATCGTAGAGTTCGGCGGATTCCCTATCTTGGTCCTGCCATCCGGGCAAAAGTGTCCATGCGCTGTCGCTTGTCTTCGTAAACAGGAAGGGCTCTCTTCGCCTCTCCAGCTTGACTGTCTCGACGTCAGGGGGCGTATGCGTCTGCAGGTATCCCCAAAGTGTCTGAGTCACTCCTCCTCTGCGCGCACGCTGCAACGCCTTTGCTCGGATGATCGAATGGTTCTCGATCGCAGCGACCTTGGCGTTGCTTCCCAAGTCAGCTAGCGTCGCGGCGATCGCTTCGCGCCAGCCATAACGCGCCAGCAATTCCTGAGCCCAAGTGTTGCGATCGATATCGGCAGGCAGGTCCGTGTAGTTCTCGATCAATTGCTGGAGTCGATAAGTCTTGCCCGTTCCCGGCGGACCGTAGAGGATCAGGTTGACCGGGCGCGTCACGATGTCCACATAGATGGACGGTTCCTCGCGCACACCACCAGCTTCGCGCGGTTCCTCGACCTGCGGTTCGTCGGTCTCCAGTTCTCCCTTCCAGACATCGCGTAAGGGCGGCCGATAAAAATCTAGTACCTTGGTGCCGTGCTTTGCCTCGAGCTGGCCACGCAACTGCAGAAGCGCGTCATCAAGTTGTCGATCAGTCCACTTGCTGGTGACTCTGGACGTTGCGACATCGAACGCGGCGAGGACGCGCCGCCGGTCGCCATTGCTCGAGATGCGCTCGACACGGTCGGGAAACAGAAAGTAGCGCAGCATATGGCGGAACTGCCGCTCACCCTCATACGGCACGGTCCTGATCCACTCGACGAAGTTTTCGTACGTTGCCAACGCGCTTTTTCGATCATCGGCTGGCTTGCCCTTGATAGTCTCTCCGAGACTGATGATGTAGACCACCTCGCGCCAGCGATTTGTGTTGACGCCCATACCCGCAGAGCCGATGCCGTTGAGGATCGAGTCGGCCAGCATCGGATGCCGTGGATCAAGTGCCTCGCCGGACCAACCCCAGACGCGCAGGATTCCTTCACGCTTGGTCTCGATCGAAATGTTGCTGGGAAACAAAAACAGCACCCAAAGCACTTCTGCCATCAGGCAGCACGCTGGTGCCGGCGCCGGCGCCAACTGACCCTGAAGCTTTTCGTAAAAGCTGCCTGACCCTTCATATGGCCGCTGGACAAAATACTGGTCGAGTGCTGCAAGGTGCTCGGCGGTCCACAGCGATGTGTCGCCGAAGATGCTGCGGTCGCCGATCAGACAGCGGTCGCGCCACTGCTCGGCGGCAGCAATGATCGGGGCGCTATTCTTGTCGAAGGTCTCTCGTGACATGGTCGATTCCTTGGCAGCTCCACATACACATGCAAGTGGTTTCGGGGCAGCTTCTCTATTCGTAAAATCGGGGCTCTGTCATTTTGCATCGCGATCTTGCGTTGTCGCCGATAACTCATCCGCTACCGACTGAAACGCCTCGAGCGCCACTTGCAGGTTGTCGACGATCTGCGCGGCAATCACGTCCGGCGGCGGAAGGCTGTCGACGTCGTCGAGGCTTTCGTCCTTGAGCCAGAAGATGTCGAGGTTCAGCTTGTCGCGCTTGAGCAGGTCATCGACCGCAAAACGCTTGAACCGCTCGGATTCCTTGCGCTTGCCGATGCTGCCGGCACCGTAGCTGGCGGCGAACTCGTCCAGGTCCGAGGGCTTCAGCGGGTTCTTCTTGAGCGTGAAGTTCTTGTTGGTGCGGAAGTCGTAGACCCACAAAGCCTTCGTGTTCGGCTTGCCGTCCGCGCGCGGGGCGTGCTTGTCGAAGAACAGCACGTTCGCCTTGACGCCCTGCTTGTAGAAGATGCCGGTCGGCAGGCGCAGCAGGGTGTGGAAGTCGAACTGCGTCAGCAGGCGGCGGCGGATGCCTTCGCCGGCGCTGCCGGCCTCGAACAGCACGTTGTCCGGCAGCACGACGCCGGCGCGGCCACCGCTCTCCATGATCGTGAGGATGTGCTGCATGAAGTTGAGCTGCTTGTTCGAGGTCGTGAACTTGAAGTCCCCGCGCTCATAGCTCTCCTGCTCGGTCTCCACAGCGCCGTCGTCGCCGATCACGCGGTAGCTGCTCTTCTTGCCGAATGGCGGGTTTGTAAGGATCACGTTGTAGCGGTCGCCCGGGTCGCTGGCCAGAGCGTCGCCGGACTTGATCGGGCTCTCGCCGTTGCCGATGCCGTGCAGGTAGAGGTTCATGCCGCAAAGGCGCACGACTTCATCGACGATGTCGACGCCGCTCAGGGACTGCTCGCGCAGTTTGCGCTGGTTGCTGCGGTCCTGGGCTCCGGGCTGCTTGCGCATGTGCTCGTAAGACGAGAGCAGGAAGCCGCCGGTGCCGCAGGCCGGGTCGTGCACCGTCTCGCCGATGCGCGGGTCGACCAGCTTCACCATCACGTCGATCAGCGGGCGCGGCGTGAAGTATTGGCCGGCGCCGGACTTCACTTCGGCCGCGTTCTTCTCCAGCAGGCCCTCGTAGATCGCACCCTTCACGTCCACGCCGATGCCGATCCAGGTCTCGTTGTCGATCAGCGAGACAACGCGCTTGAGCTTAGCCGGGTCGGTGAGCTTGTTCTGCGCCTTGCGGAAGATCGTGCCAATCAGCCCCTTCTCTTTGGCCAACGCCTCCAGCGCGTGACGGTATTGCAGTTCCAACTCGTCGCCAGCCAATGGCCCCAGTTTGTCCCAACGCCACTTGGCGGGGATGATCGATGGCTCGCCGAGCAGCTCCGTGCGCTCCTGGTCCATCTTGAGGAATAGCAGGAAGGTGATCTGCTCGACGTAGTCGCCGTAGCTGATGCCCTGGTCGCGCAGGACGTGGGCGTAGTTCCAGACCTTGGAGACGAGAGAGCTGTAGTCGTTGCTCATGCGGCCTTCTTCTTTCGGCCGCGCTTCTGGGCGGCGTTGTTCGTGTCGCGCTCGGCAACGATGCGTTCGAGGAGGGCTGAAGCGGGTTCATCTGTTGGGTCTTGGCGAACCAGCCCCCCGTCAAAGGCAGCCTTCAGAATTGATTGGCGTAAGGCAACCGATCTCCTAGCCGCCTCAACTGCGCACGATGCTTGGATGCGGGCGACCTGATCGAATGCTACTGCACAGTGAGCAACAACTTGGCCTTGTTCTTCGAGTCCACAAAGCGGAAACGGCAATTTCTCAACAATGCCCATGTTGAGCACGTCCATAGTTGCTCCATGGGACTCCAAGCGATAGAGAGATTTCAGAAATGCGCTCTCGAAGTAGGTCTTGAAGAACTCGGGAATGTACGCCGCACGATCCAAAGTTATCTTGAGTAGGCGCGGGTTGATGATCCCGGGCGTGCAACCCTCTGGTAGCACGAGAACCTTCCCAATGGTGCCTACGAGGCTTATGAGCACATCAAACGGCTGAACCTTGCAGTTTTCTAGCTCTCGGAACTTCTGCTCACCGATGAAGTAGTCGCCGATCGACCAGTCGCCCGCTATCACCTGTTCCTGACCGTAGATTTTGTATCCGATCTTTGCATAGTCAGACTTCTTGAGTGAGCTACCAAACGGGCCGGCTTTCCGGGCATGCCGCTCGGCGCTGCACAAAACATCTAGGCTGACCCAAATCCATCCAAATGGCAGGTCAGGGAGTGCCGATGTGTCGAGCGCTGCGGGTTCCCTGTATTTCTGCTTCCACTTGTCGTTGGCGGGCTTGATGCCCTTGGCCTTCATCTTGTTCAGTTCGGCCTTTTCCCAGGCTTCACGGCGCGCCTTGAGGATGCGGGCGAGCAGAGCTTCGCCGGACTCGAGCTTGCCCTTGTTCTTCTCGCGCCAGTCACGCGTGAGTTCACCGGTGACGGCGGCCTTGAGGACGGACTGGCGGTAACGCTCCACCAGCTTCTGCACCCGCTCCAGCGCTCGCTCGCCTTCCTCGATACGGCTGAAGAGTTCGTCGATCTTGGAGGCGATACGCCTCTGCTCGTTCAGAGGTGCGACTGGTACGGGCAGTGGCTTGAAGCGATCAAGCGTGAGATTGAGACCGCTGTCGCTGCCGCCAGTCTTCATGGCCTCGATTGCGGTCTGTGCCGAGTGCGACAGCAAGTACTTCTCTAGGTAGCGAGCGTCGAAGTTTCTATCAGATACGCGGAAGCGATACATCTTCCCTGACAGCATTAGTCTCGGCCGAGTGCTTCTGACGAGACAGGGGATGCCACAGCGAACCCGCGGACCGGCGCACGTAATCAGAAGATCGCCTTCTGTGACCTCGTGCTGAGGCCGCGGCGACAGGCTCTTAGGCAGCCTCTTGTTGTGCTCCGGTAGGAAGGCGCCGGGTTGGATTGCGGTTGTCTTAAGCACACCCCACTCTTCGTCACTCCCCGAAGGCTCCTTTTCGCACTGAGGACTCCATCCGTGATGAAGCGATCGGCCGTCGTCTAGCGGAACTAGCAGGTCCTCCAGTGGCGCGACAGCCCATCCAGTGGGGAGCGCGTTATGTGCGTCCGTCATGCCGCCAGCGCCTCGCTCAACTCATCCAGCATCCCGCTAAGTTCGGCACCAAACAGCTTGCGCGCCGCAACGGCGCCACCCCACGCCGTAAACGGCTGGTCTTTCATCAAGTCCGCCGGTGCAATCTCGACATTGGCGGCGAGATAATCCTTGATGGCCTTGAGCCAGTTCATCTGTTCCTCGTTAAAGTCGCGGCCGGCCTTTTTCTGGCGACCGATCCACAGGTTGAATTTCTGCTCCACGCGCGCGGCGTAGGGCTCCAGCGTTTCGGCCTGTCCGGTGGCGAAGCGCACGAGCGAGATGATGTCGGTGAGTACCTTGTCGCTCGGCGCGCCGCGCACCAGAGCGGACTCAAGTCGCTTATATGCCTGCCATACGTCGGCCGTGGTCAGGTGATGCGGCGGATCGGTGAGCCGCGTGGCAAGTTCCTTGATGCTGGCGTAGGTCAGCCGGCGCTTCGGGAACGGTTGGCTGTAGAGGATCTGCAGCGCCAGCAGTTCGTTCTTGTTGTCCTCGATGAACTGCTTGAACGAGGTGACGCGCTTCTCGGACTGCTTGAGGTCGAAGCCAGCGTCCGTGACGTGATCCGTCGTCAGTTCGTCGATGACGATGTCGTTCTTCTTCTTGATGAGCTTGATCAACTTTCGCAGCTCGGCATCGTCGAGCGGCTTGCAGGCTTCGTCCTTGAGGTCGTCCTCGACTTTCTTCACTTGCTGCGGCGTCGCGCTGTCGACGGCTCCCTTGCCGAAGCGGTTGATCAACTCGGCGTCGACCGTGTCCGGACTGATCGACGTGAGCAAGCGCGTGGCAAGGTTCTTCAGCGAAGCGCCCTTCGCGGCTTGAGCGATGCGGTTGCGATCTTCGTCGTCGATCTGGCGATCGAGTGCCGCGAGGCGGCCGGCGAGGCTGGAGATCGCGTCTGCATCACGCCGGCCCTGCGCGATCTGGTCAATCAGCCTGTCGAACGCGATGGCGCGCTTGCGCTCCAGCGGCTGGCTGACTGTCTTTCTGTTCTCGGTAACGCCGACGGCGTCGATCAACACGAAGCGAGTCTTGGTCTGCGCATCGGGCGTGACCTGCCTCAGGTCCGCGTCGTTGATCGTGCGGACGCCGCGGCCCTTCATCTGCTCGAAGTAGCCGTCGGACTTCACGTCGCGCAAGAAGATCAGGCACTCAACCGGCTTGATGTCGGTGCCGGTTGCGATCATGTCGACCGTGACGGCGATGCGCGGGAACGGATCGACGCGAAAAGCTGCGATCAGTTCCTTCGGTTTTTCGCTGGTCTGGTAGGTGATCTTGCGGGCAAACTCATTGCCTTGGACGAAGACCTCGCGAACTAGCTTGACGATCTCCTCTGCGTGATTGTCGTCCTTGGCGAAGATCAGGGTTTTCGGCACCCACTCGCCGGTGCGGCCAGGGAAGAGATCAGTGAAAAGCCGGTCCTTGTAGCAATGGAGCACGGCGCGGATCTGATTCGGTACCGTAACGGAATTGTCCAATTCCTGTCTGGTGTATGGCAGGTCGGCGTCTAGCTGCACGTAGCGTATGGCGCGGGTGCGGCGGTCGCGCACCGGCACGTGGTAACTGGCGTCGACGATGCCGCCCAGCTCGCCGACCTGCGTCCGGACGCGGAACACCTCGAAACCGACGTTGACGCCGTCTACCACGGATTGCTCGTAGGGGTACTCGGAAACAAGGTTGCCAAAAAAGCCGAGCGTGTGCTTCGACGGCGTGGCAGTGAGCCCGATAAGGTGCGCGTCGAAGTATTCGAGCACCTGCCGCCAGAGCCCGTAAATCGAACGGTGGCATTCGTCCGTGACGATCAAGTCGAAGGTCTCAATCGGGATCGTCGGGTTGTAGGCGATCGGGCGCAGCTCGCCCTCGTCGTCGGTCCAGGTCTCGAACGCGGAACCTTCCTCGGCTTCTTCACCTAGTTCCTGGCCGCGCAGCATCGCGTACAGGCGTTGAATAGTGGTTATTACGACCTTTGCATCCGGGTCGATGCGGCTGCCGTGCAGGTGCTGAACGATATAGGTTTGCACGAATTTGCGGCCGGAGCCGGGCGGCTCGTAGTTCTGGTACTCCTTGAGCGTCTGGTCGCCGAGGTTGTTGCGATCGACGAGAAACAGGATGCGCCGTGCATTGGCGTACTTGAGCAGGCGCCAACTGAACGTGCAGGCCGTGAAGGTCTTGCCCGCGCCGGTGGCCATCTGGATCAGCGAGCGCGGGTGGTCCTGCGCCAGCGAAGATTCCAGGCCGTTGACTGCCTCGATCTGGCAGTCGCGCAGGCCCGTCGTGTCCAGGGTCGGCAGGTGTCGAAACCGGCCACGGAGCGTGTCGTCCTCCTTAAGCCAGAGATGCAGGGTCTGCGGCTGGTGGAACGCGAAGACGCGCCGCGAGCGCGGCTTCGGGTCGCGCATGTCGCGGAAGTAGGTCTCGTCGCCCGTGGATTCGTAGTCGAAGCGGAGGTGATCGTCCCAGCGGGCAAGGTGGTCCGGCAGCTTGACCATGTAGCGCGCGGCCTGCTCGGCGATCGCGCTGAGCGTGACGCCGGTCTTCTTGGCCTCGAGTACGCCAGCCGCCTTGCCGGCAACGAAAAGCAGGTAATCGCAAGGGCCGCTCGGCAGCTTGAACTCGCGCACGGCGACGCCTTCGCCCGCGTTGCGGTTGAAGTCGGCGTTGTCCTGGATGATCCAACCGGCAGCCCGCAGCAGCTCGTCGATGCGCTCGCGGGCCTGCTGCTCAGGAGTGAGCGGCATTGGATTCCTTTCGCCTGCGGCGTTGCACCGTACCCCCGGATCGTTGTCGTTCTGCTGGCTTGAAAGGTATCTTACCGGCTGGACTCTGCAGGACAAGCCCGGAGTGAAAGTCACGGTTCTCATTGACGGCCGAGATGCCGTTCCCGTTAGGGCAATTCCATTCGTGACGGGGTGGCGACTATCGCCGGATGCTGTTGCCAAGGAATTTTCCAACCTAGATCGCCCGAGCCGATCTAGAAGTGGTCTGCGTGCGTTTCAATTCGACGCGAGCGACGGGCATCCCGCGATCAATCCGGTCGAATGGGATCAAATCCTTGTGAGACTCAACGCATTGGATCAGCGTCTGAGTCAAAGTAGTAGCGGAGAACGGGATGAAATCTCCTATGCGCTGTGGCGCGAACAGTCCCCTTCATGCTTACCGAGAGGATGCTTCGTATGGCGTGACGAGTTTGAAGCTGCGTACCTGGGAGGACGTACCCGGGCGGCCTATCACGAAGCGCACGAGGTGCTAAAAGTAAACTTTTCACCACTGGTTCCCCCAGAGTTGGAATCCGTAGTTATGGAGGGCTTTCTGCCAGTCCATCCAACTGCACCAGCTTCTGGCAAGGGCATGTGGCCATGGGGTGAGTACGAAACAAGGAACCTTCGTTTACTGGATGGAGCGGCGCGAAAGTTTTGGTCGCTATACGATCCCAAGGATCCGTCGACAGCACCCACAAACGCCGAGGTATGCGGATGGCTCCGAGAAAACGGTGCATCTGAGAATCTCGCGGCAGCCATGGCAACAATCTTGCGCGCAGATGGACTTCCCACGGGGCCACGGAAGTAGTTGCTTCAATCGACCGAATTCCACACAAATAAGGGGTTTCGCCCGAATTCCGGAATTACTTCAACCCAATGGGTTAAATGAATGGAGTCTATTCGAAAACAAGAAGTGGGATTAGATATCTATCGGTTTCCTATAGGAGCCGAAAATGGCCAATCCGCACTTACCTTCCGAACGCATATGGATCTTGCGACGCCGCGAGGTCCAGGCACGCACGGGCTTGTCGCGCAGTACGATCTACGACCGGATTAACCAGAAGTCACCGCGCTACGACGCCACCTTCCCCAAACCAATCCATCTCGGTGGTTCCGCTGTTGGATGGTTGGGTCACGAAATCGATGAGTGGTTGAATTGGCAGATCGAATCTAGCCGCGGCCCAGCCGGGTAGGGCCCGCCGTGTCGCGTCGGACCCGCAATCCGCGACTGGTGAAAATTCACCGCAACTACTCGGTCGAGGAAACGGCCAAGCTGTTGCATGTCCACAAGAACACTGTCCGCGACTGGATCGCCCATCGCGGTCTGCCCGTCATCGACCAGCGCCGCCCGATCTTGATTCTTGGCAAGGCACTCGCCGACTTTCTCACTCACCGTCACCATAGCAACAAGCGCCCGTGTGCCCCTGGGCAAATTTACTGTGTACGCTGTCGCTGCCCGCAGCACCCTGCCGGCGACATGGCCGACTACAGGTCGATCACCGCGACCAGCGGCAATCTGGTCGGCATCTGCCCGACCTGCGACGCGCTCATCTATCGTCGTGTCAGCCTCACCAAAATCGGCGCCGCGCGCGGGAATCTGGAAGTCATTCTGCCGGAAGCGCTGCAACGCATAAGCGAGAGCAGCAGCCCCTCCGTAAACCATGACTTCACGCGGGAGTAAGACGACATGACCACGCACAATCCGAAAAACGAGCGCATCAAGCGCCAATACCTCGCCTATCTGCGCGAAGCCGAGCGGCACAGCGAAGCCACCGTCGATGCCGTTGCTGCGGCGCTGGCGCGCTTCGAGTCCCATACCCGCTTTCGCGACTTCAAGACGTTTCACCACAAACAGGCGGTCGCGTTCAAGCATCATCTGGCTGACCAGGACAGCAACACGACCCGTGAGAAGTTGAGCAAGGCGACGCAATACGCAACCTTGTCGCACCTCAGGCGGTTCTTTCACTGGCTGGCCGGACAGCCAGGCTACAAGTCCAGCTTGAGCTATTCCGACGCTAAGTACTTCAACCTGCCGGACAAGGACAGTCGCATTGCCACAGCGCGGCGCATGCGTCCCGTGCCGACGTTGGAGCAGATCAGGCATGTCATAGCCGCTATGCCGAAGGCGACCGACATTGAAAAGCGCAACCGTGCGCTTGTCGCCTTCACGCTATTGACCGGTGCGCGCGACAGCGCCATCGCTTCCCTGAAACTCAAGCACATCGACCTCGCTGCCGGCTGTGTGCATCAAGATGCGCGCGATGTGAAGACGAAGTTCAGCAAGACCTTTACGACATTCTTTTTCCCAGTCGGCGATGACATCAAGCAGATTGTGGCCGACTGGGTCGACTTCCTGCGCAAAGATCGTCTGTGGGGGAACGACGATTCGCTGTTTCCCCGGACGAAGGTGCGGGTTGGCGCAAACTACTGCTTCGAGGCTGCGGGGCTGGATCGCGGGCATTGGAGCAATGCGACGCCCATCCGCGATATCTTCAAGCAGGCGTTCGCGGCTGCCGGGCTGCCGTATTTCAACCCCCACAGTTTCCGCAATATGCTGGTTGTGCTCGGCGAAAAGCTTTGCCAGTCGCCCGAGGCTTTCAAGGCTTGGAGCCAGAACCTTGGACACGAAGGCGTGCTGACGACTTTCTATAGTTATGGCGTGGTCGCCACACCGCGGCAAGGTGAAATAATCCATAGGATGGCTGAATTGACCAAAGCTTCGCCCACAAGTCGGGCTGCGGCAGATCTGGAAAAATTGCTTCGCAAGATGCAGAACCCGGCGGTATTGCGAGCACTCTCTGCTGCGGAAGACGGTTAGTTGCGGACTGACTGTCGGCGCTGGTCATGGTGCCGAACGCAATTCAAGGCCTTGCATCAGCGGGCGAGACCGCTGGCTACTATGCTGATAGCTAGATGATGAACCGGCGCGTTGGACTAACTAGGTGGGGTAAGACTATGACATCCGAAAAAAATTCTTCTGCGATCTCTCGATATACCAGCAGGGCGAAGCCCACAATCTCTTCGGTTTCCGAGTCGCCGGTGGGCCTGGAAGACCAAGAGCCGACGCACGGCTTGAGAGAGTCCGGTGTGTTGGCACGAAAGACATTCACTGCCTATCGGCTGACGAACTCGGAGATCGAGCATCTCAGACAGGATAAGAGCACACTGACCGACCTTGCGCTTACTGCATTTGCCGTGACTAGGCGGGCAAGATGACGTAGAGAAGGACATACCGTGGTGCCTCCTGTGAAGGCGATGACTCGTTGCAGCGACAGTGCAATACAACCGTCGGCAGGAGCCAATTGACCTGGGGCTGGGGGGCTCGAAGTCAAGTTTGATTCCGCTATGGGGGATATTCCTCGCTGGAGTGTCGTAAAGGAATATCCACAGAAAAATCATGCTTTTGCGATGGTTTGGATACGGAAGACTAGCTTGAGTTGAGATCACTCCGAGGTGTAGGGTGGCTGCGTTTGCAGTTGCTCGACGATCATGCCAGACGCCATGAGGGACACGTACGCACAGTTCGTTGCAGAGACCTATCAGTCTCTGCGGCGCTATGTGCAGCGGTTCATGGGCTCACCCATGGCAGCGGAGGACATCGTGCAGGAAGCCTACGTACGCACCTACCAGCAAGGAGAGCAGGTCGAACAGCCAAAGGCACTACTGTTCGTGATCGCGCGCAATCTCGCAAGCAATGCGCAGCGGCATGCGCGTATCGCGGCCACGGACCTGGTGGAAGATGTCGATGCCATCGGGGTCCATCACGACGACGGGCGGTCACCCGAAGATGGACTGATTGCCGACGAAGAAGCGAGATTGCTGGCGCAGGCGGTAGAGAGGTTATCACCGCAATGCCGAGCCGCCTTCACGATGAAATTATTTCACGACCGTTCCTATAAGCAGATCGCCGACGAGCTAGGCATCTCGACCAAAACCGTGGAGAAGCATATCTCTAAAGGGCTACGCGAGACGCACGCCTTTATGCGGCGTACATATCGACTCGATGCGGAGTCAGGAAAGCCATGAACGACGTTCATCAGCTTCCCGATCCCGAGCTCGTCCGTGAGGAGGCGAGCGACTGGATTGCGCGCTTGCAAGCGGACGATGTCACTGCCGAGGACCGGATCAAGTTCGACGCTTGGCGAAATGCCCACCCGCTCAACGCGCGGGCCTACGATGAGCTGATGTCCACCTGGCAACGGTTCTCCGTGGCGGGTCGCACAGTACGAGCCGTGTCTTTCGGGACCGCCATGCATGACGCAACGCGCGTACGCCGGCATAGGCGAACACGAATCGCCGCAGTTGCCGCAGCTGCCATGATTGTTCTTTGTCTGGGATGGTGGTGGCAACGACAACCCTTGTCGTCATTTGAGACAGGCATAGGCGAGCACGCGTCGATTGCCCTGCCAGACGGCTCGCGTCTGGAACTCAATAGCGACAGCCAGGTTCACGTGGACTATACCGAGAAGGCGCGCGTAATCCATCTGCAGCGCGGCGAAGCATTCTTCACAGTGGCTCACGCCCCGGAGCGCCCTTTTTGGGTCGTGGCGGACCACACCCTGGTGAGAGCAGTCGGTACGGAATTCAATGTTTACCGACGCCCCGATGGCGTGAGAGTGACAGTCAGCGAAGGGCGGGTGAAAGTGGGTTCTGTTGCTACGCAAGAACCACCATCCGATGCTGTCTTCGAACAAATTCCCGTATCGTTGCTCGGAGCAGGTCAGCAGGTCGAATTGCAAAATGCTCAAGCGAGAGTTCGAGCACTGCCGACGAGTGAGGTGGACCGCGAAGTCTCTTGGCGCAGTGGCACGATCTATTTTGAGGATCGTCCATTGCAGGAAGTGGTCGCTGAGATCGGTCGCTACACACCACTCAAGATCGAAGTCGGTGCGCGTGCAAAAACGATCAAGATTGGCGGAACGTTTCAGACGAACCCTCAAGGGGCTGAAGCATTTCTGGCCATGGCGAAGGACGGTCTGGGTCTTACAGTCAAGCGGGAAGGCAAGCAGCGCGTCTACATCGAGTAGAGCCTTCTCAATCCATGCGCACTCAGAGAACCGCCCTGTGCGCGATCAGATTGATCTGATGCACACGTGCGCAACATTCACGTGGGGGATTTTCCGCACTCGGGGTTCGTTGTTCATAGGCCGGCCTTTGGCCGATGAGCAAACACCACCGGGGATCAATCAATGACGCAATGGCCTTCGTCCAGAATGAAGCTGTGCAAGAGCATTACGTTGGCGTTGCGTGTAGGCGCGCTGGCAACGGTCTATGGTTTCTTGGCCTCTACCACTGCTCTTGCGCAGTCGAATGCACTGGCAAACTTCAACATTCCTGAGCAATCGCTTTCGGCGGCTTTGAAGTCCTTTGCGGATCAGACTGGAATGCAGCTTCTCTACCGTCAAGAAGATATCAAAGGGTTGGTGTCACATTCGATAGTTGGAAAGATGTCCAAGCGGGAGGCGCTCGAACAATTGCTGCAAGGCGCTAATCTCGAGATTGTCTACAGTTCCGAGAATGCTGCAACGATTCGCGAAAAGAGCTCCTCTCGTTCGTCCGATGAGAAGAAGGGCTCTCGGGCATCAACGGAAGTCGAGTCTTCGCCTCTCGCGACGCCGATATTGTCGCATCAACAGGTCGACGCCCCGGCACAGATGGAGAGTGTTGTCGTCACCGGGTCGCGACTCAAGACAATTGATGCGGAACCGGCGATGCCGGTGAACATCTACACGCGGGAAGACATCGAGCGTAGTGGGCAGCCCACTTTGACTCAGTTCTTGAACACGCTCAATGAAGTTTCGGTGCAGTCTCCGGAATCCATAGCGGTACGTGCCGGCGGCATATCGAGCGTTCAACTTCGCGGTCTACCCTCAGGAAGTACCTTGGTATTGATCAATGGACGTAGGGTGGAGAGTGCAGGTACCGGAGGCGGTACGATTTTTCCGCTGGATTTGATTCCGTTTACGGCTATCGAACGAGTCGAGATTCTGCCAGTCGGATCCTCGGCCGTTTATGGCGGTGATGCTCTGGCGGGCGTCGTCAACTTTGTCCTCAAATCTTCGGTGGATGGTCCTGCGCTCTATCTGCGGTATGGGTCTGCCAATGGTACGGATGATGGAGCTTTGTCATTTGCGACCGGTGGGACCTACGAGCGCGGTTCATTCATGGTGCTGGCTTCATATAGCGCAAACTCTCGACTGAGTTCGCGCGATCGGGACCTCTTTTGGGACGCCGACTATCGCCGCTTTGGAGGTCAGGACGATCGCGTTCGCACCTGTACTCCGGGCACGGTTAGCAGCACCACCGCAGCCAATCTCCCTGGGTTAACCGCTGGGGTCGCCGGCATTCCGAGTATCGCAGGCAATCCCAACTTGACGATTGCGGATTTCAGCAGCACCGCAGGTTTTCCCAATCTTTGTGCAAATGCGGTCCAGGGAAATGGCCGAGCTCTGATACCCGACAGGGATACAAAGACGTTGCATGGCAGCGCGAATCGTTTGTTGGGCGAGCACTGGTCGGTCTTTGGAGAACTGACCTATACCGGCCACAGCATGAGCACTCACGATCAAGGTGTTCCGCTAAACAACGCCTTGGTGCCGGCGACAAATCCCTACAACCCCTTCGGTAGCGCGGTGCGTGTCACCAGTCGATTGGGACTTGATAGCGGAATGACGACAGGCCAAACACTGGATCTTCGCTTCATTCGCCCGCTGATTGGGCTGCGTGGACAGTTTGATAACGGGTGGGACTTTGAGGCGACTGCATCCACGGCGAAGGACGAGAGCACAACGACGAATTTAAACATCAGCGCCAACAGCGCAGCGCTGAACGCGGCATTGGCGTCCACCAATCCTGCAACTGCATTAAATCCGTTCACGCCGGGCCAAGCCGCTAGTAAAACGGTACTACAGGGCATCTGGTCGAATACAGGGAGCACGCTAGCGGGCACCCGTGACCTGCTCAGCGCCTTCTTGCGAGGCCCGGCGTTTCAGTTGCCGGCAGGCCCCGTAGATGTCATCGCGGGCCTCGAGCATGGCCGCGACAGCTACGATATCGTTTCCATACTTGGTCAAAGTGGCCCGCTAACGGATCGAGGCAGGCATGTCGATTCTTTTTACGGTGAAGCACGGGTGCCGTTGTTTTCAGCGGAGTCGCAAAAAGGCGGAACCTATCAAGTGGCCACCTTAAGCCTGGCGGCACGCAACGATAGATTCAGCGATTTTGATGGCAAGACGACCTACCAGTCTGGGCTTGAAATTCGGCCGATTCAAACGCTCTTGCTGCGTGGTGCGTATGCGACCTCGTTCAAGCCGCCGCTTTTGACCGAACTGACCGGACCTTACTCCACATTCTCCTTGGACGGCCTTGGATTGCGCGATCCACTCAGGGGAAACGAGCTGATCACCGGCGCGAACGCGACCTTTGGTCCGAATCCCAGCCTTCGACCTGAAACGGGCGCGGCGCACACACTCGGAATAGTGTGGGAGCCAGGCTTCTCAGAGGGACTGCATTTCGCGCTGACCGATTGGAAAATTCGACTGAGCAATCAAATTTCGTTGCTGGATTTCCAGACGTTGATCGACAACGAAGCCTTTCTGCCAGAGTTAATAACTCGATCGCCGGCCTCTGGAAGTACGCCTGGGCCGATCACTTCCCTAACCTGGACCTACGGCAATATCGGAAAGCTTGAAGTTGCCGGTACCGATGCGGACGTTGCCTACTCGTTCGATACCGCGTTGGGCAAATGGAATTTGTCATCGTCTGTAACGCGCACACGTCGCTACGACGTGCAATTGACTCCGCTGACTCCGGTGCAGAGTCAGCTGAACAACCTCAACGAGCTGGCGTGGGCGCCGAAGTGGAAGGGGCGGCTCTCCGCAGGTTTGCAACGCGGAGGGTGGTCTTTTGGACTGACAGGTCGGTATCTCGGCGAATACAACGACGTTGCGCCAAGCACTCGGAAACTAGGCGACTACTGGTATGTCGACGGCTCCATCAGTGTCGACCTCAAGAAGACGTTTCCCAATATTTTCACCCGCCCCAAAACCGCCGCGCTCACCTTTGGCGTAGTCAACCTGACGAATCGACTCCCTGAGTACGCGGGTACGACCTACTTCTACGACTTCACCCAGGCCGATGTTCGCGGGCGTTACACCAGCCTGCAACTCACGCTAGCTAGGTAATTCACCTAGTTTCGCAGCACGCGACACTTCTCGGAGATCACCATGAAAAAGATACGTGCCCTTGAGGCATGGCGTTTGTCTGTGCTCGGGGCGTTCACCTGGCAGCACGAGCAGCGCGTTAGGGCCAAGCAGGTTTTCACCGCATTCGCCCTCTGCGCGACCACGGCGTGCGCAGCGACAGTGCCGGTCGCCACGGCGCCAGTAGAGCCTTCACCGCAAACGCAAAGCTGTCTCGACATTGCTTGCATCAAGGAAGTCTTTTCCCGAACCGCCACGATGTCCACGCCCAGCGAGCCCAATCTCGGTGTCTCGCTTTCGAGGCGTGTGCTGGTCTTTGTTGAGCGCGCTCAGATCTGGCCTGTTCAAGGGGGCCAAATCTTTACATCGGCGATCGATGTCGCAAGTCCACCGAGACTCCTTGCGTCCGGCGACGGTCCTACTATCTCGCCGGACGGAAGATACGTCGCCTTCTGGTCGAGCGCCGAAGAGGGTCGTCAGCTGTGGCTGGCAGACCTGGATACGCGAACCACACGGCGCGTGACCCGCGTCCCAGGCGGTCTTGCCGGGCCGAAATTCGCCGACGACATGCAAGGCCTTTCCGGTTCCAACAAGATTGCCTGGTCGCCACGGGGCGATCGAGTCGTCGTCTCAGTCGGGAAGGAGAAGGAGCCTATTTCAAACCCGGTGCGTGAACCGTGGCTCGCCGACAGCGGTGCCGCAACCACTCCACCCACTGTCTTCTCCTCCCGCGATACACAACCAGATGCCTGGAAAGCACTTTTCCGGCCTAAGTGGCCGCAGAAACCATTCTGGAACCCGAGTCAGGAACACGACGAACTTGTTGAGATCAATCTGCAGACTGGCAGCGTAACGTCGCTACTCAAGGCAGCATTGAGTTACGTCGAGCCAGCTTGGTCGTCAGATGGTCGCTATATCGCTGCAATTGAACGAAATACATCTGCAACACCTTCGTGGGAGACAGTACACCACCTTGTGCTGATCGACGCGCGCTCGCACGCGATCACACGCGAGCCGATTTCAGGTTGGCTGAGCCAGCCTGCATTCAATGGCGACGGTACGCGACTCAGCGTAATTCGACGCGAGCCTGGACTACTCGGCTTTCCTCATTTGAACGTGGTGGATCTCAAGACTCATCGTATTACCCAAATTGCTGCATCTGGAGTGACCGAGCGCAACGGCGCGAAATGGAGCAAGGACGCCCTGTTCTATCTCCAGCGTCGCGGGTTACGTGATGAAATCTGGCAAGCGTCCGCGTCGCAACCTCTGACCGGCGATATGGAGGCGACGATCGCGGACTACCAAGTCGCTGACAATCGCGTATTCGCCATCACCAAAACATTGGAATCGCCGTTTACTATCGGCGAGATCAATGATGGAAAGCTTCGGACATACTACGCGCGTCCGATCACACAGAAGCCGGAAGAACAACCTAACTATCGGACGCTGCAGTGGCGCAGCGCTGACGGCACGACCATAGATGGCATTCTGCTTCTCCCTCGTGAGCGTCGCGCCGCCCCGCCAGTCATTTTGAATCCTTACCCCGGGCTCGCTCGGTTTACCTACTATGGAGGTATGGAGCCCGCAGGTACCGCGCTTCTGCTCAAGAACGGTTATGCCGTCTTCTTCCTGAACGCGAGGACACCCCACAGTGTCATGAGCTTCACTGGCGATGAGCAGCTAGCAAAAAGCGCGATTGGGCCCGCCGGACTCGAACGTATGGTGGCAGACATCGCATCCGGTATCGAAGCACTGCGTCAGACTGGTCAGGTCGATCCGCAGCGAATCTATGGACTGGGACACAGCAACGCTGCGATGACGCTGACCGACCTCCTCCCGCGCTACCACGGCCTCAAGTGCGCCGTGATTCACAACCCGGCACTGTTCGGTCAGGAGAGCTACTTTGCAACTTCAGACCCGGCGCGTCACGCGGCCTGGTACGGCGGCCCGCAGTTCTGGGATGAACCGGCGTTCTACGAGCCGTTCGATCCACTGACACACATCAAAGGATTTGATACCCCGGTATTTCTCATCGGGGGTAGCGACGACTGGGCAATGGAACAGTCATTGTTCTTCAACGGCATGCGCTCCGCCGGCAAGTCGATCACCTTTGCAGTCTACGTCGGCGATGGCCACGTACCTAGTAAGGAGAATTGGCCGGACTATTGGTGGCGCATATTGAACTATTTCGCGCATTGCTGAAATTTCGCCCCAGATCGGTGTCTAATTTCCGGACAGCGACTGATTGATTTGTGAGCTCTCGAATTGCCTTTGTAGTCTGATTGCAGCACCAGAGTTGAATTGTCGAATATATGCGATCTTTCCCCGTATCGATCGCATAGCCGCGTCGCGCGCGTGACGATCGCCAATCCGATTCAATTGATGAATTTCAGCGCGAATGCGATCACGATATTTTCGCGGAACACTCGGTCCGTTAGACGAATTGACGACTAGGCCCGTGACCGCTTGCCGGCGCGAGTGAGGAGAAATCTGCAGCTTGAGCTTTCCTCGGGAATTCGCTTTATTGCGGTAGAGGGGCAGACGCCGTCGCGAAAGCAAGCGAGCAACTGCGTTGATCAGCGCGCGAGGGTTGTCTCCCGACAAAGTGATGTCATCGACAAATCTTGTGTACTTAACTGCCGCCGACTCGGCATGCTTCGATAGCGGCAGGTCGACAGGAATATTCAGCACAAGATTCGCAATGGCGGTACTGGTTGGTGCGCCTTGTGGCAATTGAGCATCCAGCGTGACCAGCCGCGTCAACAGCCGCGCTACGTCTCGCCCAAAGCCAAGCTCGCTTCTAAACATCCTGTAGACAATGTAATGTCGTAGCTTCGGAAAGAAGTCACGAACATCAAGGTTGACCACACACGGTTGTCCAAGATGGACCGATGCATTTGAACGCGGTGAACAACCTCTAACGCCTCCATGGATAGCCTTGTGCAATGCGATCGGTGCAAGGATGTTAGTGTTGATTTGTCGCTGCAGAGAGCGCAACTCTGCTTTTGGAATCCGCAGCTGCCGAACCTTATCCGGCCGCTGCTTCAAGACTTGATAACCGTAGTGGGTCTCGATCTCTTCAGCGACCTCCATCAGGCGAGAAATGGGCTTTCCCAAGCGCGATGCAAGATGACGCAAAGAAAGAATCGGCCGCATACGATCAGCCTTCGAGGCTAAAAGACCCCTGCGATCCTTCCTTCGCAGCAACAAGCAAGCGCAATAATGCGCGCGCCAGATCGGAAATGTCGCTGTCGGATTTTGATTCCATCTCAGCGCTAGATGCCGCGAGAAGAGAAATCAGCGCCGCCGGGATTCCGACGGCTGTCGCCAGACTTCCGACGACTCGCAAACTCGGCTGTCGCTTGCCTGCTTCTATGAGCGACAGCTGGCTTGAGGTAATGGGTAATCGCGCGGCAAGGTCGGACTGTCTTAGCCCGTATGCCGCACGAATTACCCGGAATGCTTTCGCGTAGTCTTGTTGCATAGATTCTGAATCACTCTGGTCTTAGATTTGCGTCCCATTCAACGTTTCCAGGAGGATGGTTGCAACTACTTCCACCGATCGGAAAAGACGGTCCCTGTCGAATTTTCCCGAACGTGCCATTGTCTCCAGTTCCCGTTTCACTTTCCGCAATTGGTCTCCTTGACCTGGTCCTAACCTCGGGTCGAGTTGCGTCTTCGTTACCAAACGAAGAGCCTCGTTCAGCGCTTTACTTTTCATACAAACCTCTCCCATAAGGGGCCGAATTGCCCCTCGCCTGGTAGGCAAGACCCCGATGGAGGCCCGAGGAGAGCCGAGTGAATCAGATTCCAGTAGCGCGTTAGCGCCACTCGCCTATCGCAGTCTCAAACAACGTCGTTCGTCGTACCGTGCCGCTATGTACGCGTCGACCATGCCGAGGCCGGAAGAACGTACGTGCACTCAAGATGCACGCGGCCCACAAACGCATGGGCCATTCAGTGGGAGCAATTTCCCAACTCCGATGCGGGATTCCGCATCGCTTGGTGTCTGCCGAGGTTTGATTTGCAAAGAGCTGAGTGCGCCGGTAACCAGCGCCCGGACATAGTATGGCAAGTTTATTATCTCCTTGTCAATACAGATGACTCTGGGATGATTTTTTTGTCTCTACACCGAGAGGCGCGGCGACATGCCCCCGGCTAGGTTCTGCCTTTCTTGTCTTGCCAGTTCCGCTTACTCCCTGCCATTCGTTGTAGTGTCAGGCATGGCGCGTGCGAAGGTCGCATCCCGCGACCTCTGTTCGAGCGGTGAGGCGAGCAGCAGTGAATGCAAATATCGGGTGTCTGATTTCCGATGGGCACGACCCCGCAGCAAGCCGGATAGAGAACGACGATCCCACGAAGATCCCGCCGTTGGAAAGCGAACGCGCCAAATCCGGCGGTGTTCACGGCGACGCGCCCGACTCGATCGAGGGAGAGGCCGATCAGCGCGACCATATCGCGCGCCTTTTCAGCCAACACAATCGTGCCTTGGTCGGTTATCTCAAGGCACGTCTCCGCTCCGAACAGGAGGCGATCGAAGTAGCGCAGGAGGCGTATGTCCGCGTTCTTCAACTCGATAAGCCGGGCGGCAGCGGTTTGCTGCGGGCGTATCTGTTCAAAACCGCCGCCAACCTCGCGGTTGATCGCCTGCGTCGTCGCAGCTTGTTGCAGCGGATCGAAGAGAATGAGTTGTTCACCGAGCTCAACACGCCGAATGGCGACAGCAACAATCCCGAGCAGCGTTTGCTGAAGGAGGAAACGGAGCGGCAGCTCTGGCGTTTCCTCGACGAGCTGCCGGAAAAGTGTCGACAGATATTTCGCCTGTGCCGGCTCGATGGGTTGAGCCAGCAGGACGTAGCGATGAAGTTGGGAGTTTCGGATCGGATGGTGCGCCGCTACGTCACCTACGTCGTGGTTTATTGTCGTTTGCGTATCGGTGGGGCGAGCGCGCAGGAAGCGGGAGAGAGGGTGAAGTTATGAGCAATACTTTCCAACAGGATATCGTCCAACCGGACGAGGAAGTCGTTCGTCTGAAACGCGCTGCCGAGTGGCTACAGAGTTTGGAGGCCGCCCCGGACGACGAGCGCGGCTTGGCGGAGTGGCTCGAATGGTGCACGGAGGATCGCCGCAATCTTGAGGCGTTCGAGCAAGTCCAGCAAGTCTGGCTCGGTTTCGGAAACCCGCCACCGGCGCAGGAGCAGACACCTGCAGACGTTGTTCGCGTGCGGCGAACGCGACGTGCAGTTCGCAAACGCACGCAATACCAATGGATAGCTGCCGCTGCTGCCGTTGTTACGCTCGCGCTGGGCGTTGGCAGCTCCGTGCTCTATTGGCAGCCGCAGGAAATCGTTTATTCCACCGACGTCGGCTCGCAGCGCAGCGAGTGGCTGCCAGATGGATCGCGCCTCGACCTCGGCGGAGGCTCGCGCGTGGTCGTTCGCTACACCCGTGATCGGCGTGATGTATCACTTGAGAAAGGCGAAGGATTTTTCTCGGTCGCGCACGACACACAGCGGCCTTTCGTCGTCAGCACCGGCAAGGTGGAGGTCGTCGCCGTCGGCACCGCATTCGATGTGCGCATGAATACCGAAAACACTGCCGTTACCGTTGCGCAGGGACGTGTCAGGATCGAGCCGACCGAAGGTGCGGACGAAGCCCACACCACCTTCGCGGATGCGGGGCAGCGCGTAACGTATACGGTCGCTACGCGCAGGCTTGCCGTTGCCAAAGTGGATCCTGGTATGGCCGGATCGTGGCGCGGCGGCGTGCTCAACTTCGTTGCCGAACCGCTCGTCGATGTGGTCAACGACATCAACCGCTACTCGGCGCGTAAAATCGTCATTGCCGATCCCGACCTCGGCCAGCGCCTGTTCACCGGCAGCATCCGCCAGAACAACGTGGGCGAATGGCTCGATGCGCTCGAAAGCATCTTTCCGTTAACGGCTGAGCGCAACGAACAGAACGTCGTGCTGAAAGCGCGTGCGCGCAATCCCGCAGAGAAAAAGACGCAGCAGATGAAATGACGGCGTGCTTTTTTGAGGCGGCGACATCTGGCGCTTGGACGTCCAATTGCAACGTGTCGGTTCCGCTCCAGCTTCTTCGATCGTAGTTAGTGCGAAGTGTGACGATGCTGTGACGATGACAGGCATCGCCGCGTGCAGCTAACCTAGCGATCGGGGAGTCATGATGCGAATGTGTAGCAACGAAATTCGGCGGAACGGTTTCATCACGCGGTTGATGCGCATCACCATCGTACTCATGGCGATGCTGTGCCTACCTGCCTATGCCGATGACCCTATGGGTAAGTCGGTGCAATTCGATATTCCTGCGCAATCTCTCAGCTCGGCGTTGATCAACTTTTCGACGCAGAGCGGTATGCAGGTCGCGACTGCAGACATCGACATTTCGAAACTGCAGTCGCACGCGGTCTCCGGCAGTCACAGCATCCGTGAGGCAATGGGAATCCTGCTCGGGGGCACTGGGCTTGATTTCGCGCAAGTGGGAACAAGCACGATTACGGTCAAGAGCAAGAGCCCATCGGCCGCGATTCATCCGCCGGACTCGAGCAAACGTGCCGTCGCCAAGAGCGACAAGGAAAAGACCCAGGAGTTCGAGAAGATCACGGTTGCCGGTTCGCGTATTCCGTTGGCCGCGCAGGAGCAAGCGCAGCCGGTGCTCGTATTCACCGCGGAAGACCTGGACCGAAGCGGGCAGACGACGGTAACTGACTTCCTCAACAACCTGCCGCAGATGTCCATCGCCAGCAGCCCCGGGCCGATACAAACCTGGGCCAGTCAGCGCGGCGTGCAGCTGCACGGTCTGCCGATCGGGACGACGCTGGTTCTGATAGATGGCTTGCGTCCACAGATTAGCTACTACGGTACGCTCGACTTGAGCATGATTCCGGCGTCGGCGATTGAACGCATCGAAGTGGTTCCAGTCGGGTCCTCGGCGATCTACGGCAGCGATGCTATCGCCGGCGTGATCAACCTGGTGCTGAAGAAACATTTCGACGGCATCGAGACCAGCGCTAAATACGGTGCGGCAAATGACACCGAGGACTTCACCGCGAGCGCGGCTTTCGGAAAGGACTGGGGGCGTGGTTCATTCTCGCTCATTGTTAGCGGTCAGAAGCAGACTGATCTGTCGATGGCCGAAAGAGAACGCACTGCGATGGGCACCGCGGGCCTTCGTACCGACGCATGCAGTCCAGGTACTGTTTATGCGTTGAATGGTGGAACCCTGCCCGACCTAGGTACTTCCTCGGCGGCCATTCCGACAGGCCTCAGTGGCAAGCCTGCAATTTCCGACTTTGGCAGTACTGCCGGCAAAGTCAACGAGTGCAACCTCTATTCGAAAGCTTCGTTGATTCCTGCCAGCGAACAACAAAGCGCGGTGTTCAATGGGCATTTCGAAATTACACCCTCGCTGGATCTGTTCGGCACGGTGTTGTATTCACACTTCACGACCGCGCCGAATTCTTCCGAGGCGTTTCACTTGTACGGCGGCAGCTATGGTGGTTCCATTCTGCCGGCTAGCAACGCCTATAACCCGTTCGGCGTGAACGTTGGTATCAGCTGGGCGGATGCGTACGCCACCTCCACGGAGAACCGCGTGGAGACTATGGTGCGGCCGGTCATCGGCTTGCGCGGCGATCTGGTGGGAGACTGGCACTGGGAAGCGACGGCCATGTATTCCCACGACGATTTCACTGTCGTCGACAGTTACAAGAACTACCCAGCGATTTACGCCGCGCTGGCCTCGTCCGATCCGACGAGCGCACTGAATGTATTCACTACGGGCGCGCCAGGGTCGCCTGATCTGTTGTCGACGCTGGTATTCAACCAACGTGATAGGTACGAGCAAAGCCTCGCGTCCGCCCAATTGGTGCTTCGCGGCCCGCTATTCGATCTTCCCGCCGGTCCGGTGCAGAGCGCATTCGGCGCGAACTACGACCGCATGAAGATTTGGAATCAATTCGTCAACTCGATCACTGGAAACACGCTCGAAGATCCTTCGAACCGTTCGCGCACCTCTTATGCAATTTTCACCGAGGAACGCGTTCCGATCATCGCGGGCGATAGGGGTTCGGATGGCGGCGAGGTACTCGCTCTATCGCTTGCCGCGCGTTACGACCATTCCAACGACTTCGGCGGCAAGCCCACGTATCAAGCCGGCTTGGAATGGCGCCCTGTCGAGAGCGTGCTCTTCCGAGCCGACTACGGTACGGCGTATCGCGCGCCGGAACTATCACAGCTCTACGGAGTGTTCTCCCAGTTCACGAGCACGGTCACCGATCCCAAGCGTGGCGGAACGAGCTACTCGATCGATCAATGGCTCGATGGTCCGAATCCGAACTTGAAGCCGGAAACCGGTAACTCGAAGAGCGTCGGTGTTGTGTATTCGAGCAAGCTGCTCGATGGGTTCGAGTCTTCGCTGACCTGGTGGAGTGTCGACTACGCAAATTACATCGGTTACCCGAGTTACCTCGACGTCATCAACTTTCCGAACGATTTCCCCGCGGGCTTGGTCGTTCGCGCAGCACCGACGGCCGACGACCTTGCTAAGGGATGGCTCGGGCAGATCACCGAGGTTCGCAACGTCCCCGTCAACTACGGTTCCATCAGAGTTGCCGGTATCGATTTGAACGCCAAATATCGCATCGTCACTTCGATGGGCACGTGGACGCCGTCGGTTGCTTTCACTGAGACGTATCGCTATGCGGTAGCACTGCGCCCGGGGCAGCCTGAGCAAAACAACGTTAGCCAAGCTTCCTCAAGCCCTGGCTACGCTCCACGCTGGAAAGGCAATGTTGCCCTGAATTGGCAGATGAATGCATGGACTGCGTCCGTTACCGGTCGCTACATCGGTCCGTATAAGGACTATGCGGGATGGGGCGCGCCGGCGGCCTATGAGATCGGCAACACCTGGGAGTTCGACACCAATGTGCGTTACCGCTTGGGTGACCTTTGGCCCGGTACTGCTTCGCTAAAGGATAGCTACATCAGCGTCGGTGGCGTGAACATCTTCAATCGACAGCCGCCGGTTTCGTACTACTTCTGGGGCTACGACTATCAGCAGACGAACTTGCGCGGACGTTTTCTCTACGTCCAAGCAGGAACGAAGTTCTGAAGCACGCGATAGTCGGGTGTCGAACACGCCGGCACGCTTTGCGAAGTCCGTTTCACCGCTCGTCGTTCACGTGACGACCTGAGTCCAGTTCAACTCTCGTAGATCCAGAGAACGATTGATCTTCATGATCGATCGGCTTTGTCGCGAGGCTACAACGGAACGACGAGCGCCTTTTCATCGTTTCCAGTGCCATTGTTGGAGAAGAACATGCAACAGTACAAAGTCCTGTGCAGCTCGATTGGTCTTCTGCTGTGCGGCAACATCTTCGCGCAGAAGACTCAAGACCTGCCGGTTCCGACGGTCGAGGATGCGGTACGGATGGTGCGCATCCAGTACAACGTCGCGCTGGATGGCTCGGTCGCGGCAATTTCGCCGGATGGCAAGAAGGCCGCTGCGGTCACCTGGCGCGGCGACATCGCGCGCAACGTCAATGTCTACACCCTAACCGTCTTCGACATCGATTCATCCACCAACCACGTTCCGAACGACATTCTTTCGAAGGATTTCACCGGCGATCCCGACGACCAAGTCGCATCGCCCTTCGGCAAAGTGGTGTTTCTTGCGGACAACCGTACGCTTGCCTATTTGGGACGCGATGGCGACGAAACGCAGGTTTACACGGTCGACACGGTCAGCAAGAAGGTAAACCAACTCACGCATCACCCGTCACCTGTTCGCTCATTCGTGGTCGATCCTGACGGAAGTCTGCGCGCATTCGCCGCAGTCGCCGTTCCCGAAAAGAATGAAAGAAAGTCACGGCTGGAAGGTGACGGCGTTTTCCTCTGGGACAGCAAGCTTTTTCCCTTGCAGTTTGGCTCCTTCTCACCCATGCCGTTGCTGTGGCAGACGGAAGGGCATCAGATACGACAATATTTCTTGAACACTGCAGACGGGCCGAAGCTGTTCTTCGACTCGCGGCAAAGCAAACCCGCAGAGGCGGTTGACCTGAGCGATCGAAAGGTCGCGACATCCGGCGGCACCGAATCCTGGGAGGACGAAGCGATGCTGCGTGGCTCGTCGACGCTCGCTGAAAACCCCAAAGACAAATCTCTCGTCATGTTTCCGTATGCGCTGACGAATCATCCGATGCATCCGGAGCGTTACGCCTACTACAACCAACCGCTTAACAAAAATGCGTTCATACGTCGCCTCGCAGCTCCGTACGGGGTGGTGAACCCCACTACGGGGAAGGTCGAGGTACTGATCGACGCACCGCACCCGGTCTCCGAACGATACGAAGGTGGAGATGCGTTGTGGGGCCCCGATGGCAAATCAGTGCTTATCTACACCTTGTTGCCCGATGCACCGGCTGATCCGCCGAAGTGGGTGGAAGTCGACATCGCTACGCGCAACGTGACGCCGCTAGGATTGCCTAAGGACTGGCACCCGATCGCGTGGGCCGCAGATGGCAAGTCGCTGATGCTCAGCGGCAAGGATGGCAAGTTCGGCAATGTGCCGCGTACTTCGAGTGGGTGGGGGAAATTCGTGGAGACGGGCGCGGCCAAGGGTTTCAACAAAGACTGGCCGGTGGCCACGAATGGGCAGAAGCTGATTGGTGTGCGCGACGCGAGTTTGACTCCGCCGGAGCTTGCCACGTACGAATTGAACTCGGGGAAAGTCGAAGACCTCAGCAACTTCAATCCCCAACTGCACGAACGTAAATACGGTTCCGTGGAACTGTGGCATTGGCCGAGTACCAGCCAGAAGGATGCAGCAGGCTTCTTGATCAAGCCAGTGGGCTACAAGCCCGGAACGCGCTATCCGCTCGTCGTGCTACTCGACGACAACACCATGGGGCGTGTAGGCGAGCCCTATCTGCTCGACGCTTCATGGCAGTTGAGCGGTCACGCGATCCAGATGCTCGCCGCCCAGGGGTACGTGGTGCTGTATCCGCGTGAACCGATTCTGCGCGATGTTGTAGAAACCGATGCAGAAGGCAAACGTGTGCGCGAGTACCTCGAGAGTGCGGTTGCCGAGCTCGATAAGGAAGGGCTTATCGATCCCAAACGCGTGGGCCTGTCGGGTTGGAGTCGCGCGGGCTACTACACCGACTACATGTTGATCCATTCCTCGATCAACTTTGCTGCGGCGTCCGCGATCGACGGTGGTGGCGTCGAATACAACGACGGCATGCGGGCCTTCAGCGACGACGAGCTGAAGCATATCCGTACGCCAAAGTTGCTCGAGGCGCATGGCTTGACCTCGCTCGTCTGGCTAGCCGGTATGGCCGATCGCATGACTTCGCTCGGCAAGCCGAATGACATTCTCTACTTCGCCACTGCGTCACATTCGACCACGCGACCCCAGCACCGCCTGCGCTCCCTCGGCACCCATCTGGATTGGTGGAATTTCTGGCTGAAGGGCCAGGAGGATCCTGATCCCATCAAGGCTGATCAGTACACACACTGGCGCAAGCTGCGCGAGACGCAAAAAAGTGCTGGCAAGTTGCCTGGTTGAAGTGTTCCTCGGAACGAGGTAGGGGTTGCACACTCAAGATCGTCGTTATTCGAGGGCTCGGCAACGATCGTCGTTTCTGCAGAGGCGAGTTCCAGCGTCTTGAAGGCAAGAAGACGCTGGAGTCCGCCGATGTGGATAACGAGCGGAGCTCCACACGACGGTTGCCTGGGGAGGTAAGAGCAATGCGCAAGACAGCACCGGATTGCATTCGAACTCAGACGCGGCGGTTCAGTCTCCTCGTGAAAGAGCGCTGGGTATGAGCGATCTTCGCACTCGCGGGAGGTTCGGGGTATTCCTCGGCATCGTGCTGGGGTCGTCGTTCTGGACGGGGTTCGGGGCGACGCTACAAGGCAGCGAGTCGTCTTCAGGAGAGGAGGAAGCGGCTCCAATCACGGCGCGTTGCAAGGAGCTTCGCCGTGAACAACGAAGAGCAATGACGGCTCGCGCGGGTATGCCGAATCAGGAAAGGGAATCTGCGTCACCCCTATTGGTCATTGCCTGCTGGATTCTCGATGAGTGAGGGCGCGCAGTTGACGTAGATACAAACCGAAGAATGGCATTAGCGAGTAAGCCGGCGCCGGCGCCATTAGCTTTAATCGCGATTTGCCGATCAGCGGGGGAGTTTGCGCTCTTTTGCGTCTAGTAAGGGTGCACGTCCTCTGTCGAGCGCGTTCTACTCGACGGAGATATCCGTTTTTCTCCTCTCAAGCACATAGGACTAGCCGCATGCCCGGTTCTGGCACCGTCGTCGCTGGCGAATTGCCTAGCAAGTTCCCACTCTTGCAGCAAGGCAATTCGACGCCGCCGCGGCAATTGATTCAGCTCGCCAAAGTCATCGACTGGCTCGATAACCTTGAGGCAACGGCGCGTGTGCGTGGGAATCGCGCCGCAGTGGTGCGCGCAAAGCGCGACCGATCCTTCGTTCTATTGGGGTTCTGGTGCGGGCTGCGCTCCCAGGAGTTGATCCAACTTCGGGTGGAACATATCAGTATCGCGCCCGGCGCCGGCATGACTTGCTTTCTGGCGTCGCGCGAAGCAAGGGGCTTGGATGAGGCGGTCCATTGGCTGCCTTCGCTGACGCCTTGGTGTCCGATTGCATCGACTCTTGCATGGAAGAACGCGGCGAGGTTGACGCAAGGACCGCTGTACCGTGCGGTGAACTATCGAAACGTTGTTTCGGAAGCGGCTTGGGGTCCGTCAAATGTTTTCCGCTCGTTGCGGCGCATTCTTACCCGCGCTGGATTGCGAGCTCCGAACGATTTCACCGGGCGTTCTCTGCGTAGGGGATTCTCCAGCTGGGCCGAGAGTGACGGCTGGGATGTGAAAGCACTGATGGAATATGTGCGAGTGGGGAACGAGCATTTGACGATGCTTAGCGACGCCGACGACCACTGCGATCGTCGAAATCGTCTCGAATCCATCCCTTCTGCAAGTGCTTCACCATTTCCCAAGCAATTTCGAACGAGGCAACGCGTGCATCAGAGGGCATGTTGAGACGAGTCGATTCGCCTTCCGGAGCTCGCGAATCAACGACTCGTTGCTCGTTGCTTAGGATCAGGGTGTCGGGGGCATTTGGAATTCACAGTGAGGGACTGGGTTGAGAGAGCAAACGAATCTTGCGAGTTGTGATGATCTCGTTCGTGAGTTGGAGAAGCTTGTTGCAAGCTGGCGCAAAAAGCCTTCGCGATCCCGTGAGTACTCTGAGCGCGTGCGTTGCAGTGAATTGATCAAAGCTATCGAGAACCGATTCGGTCGAACCTATTACATCGTCGCAACCAACCATCAGCCGGGTGACTATCAAGTATGCAGCGACCACCCGATGCTTCGTCAGAACGAGTCAGAAACAACGTGAAAGACGGCTGGGAAAAACTAAAAAACGCTGAACGAATCTTTCGTAGCTGCCAAGCGTCCTGGCTTGCGCCGTAGTCCCTATTGCGCGTCACCGAAAACGGGTAATTCGAGTCATCAAGGTGGGGCAAACCCGCCTAGCATCGTCTATTGCATACGTACATGGGTCTTCGTCGACAAAAGTTTGCCGACGACGGTACCTGTTTCCCCTACTTGTACGTAGATGTTTCGACTGGATGACAAGGTGAAACGATGAAGACGGCTCAACATTGGTGCATGGTCGGCATTTTCTCCCTGGCTGCGGCAGTGACGCCGGGCAAGACGTTCGCGCAACCGACATCAACGAAGGGAAACACAGCAACCAAGCGTGCCTATACGGTTGACGACGCCCTGAATCTTGAGCAGATCGGCATGTATTTCGGCGGTCCGTTCTCCTTTGCGCCTGACGGAAACAAGCTTGCCTTCACGCGCGTGCGAACGAAGAGCACGTTGGCGAACCTCAAGTGGGAGTACCTGTGGGGCAACGCCGGCGGCGATGTATGGGTGCAGGCTGGGCAGGGCGGTACCGCATCGAATATCACTAACGGCGTTAGCGATGGATCGGGTTGGTGGTCGCCGCAGTGGTCCCCGGACGGAAACAAGCTAGCGATGTTGTCTACGCGCGGCGGAAACGTTCGGATCTGGCTGTGGGATCAGAGTTCTGGACAACCGCGGTTACTCTCTGCGCGCGGCGTCGACTTCACCGATCCGCACCTACGTCCCTTTCTCTGGCTCGACGGCCAACACCTACTCTATTCCGCACTGCCTGAAGGGGAGCAGCCGTTCAGCATGCGTGTCGAACTCGACACGCCCACGATTGCTTCACGAGAATGGCCCAAGGTCACAAAAGGCAAGGAGGCTACCGCCAGCGTACTCGATAGCGGCATGCCGATCGATCTCGCCAAGCGATCGCACGGCCAGCTTCGCCTGGTCGATCTGGCTGGCGGAGAAGAGCGTGTTCTCGTCGATGCCACGACCAGCGAGTGGAGTATCGCACCGAAGCACGATGTCGTCGCTTTTGCGCGACAGACGAGCGTGTACGCGCCGAAGGCGAACGAACCCCTTCCGTTTGGAAACAGCGAAACCTACGGGCTGGGTCTTGCCACGCTCAACGGCAAAAATATCGAGTTGAAGGGCGATGTCAGCCCTGACATTTTCCGGGACTCGCTACGCTGGTCCCCGGATGGCGATCAATTGGCGTTCCTGGGCTATCCCGGCGGCGATCGACTAAAGCTTCCGGTGCTCTATCGCGTGGATATCGCGCAACGTACCGTAAGCGCACAAGCGCTCGGCGAGCTCGATGCCGCTCCGATCGTCCGCGAGAGCGCACAGCTCGAATGGACAGGTGATGGCGCCTTGCTTGTGCTCGCGGTAAAGCGGGTGGGCGATGCTAAACCTGACGTGCGTGCGCGGCGCGACTGGTGGTTGATTGGCAAGGATGGAAGCCGACGTTCTCTTACCGCACAGATGCCGGCAGCGCCTGGGGGGCTATGGGCCGAGCCGACCCATCGCTCGTTTGTCGGGCTAGCCAAAGGCAAGCTTTGGCGCGTCGATCCGGGTAGCGGCAAGGTCGATGACTTGACCGTGGCGTTCAAACCTGAGATCGCGCAGATCGCTTGGCCTGCGTATACCAACACGGGTGTAGAGGAATGGCCGCAGCGTGATCGCACGTACACGCAATTGATACTCGGTGTGCGCAATGGGGAGGCGATCGCGTCATATCGCATCTCGCTCGTAAACGGGAAGATCGATCCGATCCCGGCGCCCGGTCCGAAAGCAGAATTGAAGATTTTCGAGCCCACCACCGAAACGGCGATCTTCTACCAAAGTGATCGAGATGGACTGTATCTGTGGCGCCGCAGCCTTAAAGTCGGCAAGACAGATGAACTGATTGCCGCCAACACGTACTTGCGGGAGATCGCAAGCGGACAGTTCAAGTCGATCGACTACACCAGCCTCGACGGCAAGCCACTCAAGGCATGGCTGTTGCTACCGCCCGACTATGTGGCCGGCAAGCGCTATCCACTGTTGACCTGGGTCTATGCCGGTTCGGTCGCTGGACCCAAGCCATCGATCATTGCCGACATCGGTTTCGGCGGCAGTTTGAATATGCAGGTACCCGCGGCGCACGGGTACGCAGTGCTGATGCCGAGTATGCCGCTCAACCCCGAAGGCATGGTCGACGATCCGATGTTGCGTCTACCGAATGGCGTGTTGCCGGCCGTCGACAAAGTGGTCGAATTGGGTATTGCCGATCCCAAACGAGTGTTCCTCATGGGGCAAAGTTTCGGCGGCTTCTCGACCTACGGCTTGGTGACGCAGACCGACCGCTTCGCCGCTGCAGTTTCGTTGGCAGGGTTGTCCGATCTGATCAGCTTGTATGCGCAGTTCGATGCGCGCATGCGTTACCTCGATCATCCAGAGGAGCACGGCCTTTTCATGATGGCTCTGGCGGAGGCAGCGCAGACGCGCATGGGCGGTCCGCCGTGGAAGGACCTCGGACGCTACATCCGCAACAGTCCGATCTTCCAAGTCGATCGCGTCAACACGCCGCTGATGATCATTCAGGGTGACGTCGACTACGTGGCGATCCAGCAAGGTGAGGAGTTCTTCAACTCCCTCTACCGGCAGGGCAAGCGCGCGCGTTTCGTGCGCTATTGGGGCGAGGGTCACGTCCTCGAAAGTCCGGCGAACATCCGCGACATGTGGGAACGCATCTTCGGCTGGTTCGACGAATTCCCGCCGAAGGAAACAGTATCGGCAAAATAGTTCCTGCGTCCGCGAACGAGATCTTTGCGCGCGACCGCACTGGAGAATATCTGGGAGCCGGCTTGGATTCCCGGATCCCCGTCGATGGCTTCAAAGCTGTGTCTCGAAGTTGGCAATCCGACGTAGGGGGGAGCCCCTCTTTGTCGTCTCGTATTGGCAATACTCAGTAGTCGAGGGCGATATGAAGATGACAATCACGGTTGGGTTGGCGTGGGTACTGATGTTGGTGTGCTCTGCGGCCGTTTCAGCGAAAGACGAATCTGCGTCGACGGCAAGCGTCGTCGATGCGATCGAGATGACTCGAATTCAACACGAGGCGGGGGCGGACGGTGCCGTAGCTGCGATTTCGCCCGACGGCACACAAGCAGCGTTTGTAACGTGGCGCGGGGACATGGCGCGCAACACCAACGCCTATGAGTTGCGGCTGCTGGATCTGCGAGCGCCATTGCAATCGCGTCCTTCGAAGACGCTTTTGACGCGCCTCTATCCCGGAGATCGTCATGATCAGCAGGCGTCGCCGATCAAGCAATTGCGTTTCGTGCAGCAAGGAAAAGCGTTGGCGTATCTGGGGCTCGATGGGAGCGCGGTGGCACAAGCGTACGTCGTGGAGATCGCGACCGGGAAAGAGCGTCAGCTGACCAAGCATCCAAGCTCCGTTCGAAACTTTGTGCTCGACGCAAAAGGCGGCTTACTCGCCTATTCGGCCGTGGCTTATCCGCAGGATGAAACGTCGCGCCGCGTGGAAGAAGATGGTGTCTTCCTCTGGGATTTCGCGATGTTCCCGGACTATCGCGCGTCGTTCCCGGCCGGCTCGATCCTGGCCCGGCAAGGCGGTTGGAAGGGGATCCGCCAGTACTTTTTGGCAGGCAATTCGCCGAAGCTGATTTTTGATTCGCGCCAGAGCCGACCCGCTGAGCAGAGTGCTCCGAGCGATCCGAAGGCAGCAGTCAGTCCATCGCAATCGCTTATGGACGACATGGTGTTGGGCTTTGCGGCGTTGTCGGCAGACCCGAGTGGCAAACAATTTCTGCTCTATCCGTACCAGATCACCGAACATCCGATGCACCCGGAGCGCTACCAATACTATCGCGCTCCGAACATGAATTCATACGCGCGTCGCGTTGCGCCGCAGGTCGCTTTGGTCGATGCAGCGACCGGCAAGATCTCACCCCTGATCGATGCGCCGAGTCCGCAATTCGAACGCTACGAGAGCGGAGCGCCGCTGTGGTCGGCGGACGGGCGTTCGGTTTTGATGTACACCCTTTTCTCAGATAAGCCAGATGTACCGCCCGCATGGGTCGAAGTTGAACTGGCTTCGCGCCGAGTCGTTTCGCTAGGCTTGGAAAAGGATTGGAAGCCGGTCGGCTGGGCAAGCGATGGAAAAAGTCTGGTCCTTTCGAACAAAGGCGAACGGTTTGCGCTGCTGCATCGAGGCGATGATGGTCGCTGGCTCAAGCCGCAGAACAGCGGCAGCATCAAGGGACTCAATCCGGATTGGTCTGCGGTAACCGACGGCGCCGTTGTGCTTGGGGTCAAGGATGGGTTGCGCCAGGCGCCCGAGCTTGCCGCGTACGATTTGCACGCAGGAAAAGAACAGCTCTTGACGGATCTGAATCCACAACTGCGCCAACGGCGCCTTGGGGAGGTATCCGGGCTTCACTGGCGCGATCCGCCCAGCACGGAGGCCGAAGGGTTCCTGGTGAAACCGGTGGGGTTCCAGGCGGGGAAGCGCTATCCGCTGGTGGTCTTGCTCGACGATGGCACACTGCGCCGCGAAGGTGATCCATATTTTCTTGACGCCGCTTGGCAGCTCAGTGGACATGCCGCACAAATGTTGGCGGCGCAAGGTTTCATGGTGCTTTATCACCGCGAGCCACCGCTGCGAGACGTGATCGAAACACCGGAAGAGCCGCGCCGCATGCAGCGTGACATTGAGGCAGCGGTGGCAAAGCTAGACCAGGAAGGTCTGATCGACAAGGCGCGGATTGGGATCTCTGGTTGGAGCCGGGCGGGCTTCTATGCAAGTTATTTGCTGATCCACTCTTCACTGCATTTTGCCGCGGCAACCAACATCGACGGTGGCGCTTCAGAGTACACCGACCGGATGCGTCCTTTTACCGATGACGAGCTGAAGCAAATTTCGGGTCCCGTGATGTTCGAGTCCCACGGTCTATGGAGTCTCGTCTATCACTCGGCGATGGCCGAGCGAATGACTGCGCTTGGTGTGCCGAACGAGATTCTGTATTTCGACGCCGCGTCACACTCGACCACGCGGCCGCAGCATCGCTTGCGCTCTTTGCAGACCAATATCGATTGGTGGCGATTTTGGCTGCAAGATCAGATCGATCCGGAACCAGCGAAAGCCACGCAGTATGCACACTGGCAACAGTTGCGTGAGGCAGAGCAGGCACGCAAGCCAAAATCTTGAGGCCGGCAGACCGTAGCCAGCATCAAGGCGGATGCCGGGATGTATGCCTTGCCGGGTACGACGAATAGGTGAGAGCCTCCTCTCGACCCTAGGAGGCCAAAAAGCAACCAAGCGGCGAACCCAGCGCATCGGCCAGGAAATTTCCCCCGATGCGCTTTGTTTAGCCCTAACCGAAACCTGAGTGCCAGCCTTCGTCCTTCGAATTGTGTGGTCCGATTGGTTTGGCGACGCACGAGAGGGCTCGCCCCCTACCCCAAGAAATGAAAGAAAAATGAAATATTTTTCTTGTGGGGGTTGCGAATGGATGCAAGACTGGAATCCTTGCTACGCCCCAATCGCAAGCCTTCGAGAACATGGCTGAAACGTACTCGTCAGGCGGTGAATTGACCCTTCAGGAACGGGATTTTCCGCGGGACGAGCGCCGCTACCCGCAGCAGGACTTCGATGCCTTCTTCCAAAGGCACCGCCCGTCGCTGATCGCATTCTTGCGCCGTCGCACGCCGACGGAAGCGGACGCGGAGGAGATTGCGCAGGAAAGCTATACGCGCCTACTCGGATCCGACTACAACGCACCACGGCCACCGGAAGTGTGGCGATCGCTCCTCTACCGCATCGCCGGAAATCTTGCGGTAAGTCAGCACCGCATGCGCCAGAGTCAGCACACGCAGAGCGGCTACAACCTCGAGGAAATGGAGTTCAGTGGCGATTCTCCCTCACAGGAACGCATGGTCTCGGCGCAACAGGAATTGGTTCTGGTGCGCATGGCACTCGCCGCGTTGTCGCCCAAGTGTCGGAAGGTCTTCATGCTGAGTCGGGCGCACCACAAGACGTATCCAGAGATCGCGCAGCTTTGCGAGATCTCCGTAAAAATGGTGGAGAAATACATGTCGCAGGCGCTGGGCGCCTTGCGTCGGGCGGTAGGGGACAGGGCATGAACAGCGTCAAAGCAAGCATGGAAAAGGATCAGCGTGCACTTGACGAGGCGGAGGTTTGGTTCGCGCGCCGGCTTGCACACGATGACAGCGATAGCCAGCAATTCGAGAAATGGCTTCGCGAGAATCCCGCGCATGCCAGTGCATGGCAGAAAACGCAGGCCCTGTGGGATCACATGGGGGACTGGGTGCAAGATGAAGCGCTCGCAGACTATGCGCGCGAAGCATTCGAGCCCGAGCACACTACATCGAGCGCGGGTCATCGCGAGAGAGACATCGCCACTCGGCATCGTCGTACTTCGCTTCGGCGCCATCTCAAGTACGCAGCTGCCGCCGCCGCAATCGTTGCCACTGTCACTATCGGACTTGGAATCGGCAGAACTCGTTCTCAGGTCTATACAACCGACATCCAGGTCGCCGACATTCATCTTTCCGATGGGTCGACAGTCCGGCTCGACGCAGGATCACGCTTGGAAGCGAGCATGAGCTGGTGGCGTCGCAATGTGCATCTGCTTCAGGGACGAGCATTGTTCGATGTGACTCATGATGCTTCCCGACCCTTCATCGTTGACGCCGATGCTGGTCGCATCACCGTGCTTGGCACCAGCTTCGAAGTCGACCGTCGAACCGACGATGTGGTGGTTACCCTTCTTCGTGGCTCCGTATCGATTGATACGCCAGGAGATCCTGTGCCAACCAAACTCCGACCCGGCGAGCAGGCGCGCTGGCAAGCGGACGCCAAACATTGGAGTCAACGAGGCGTGGATGTAGCAGTGGCGACACGCTGGACAACGGGCTTCCACGTGTTCGACGCGATGCCACTCTCGCAGGCGGTGGCAGAGATAAATCGTTATTCGGCACGCAAGATACGGTTGGCGGATTCTTCTCTCAGTGCTCTAGAGCTCAATGGCAATTTCCATCTTGGCGATGCCGGCGGTATTGCCAACGCACTTCCCTACGTGTTGCCGGTGAAGGTGCGTGATGAGGGTGCAGAAATCATTGTGTCGCATCGGTAGGGTGGCAAGACATCCCCGCGTCTAAGGTCAGGCCAACGCCATCGCAGCAATCGCGCGCGATGCCACGCCAACCATGGGGAAAAACATGTTTGCAAATGTTCATCGTCGACGGAGCAACGGAGTGTTACGCCGTTTGTGCCTGAGTTCGATCATTGTCTGTTCGCTCGTAAGCGCAACTTGGGCGCAAGGTACTGAGCAAGCGTTTGACTACTCGTTGCCAGCTGCGAGCCTAACGCAGTCCGTGACTGCGATCAGTCAACATAGCGGTATCCAAGTGATCTACGAATCCGCGCCGTCGAAGGAACTGAAGGCGGCGCCGATCAACGGTCACTTCACCGCAAAGCAAGCTTTGGACAAGGTGCTGGTCGGTAGTGGACTGACCTACGAATTTATCAATAGCGGCACGGTGGTCATCCGCAAATCTCCCGGCAATACCGTTGACGGTAAACAGTCGCCTGCTTCAGCCAGGAACAAACAGAGCTCGAACGGCAAGGCGGACGGTGGTGAGGAGCCCACGGTCCTGAACTCAGTGTCGGTCACAGGCACGCGCATCCGCGGAGGAGACACTGCTTCGCAGACCATCGTGATCGACGATCAGCGAATGAAGGAAGAAGGTCTCAACGATCTCGGCGAGGTGATTCGCAGCATCTCGCAGAACTATCGGGGAGGTCAGAATCCAGGCGTTACCGCAGGAGCTTCGGCGGGCGGCATCGCCAATCAGAATATGACCGGCGGTTCTGCCCTGAATCTTCGTGGCCTGGGTCCGGATGCGACGCTAACATTGCTCAATGGGCGTCGCTTGAGTTACGACGGTTTTGTTCAGGCGGTAGATATCAGCCAGATCCCACTGGAGGCTGTCGAACGCATCGAAGTCGTGCCGGATGGAGCTTCTGCGATTTACGGTTCGGATGCGGTGGCGGGTGTGGCCAACGTCGTCCTGAAACGCGATTTCGATGGCGTGACGTTGTCGTCGCGGTACGGTTCGGCAGCGGACGGGGGATTGACCGCGCACGAGTACAGCGCGACTGCGGGCACCACCTGGCCGACCGGTGGGGTGATCGCGACGTTCAAGACGACGGACCAGGACCCCATCTACGCCACCCAACGCGCGTATACGCGAGCTATGGATGATCCGACGACGATCTACTCCGGAACGCAGATGCGCAGTGGCCTGTTGAGTGCGCACCAGTCGATCGGAGATTCCATCGAATTGCGACTGGATGCACTGCGTACAACTCGCGACTTGCTGGACTCGATTGCCTATCCGGGCTACTACTACTTGGACGAACCGCGAACGATCGTTTCGTTGATCGCGCCGAGCATCGTGTTCTCTTTGCCCAATGACTGGTCGTTGACTACCAGTTTTACCAGCGGCAAGGATCGCAACGTCTACAAAGACTATATGGTGACTGGCGGCGTGCCTGCTCTGCAGGCGCGCGGCTGCTACTGCAATAAATCGCGGACCGCCGAAGCCAGCGCAGAAGGCCCGCTGTTTCATCTCGGTCAGAACGAGGTGAGATTGGCTGTTGGCGCCGGAACGCGCACGGATGACTTTCTCATCCATTCGTATACGTCCGGTCATCAGTATGGCGGCGAAGAAAGCAGTCGCTATGTCTATGGCGAGTTGGCTGTGCCGATCGTTTCGCCGGAACAGGGCCGTCCTGGTTTGCAGCGGCTTGAGTTGAGTCTTGCCGCGCGGGCGGAAGACTACGACAGCTTCGGACGAGTCACCACGCCGAAAGTAGGCCTCGTCTATGACCCCTCCGGCGACTACACCTTGAAGGCTTCGTGGGGACGCTCATTCAAGGCGCCAACACTGCTGCAACAATACTCGGATCGGATTGCGTATCTGTGGAACGCGCAGCAACTGGGCGGCGCGGCGTATCCGGCGGGCTCCACCGTACTGATGTCTTACGGCGGAAACCCAAATCTCAAACCGGAGCGGGCACGTACGTCGAGCGTGACGCTCGCCTTCCATCCCGAGGCGATTCGAGGGTTGGATGCGGAGCTGAGCTACTTCGACATCGACTACACCGATCGCGTGGCGCAGCCGTTTATCTATCTCGCCAATACCCTGCGCGATCCCAGTTATGCGCCATTCGTGACCTATTCACCAACTTCTCAGCAACAGCAAGACTTGCTCTCGCAATTCAGCGATACCTTCTACAACTACGCTAGTGCTCCCTACGATCCAAGCAAGGTTGTCGCCATAGCTCGCGACGAATATGTGAACGTCGGTCAGCAGCAGGTGTCCGGAGTTGACTTCACAGGATCGTACCGATTCGATCTGGGCGTCGGACAGATGCAACTCCGTGGCTCCGCCAGCTGGTTGGAAAGCTCGCAGAAGAATGGCCCGAGTCAGAAAGAGTTCGATCTTGCCGGTACGATCTATCACCCGGCGAAATGGAACAGCCGCTTCGGTGCCGTTTGGCGAAATGGCGGCTTCAGCGCGTCGGCGTTCGTCAACTTTACTCAGGGAGTCATCAGCACGCTGACGTCAGCGACAGAACGGACGGCCTCGTTCACGACGTTCGACACGACTTTGCGCTATGAAACTGCGCCTGGTCACGATGCCCTCTCTGGTGTCATGGTCGCGCTTTCGGCCCAAAACTTGTTCAACAAGGCGCCGCCGCTCTACACGCCGCCCTATTCGTCTTATGTCCCCTTTGACTCGACAAACTATTCCGCGATTGGTCGCTACGTGAGTTTGTCCGTCGCCAAGCATTGGCAGTAACCGTGGTGCGGTGACGAGTTCCTGTCCGCTGCGTAGCTCGTCCGACTGCACCCGCGAAGTTCGTTCGATAAAGCACTGGTCACGCCTTCGATCGAAGCCTGCTTCGAATTGTGTCGTCGCGCCAGTCCAATCAGGAGAATTCTCATGTCGAAAGTCGAAAATAGAGGTTGGAGTCGGCCGGCTATCTTGGCCTTCTGCCTCGGTGCTTTGCTGAACGGAGCGGATGCGATCGCTGCCTCAGGGAAGACGGAATCCACTCGTGCATATCCGTACGAGCTGGCGTTTCAGATGCGCGAGCTTCGTCGAAGCGATCTGTACACAGCATCGCCCGATGGAACTCGTGTCGCCGCAGTGGTGTTGATGCGGCCTGACGAACGCGAACAGTCCGTACGTTTCCTGGAGAACGGTTCGCCGATCGACGCACAAGGCGCGCACATACTGGTGTCCTCTGCGGGCGAGCGGCCAACGCCGGATCACGCGCCCATCTGTGGAGGCAAGGGCAATCAGTGGAGCCCTGTGTGGTCGCCCGATGGACGCCGTCTGGCATTTTACTCCGACATCGATGGCTCCCCTCGCGTATGGGTAATGGAGACCAACGGTGGCGCGTGCCGACGGGTGAGCGATGCCGTGGTTCGGACGAGTCTGTTTGCAGGCTATCAGGCTCATTGGTCCCCGGATGGGCATACGTTGTTCGTGCCGTTGCGCCCTGAGCAGGCGGGGGCGGTGCGTGACAGCGAGCGCTTGAGTACGGCTGAAAGCGACGCCCAGCACGACGCGAAGAAGCCTCCGGCGGTGTTCTATAGCGGAAGCGAGCAGCCCAAGGAGAGCAAGACAAACGGTGCAAAATCCGGCGACGATCTCGCGTTCTTCCTTGCCCACTACAACTCGACGCTCGCTTCCATCGATGTGGAAAGCGGTGCGACAAAAGTCGTCGTGGATGCGCGCGAGGAACCGCGTCCCGCCACACTAGAAGTATCGCCGTCAGGCCATTGGCTGACACATACATCCGTGTCCCGACGCAAGGAAGAAATATCGACGGTCTATGTGAAGGACCTTTCGTTCATTCCAGCCGTCGGAGGCAAGAGCCGACTTCTAGTCGGTGGCATGGTGTCGTCCGAAAGTCCTATCAACTACACCGAACTCGATTACCGTTGGCATCCCACGCAAGACCGCCTCGTCTATCTCAATGACGGTGCCGCATGGTCGGTGGACTTCACGGATGCTGGACCATCGACGCCGCGGCGGCTCGCGCCGGAATTGGGTAAAGTCGGTGGCGTGATTCTGTATTTTTCTCGCGACGGCAAAAGTCTGCTTGTCGGTTTGGACGCGAAGCAAGAAGGGCGCAACACGGTGCCAAAGAGCTTGGCGGTGATTCCGCTCGACGGTGGCAAAGCGTCGACCTACGCGCTGCCGGACACGATGCGGTGGCAGTTCCTCGATGTGGTTCGTGCCAACGACGATGTTCTTTGGCAGCCGCGTGCGAACGAAATCTCTTTCCTCGAACGTGATCGCACGACGGCCGAAGAGACCGTGTTCAGCCTCGATCTGGCGAGCGGCAAGACGCGTGCGATGAATACCGGACTGCATCAACTGAATCATTTCGCCTCGGGCGGCGACCACAAGCAGTTATTTGCGATCTTCGAGGACATCGCGACACCACCAGACGTTTATCGCTATTCCGCAGACCTGAGCAGCAAATCCCGCGTCACAATGGTGGAGCCGAGGGTCGAGGGCTTGCTGACGAGCGTGCCCAAAGTGCTTCAGGCGCGAGTTCCCATGTATGACGGTAGTCTCAAGACGGTGCGCACGACATTGCTTCTCCCACCCGGTGCGAAGCAGGGTGACAAGGTGCCCGCGATCGTCATGATCTATTCGGGTTCCGATCTTTCCACGCGGGCAACCTACTATGGCGGTGGCATGGGCAACACCGTGCCCAGCCAGATTTTCACCAGTCGTGGCTACGCCGTGCTGATGGCCGATGTGGAGCTGGCGCCCGAAGGCGAGCCCAGCTATCCGTTGCAGCACATGGTCGACATCTTGCTGCCGCAGGTGTACGCGGCAGCAAATGAGGGCTATATCGACATCAATCGTTTGGCCGTGAGCGGCCAATCCTATGGTGGCTATAGCACCGCGTCGATTGCCAGTGTGACCAACGTGTTCCGCGCAGCGATTCCGGTAAACGGTACGTATGACCTGGCGTCGTTCTACGGTGGTCTCGACAAGCAAGGCAACAGTCATTGGATTCGTTGGGCGGAGCAGGGCCAAGGCCGCATGGGACAGAGTCCCTGGGCTAATCTTCAGCGCTACATCGACAATTCGCCGTTCTACCGGATTGACCGCATCCATACTCCGTTGCTGATTGTGTCTGGTGGGGCTGACGAAACATGCCCGACCGATGGCGCTCGATTTTTCTTCGTTGGCCTACGACGGCTGGAGCGCCCAGCAGAACTGTTGATTTATCCAGGCGAAGGACATGTAATCAGCGAATGGTCGGTGGGACATGCGGCAGATGTGAGCCGGCGGATGGTGGAATTTCTTGGCAAACATTTGGATAAATCTGAGTAAGGTGCAACCCTTCATTCAGGCGGTCGCCTTCGGCGGCCGCTGATGAAGGCTAGCCAGAACAGTACCATCGTAGCGATGTGGCAATTTCTACATGTCCGTCCAAATCGTCGAAGACGGCTACGAATAGGCCGCACTCTGAGCGGGCGTGAAGGTTGCGGAGCATCTGCGAAGTTCAGGTCGATTCACCCAAAGCGACCAACGAGGCGCGGTGCCGAGGTGCCCCGCTGAACCCTGGGAACGCCAAAGACGAAGAACTGAGCGATATCCCCCACGAATTTTCGAAAGAAATTAATTAAATTTTCGAGTCGCACAATTCGAACCTACTTCGCGCTAATGTGCGGGCAATGAACGAAGCCCTCGACGTGTGGTTTGCGAGCGAAATCCTCGTGCACGAGGCGTCGCTCGTTCGCTATTTAGCGCGCGTGTGGCCGCACCGCGACGAAATCCACGACCTGCGCCAGGAGGTCTACGTCAAAGTCTATGAGGCCTCGACGAAGGCGCGGCCGAAGTCGCCAAAGTCGTTCCTGTTCGCTTCCGCGCGACACCTGATCACGGATCGGCTACGGCGCAGCCGCGTCGTCTCGATCGAAGCCGCGGGGGATTTGGAGGCATTCAACGTCTTGATAGACGAGATCTCTCCTGAAAAGGAAACAGGTGCTAGGCAGGAACTGAAACGCTTGGCGGAGGCGTTCGACCGTTTGCCGAATAGATGCCGTGAAGTGGTTTGGCTACGCCGCGTGCAAGATTTTTCGCAAAAGGAAGTGGCGGCGCATATGGGTATCAGCGAAAAGACGGTTGAAAAGCAGCTCGCCAAAGGCGCGCGGTTGATCGCCGACTACGTGTACGGTCGCACGTCATCGAGAATACATCCAAGAGAAACTGGTACAGAAGAAAGAAGTGAGGAGAACGTGCATGGATAGCAGCACCAAGATCGAACGCACCGCGGCTGGATGGTTAGCTCGGCGCGATGCGAACACATGGTCCGACGAGGATCAGGCGGAACTGAATGTGTGGCTGGAAACGGCGATTGCGCATCGCGTGGCCTACATTCGCCTGCAATCCGCATGGCAGCAAGCGGGTCGACTCAAGGCGTTGGGCGCTGGCGTCCCACGTGGCCAGATTCCGTCAAAGGGGCAATGGACGCTGTCGCCTTTTTTTAGTCACGGCGAGGCCGTGGAAGAATCATCGCCGCCGACCGTATCCGGTCAGGCAGAAAGTCTTTCCAACGGAGTCGTGTCGGGCTGGCACCGGCATGGCGCCAAGCAGCTCCGTCGCCCGAGGTCAAAACGCCGCGGTTGGCTAAAGATGGGGTTGCTGGCGGTATGTTTGCTATTGGCGGTTCCATTGGGGCTCGGATTGCGTCGGTATACCGCCGTACAAAGCACCGCTTATTCGACTCCGATGGGCGGAACGCAAACAGTATCGCTCGACGACGGCTCCCAAGCGGTATTGAGCAGCGACAGCAGTGTCGCAGCCGCGATGTCGAGGAGCGAACGGCATATCGACTTGCAGCAGGGCGAGGCGTTCTTTGAAGTAGCGAAAGATGCTCAGCGCCCCTTCGTCGTCGCCGTCGGCGATCGGCGCGTCATCGCGGTCGGTACGCGCTTTTCCGTACGCCGGAACGCTGACGGTCTGCGTGTGGTCGTCACTGAAGGCATTGTGCGGCTCGAGACTGGCGCAGATATGCCTGCGCAGCAGAGAGTCATGCGCTTGCCAGCCGGAAGCGTCGCTTTGGTCGGAAAAAACGGCGTTTCCATCCAATCGGTTCCGGTCGACAAGGCCGAGGAATATTTGAGTTGGCGCAGTGGCTTCGTCGTGTTCCGCGATACTTCGCTGGCCGACGCGGTGGCAGAATTCAATCGCTACAGCGCGCAAAAGCTGGTTGTCAACGATGCGCAAACTGCAGCAATTCGCGTGGGCGGCCATTTCCGTTTGTCGAACACAGAAGCTTTCGTGCGATTGCTGGAACAAGGGTTCTCGATTCGCCCTGAACGCCTGGGCGACAGGATCGTGCTGCACAGCGAATGATCGGTGGGTCAAGTCATTTCGATGAAGTTCGCGGGTGGAAATTTTTCAGTTTTTTGAAACCGACAGGTGGGATTTTCTAAAGTCGTTCGTCTCGATATCGCAACGCAACCGCAATCCCGCGGTCGCATCGGGGAGAGATATCGAAACATGAGCAGATTCCGAATTCTGCATCGCGCGCTACTTGCCGCTGCTTGTCTTGCGTGCACCGCCGCCTTCGCACAGGCACGCGACCAGAAGCCCATTAACATTCCTCCCGGCGATCTCGTCGGCGCCCTCGACGCCCTGGCCAAACAGTCCGGCGCCGAGTTCATCTATCGCGCAGATCAGTTGACAGGACTGCACACGGAAGGTGCACAAGGCAACTTATCCGCCGACGAAGCGCTTTCGCGATTGCTGCGGGGAAGCGGCTTCGTTATCAAGCACGACGCATCTGGCGCAATTCTGATCGTCAAGGGAGATCAACCCGCGAAACCGTCGAAGCCCGCCAAACGCGACGACGCGTCGGCCCGTTCAAACGAAGAAGCGCCTGCGGAACTCGAAAAGGTGACGGTGACAGGTTCGCGGCTTCCTCAAGTATCGATCCAGGGGCCGCAGGAAGTGAAGCTTTATACGCGGGCGAACATTACGGAAAGCGGCCAGAAGACCGTCATGGATTTTTTGAACACGCTGCCTACCGTGTCCACCGTCGTCACGGAAGCGGGGTTCGATACTGTCGGCGGTGCCGGAGCGGTACGTTTGCGCGGCTTGCCAATTGGTTCGACCTTGGTGCTTCTTGATGGGCGCGTCGTCGAGGGAGGCGGAATGACGCAATCCCACGGCAACCCATTCGATGTCAACAACATTCCCATTTCCGCCGTGGAGCGCATCGAAGTAGTGCCGGAGGCCGCATCTGCCGTCTACGGCAGCGATGCGATCGGCGGCGTCGTCAACATCATCTTGCGCAAGGATTTGGATGGCGGCGAAGTGAATGTGACGTCCGGCGCGCCCACGGACGACGCATATCGCGACACAACCGTCAATGCCGTGTGGGGAAAGAAGTTCGAGCGCGGAAACGTATCGCTCGTCGGCAGCTATCAAGTTCGCGGAGCATTGCTGAACACCGATCGAGAGCTTACCTCCAATCAAGACTATCGCCGCTATGGCGGCCTGGATGAGCGTTCGACAAGTTGCGCGCCGGGCAACGTGTATTCGGCCGACGGAAAAAATCTGCCCGGGCTGTCGTCTACGTTCGCGGGGATTCCGTACAGCCAGAGTGGTGCGTTGACGCCGTCGGATTTTGCCTCGACAAGTGGTGTCGTCAATAAATGCAGTTCCGGTTCGTTCGGCGGAACGATCATCCCGTCGACGCATCGCGCGAGCATTATGGGCAACGGAACCTATGCGCTCACCGACGCCACGCAAGCGTTTTTCCAAACCGCGTACACGCAGATCGACCAGGCGCCATATCTATCGCCACGCAGTGTGACGAAGGTGAGGGTGCCGGCAGCGAATCCGTTCAATCCTTTTGGCGTGCCGGTGCTCGTGACGTATCGCTTCGCCTCCGAAGGGCGCTACGGATCGTATCTGGGCACGGAGATGTTTTCCCGCCTCGTCGGAGGATTCAAGGGCACCTGGGGAGATCGATGGGATTGGGAGATCTCCACGTGGCAATCAGGTGACCACACAAATTCGAAAGAGACCAACACGATCAATACGGCCGCTCTGGCCAGTGTACTGGCGAGCACGGACCCTGCCCAGACGGTCAATTTGTTCTCGTCGGGAGTTCCGGCCTCGCAGGCCGTGTTGGATAAGATCCTTTACGACGCACCCGCCTATGCGTCGAGCAAGATGAAAGTCGTGAACGGGTTCATGCGCGGCAGTCTCTTCGATTTGCCTGCGGGGCCGGTCACCGTCGTGCTGGGCGGCGAATACGACCATATGAGACAAAGTCTCTATGCGCCCGCCGATGGGTTGCCGAACAGGGACACGTTTTCGCGGAGTTCACGCTCGATTTTCGGTGAGACACACATTCCCATCCTTGCCGCGTCCGACAGTGGCGTGGGCGAAAAGCTGGCCTTCACGTTCGCAGGGCGTTACGACAAGTACAGCGATATAGGCAGCCGATTCACACCGCAGGGCGGCGTGGAATTTCGTCCGATCGAATCGCTGCTGTTGCGTGCAACCTATGCGGAAGCGTTCAAGGCGCCGGATCTGCGTGCGATTTATGCCAGCCCCATCGTTTATACCGGCATAGAAATCGCGCCGGATCCACTCCGGGGCGGCGAGCTCTACCCAACGACGTTCAAGGCCGGCGGTGATCTCAACCTCAAGCCGCAAACCGGAAACTCGCGATCGGTCGGATTCGTCTGGTCGAGCAAGTCAATAGAGAATCTGCAGGTCAGCTTGACTAATTTCCGCGTCACGCAGAGCGATCGAATCATTCAACCCAACGCGCTGACCATGATCGCCAATCCGTCGGCATTTCCGGGCCGCATCGTGCGCCAGGCGCCGACCGCCGACGACATCGCCAAGGGCTACGCCGGGATGATCACCTTGATCGATGCGTCGTACACAAACTACGGAGAATTGATCGTCGAAGGATTCGATGTGGATGTCGACTACAAGTTCGACACCGCAATCGGAACTTTCAGCCCGGCGCTCAGCGTAACGGAAGTTTATAAGTACGATGCGGCCGTTGCGCCCAATGCACCATTGCAGGACAGATTGGGGTACGCCAGCGCGGATGCTTTTGCGACGCGCTGGAAAGGTACTGTCGCGCTCGCATATAGCAATGGTTCGTGGTCTGCACGTACGGCAGGGCGCTATATCAGCGGATATCTCGACTACGACTTGGCCCGACACCTCGGTGACTTTTGGTTGTTCGACGCCTCGGTGCACTACGCCCTCGGCAAAGATTTTTTCGCCGACGATTCGTTGCTGAAAAACGCATACATGGAAGCGAGCGTCGTCAACGCGTTCAACAAAGCGCCACAATTCACCGACTACTTTGGCACTGGCTACGACCCGCGCATGGCGGATATCCGTGGCCGATTTGTTTCGATGACAGTGGGTACGCGCTGGTAATCGCGTTTCGTCGTCCGATTCACCTAATTTCCGGAGTTTATCTATGCGCTATTCCTCAATTCTGCGCGCATTCGTGTGCGCGCTCGTCTCGGCCAGCACCATTGCATTTGCGGCACCGGAGCATCGATTCACCGTGCGCGACTCGATCGAATTGTCGGCGATCGCGTATCCCGGATCGCAATATCTGCCATCCTCGCGTGCGTCTTTTTCTCCGGACGGCGCGCATTTCGTCATCGTCACCACGCATGGGAACCTGGAAAGCGGCAAACGCGAATCAACGATGTGGCTCTTCGATCGAGACACCGTCAGCGATTACCTGAAGCAACCGAGTCCGGGCGATTTCGACAAGGCGAAGCCGTTGATTCGCTTCGCCAGCGGGTCCAATCGCGAACCGCTTAGCGAGTGGCGCTGGACCGAGGATGGAAAAAATGTCCTTTTCATCGGTACGGACGACGACGGAAGCGGACGTCTCTATCGCGTCGGACTTGCCGGTGGAGATCCGGTTGCGTTGAGTCGCGTCGACCAGGACGTCAATCGCTACGAAGAACGCAACGGAGCCATTGTCTACCTTGCCCATGCGCCGATCCATGCGGAAGATCTTTATCAGGCCGGTGGTGCATCACTGCCGGACATGGAGGTGGCGACGGGAAAGAACGTACTTCCGTTGATTTTTCCTCATTGGATGGACGCGCAATTCCGCGACGGCGAGGATGAGTTGTGGAAGATCGAAGGTGACAAAGCCGCGGCTGTGCTCGGACCAGACCGCAAGACGCCGGTAAAGCTTCGCGATTCGCGGCTAATTCTCGCGCCTAACGGACGTCAGGTCGTGCTGACGCAGCCGGCTCGACACATTCCCAAGTCTTGGGAGAAATATCAACCTTTGATGGACTATCCGGGGTTTCGCATAGTCGCCGACTCGCCGGAGACCGAGGGCACAGTCGATAAATATCGTCCGAAGCAGTACGCACTTCTGGATCTCGACAATGGACAGATGTCGACGCTCGTCGATGCGCCGATCGACTCCATCAACCTGCTCTACAACCGTGTGCTCGCGCGATGGACGGCGGACGGTTTGCATCTCGTGCTTTCCGCGATCTATCCCAAGCTCGACACGTCGATGGATTCGGCGAAACCGGCCTCCGTGCCGTCGTGCGCATTTGCCGTGATCGATATGCGCAGCAAGAACAAGGATTTCAGCTGCGTGCAGGTCGCCGCACCCGTCGACACGAAGAAGAGTCCTTACCACGACCGCCTCCAATTGACGGATTTGCAATGGCGCAACAATGATCGCGAGATCGTCACTACTTATGTCACGCCGAACTCGCCGGACAAGAAGGTCGTCAAGGCATTTACCCAGCAGGGCGGCAAGTGGGCGGTGAAGGAAGAGCCCGCGCCGATCGAGGCGCTAGAGGTCACTGTGCGTGAATCCCTGAATGAGCCTCCGATGCTAGTGGCCAGCTTGAACGGTGGCGCCGTGCGACAACTGTTCGATCCCAATCCGCAGTTGAAGAACATCGCGCTCGGCAAGGCCGAGTTCTACGAATGGCGGGACGCAAACGGCAATGCCTGGACCGGTGCGCTGGTAACCCCGCCGGACTTTTCCAAGAATCGCCGCTATCCATTGGTGATCCAGACGCACGGACTCGATCGCGCGAAATTTCTCGTCGATGGACCATCAGCGACGGGTTTCGCAGCACGTGCTCTGGCAGCGCGAGACATGGTCGTACTGCAAGTACAGGAGATCAACAAAGAGTCCGGCACGCCGAAAGAATCTGAAATTGGCGGAGCCGCGGGCTATCGTGCCGCCATCAAACAACTCGCCAGTCAAGGGTTCGTCGATCCGACAAAAGTCGGCATCATCACATGGAGCCACTACGGCCCGCATGCTATGCAGGCGCTGATCGACGAGCCTCATGCTTATGCCGCAGCCACCTGGGCGGAGGCAGCCTACAACAGCTATGGCGAATATCTCATCAATGTCGATTACATGGGTGCGGCGCGGGAAAAGATGTTTCGCGCTCAGTTCGGTGCGAAACCGTTCGGTGAAGGGCTGAAGCAAGCTCTCGATAACTCACCGGGGTTCCATACCGATCGCGTTTGCACACCGATGTTGTTTCAGATGAACGGTCCACCGTCGCTGATCTACGTATGGGATGCGTACGCTGCGATTCGCGCGCAGAACAAGCCGGTCGATCTGTTCTACATCCGCAACGGCGATCACGTGCTGGTGAAGCCGTTGCAGCGGCTTGCCGAGCAGGGCATGAACGTTGATTGGTACGACTATTGGCTTAACGGTCGTAGGGACCCCGATGCCGGAAAGTCGGCTCAGTACAAGCGTTGGGACGCTTTGAAAGCGTTGCCGCGCTGTGGTTCCGATGTCGCCGATTCGACCAAGAAGCCTTGAGGGCAGGGCAGACAGCGCTTCGGATCGCATTGCGCGCACTCGCGATACCTTTCAGCAAAGAGGCTCAGAATGACGATAGTCAAAATAAGAAAGCATGGATCGCTGCTGTCATTGGTCGGCAGCCTAGCAGCGATGCCTGCGATGGCAGCCAATGTCGTTGCGGGAAACAGGGGCTCCACCATCGGCTACCCATATGAACTCGCATTCCAGATGCGCGAGCTACGGCGCAGCGACCTATACACGGTGTCTGCGGATGGAAGTCGCATCGCGACAGTGGTCGTGGCGCGGCCTGACGAGCGGCAGCAGTCCGTACGTTTCCTGGAGAATGGCTCGCCTGTCGATGCGCAGGGTGCCCACATCCTGGTCTCCTCGGTCGGTGACCGACCGACGCGGGATCATGCGCCCATCTGTGGAGGCAAGGGCAATCAGTGGAGTCCGGTGTGGTCTCCCGATGGACGCCGCCTCGCGTTCTATACGGACGTCGACGGTGCCCCTCGCGTTTGGGTGATGGAGGCAAACGGTGCGGCATGCCGACGCGTGAGCGATGCTGTCGTCCGTGCGAGTGTCTTTACGGGCTACCAGGCGCATTGGTCTCCAGATGGACACACATTGTTTGTGCCCTTGCGCCCAGAGCAAACAGGAGGGGTGCGCGATAGCGAGCGGTTGAGTACCGCTGATGGCGACGCCCAGCGCGATGCGAAGAAACCGCCGGCAACATATTTCAGCGGTACCGAGCAGCCGAAGGAAGCCAAAGCGGGCGGCCCAAAGTCCGGTGACGATACCGCCTTCTTTCTGGCGCATTACAACTCGACGCTGGCTTCCATTGATGTGGAAAGCGGCGCGACAAAAATCCTAGTAGATGCACGTGAGGAACCCCGTCCAGCCACTCTCGGAATCTCGCCATCAGGACATTGGATGACGCACACATCCGTGTCCCGCCGCAAGGAAGAAATATCGACCGCCTATGTAAAGGACCTTTCGTTCATCCCCGCTGGCGGCGGCAAGAGCCGGCTTCTCATTAGCGGCATGGTGTCGTCAGAAAGCCCCATCAACTACACCGAGCTCGACTATCGCTGGCATCCTACGCAGGACCGCCTCGCGTACATCGACGACGGTGCTGCATGGTTGGTGGATTTCACTGATGCCGGACCATCGACGCCACGTCGCTTGGCGCCTGAACTGGGCAAAGTTGGTGGTGTGATTTTGTATTTCTCTCGAGACGGGAAATATCTGCTCGTTGGGTTGGACGCAAAGCAGGAAGGGCGTAACACGGTGCCCAAGAACCTGGGCGTAATTCCGCTCGACGGTAGTAAAGCGACGACCTACGCGTTGCCGGATTCGACGCGCTGGCAGCTCCTCGATGTAGTTCGCGCCAACGACGATATCCTCTGGCAGCCGCGCGCAAACGAAATCTCGTTCCTCGAGCGTGATCGTACGAGCGCCGAGGAGACGGTGTTTCGCCTCGACCTGACTACCGGCAAGACACGTCCGATAAACACCGGATTGCACCAACTGAATCATTTCGCTTCGGGCGGTGATCACCAGCAGTTGTTCGCGATCTTCGAAGACATCGCAACACCGCCTGATGCCTATCGGTATTCGGCTGACCTTGCCAACAAGTCCCGCGTCACGATGGTCGAGCCGCGGATTGAAGGTTTACCGACGAGCACGCCGAAAGTGCTTCAGGCCCGAGTCCCCATGTATGACGGCAGCCTAAAAACGGTGCGGACGACGTTACTCCTCCCACCCGGTGCGAAACAGGGCGACAAGCTGCCTGCGATCGTGATGATTTATTCTGGGTCCGATCTTTCTACGCGAGCGACCTACTACGGCGGTGGCATGGGCAATACCGTACCCAGCCAGATTTTCACCAGTCGTGGCTATGCGGTGCTAATGGCCGATGTCGAACTGGCGCCCGAAGGCGAGCCCAGCTACCCCCTGCAGCACATGGTCGACATCCTGCTGCCGCAGGTATACGCGGCTGCAAACGAGGGTTACATCGATATCAATCGCCTAGCGGTCAGCGGCCAGTCCTACGGCGGCTATAGCACCGCCTCGATCGTCAGCGTGACCAATGTGTTCCGCGCAGCGATTCCCGTGAACGGCACGTACGACCTCGCATCGTTCTACGGCGGTCTCGACAAGCAAGGCAATAGTCATTGGATTCGTTGGGCAGAGCAGGGTCAGGGCCGCATGGGACAGAGTCCATGGGCGAATCTCCAACGCTACATCGACAATTCGCCGTTCTATCGGATCGACCGTATCCACACTCCGTTGTTGATCGTGTCTGGCGGAGCAGACGAAACATGCCCGACCGATGGAGCGCGATTCTTTTTCGTCGGCCTACGACGCTTGGAGCGCGCAGCGGAACTGTTGATTTATCCTGGTGAAGGGCACGTCATCAGCGAATGGTCGGTGGGACATGCGGCGGACGTGAGCCGGCGGATGGTCGAATTTCTCGGCAAACATTTAGGCAAATCAGAGGAACGCGCGAACTAAATTTTGCGCATGAAAATGTTCAATTTTGCCAACAATGTTAGTTCGATATCCAAGTTCGAATCCGTAATTCAAAGCACTCACAATTCGTCCGTAACTATGTCCAGAGTTCAATTTCTCGAACGAACATAATATATTGAAATTCAATATCTTGGCATGTTAGTTCGAATCCTAGTCCCAGCCAAAACAAAAAGCCCGGCCTCGCGCCGGGCTTTTTGTTTTGTTTTGGACTCAGGTTCGAACCGTGCTCAGGTTCGACAAATTTGCCGGGAGCAAATTTGGACAGCCGAAGGCTGGCCCGGAGCGTAAGCGGAGGGCGAGTCTCAGGATGAGACGAGCAATCCTAGTCGCGGAGCTTTTTGTTTGCTCGGCGTCGGGAGCGAATTGGACAGCGGCGTGGCGCTTAAGCACCCGCCCCCAACGCAGCCGCAGCCCGCTCAAGTCCGCCAAGAATGGCATCGGCGACACGCGGCGAAAGATCCTGTGGCAGATCCGCCTGCACCTCAGCGATAGCTGCCGGCGTGCGCGCCAGGATGTCTTCGATGATCGGCTCGGCAGTCTGCGCATAGCCGACCTTCTGCGCGGTGCTGTCGAAGTGCCGGCGTTGGATGGTTTGCATTGTGTAGTGTTTGTTCTTGCCAAGCAGCGCCATCGCCAGCTTGATTTCGCGTGACGACCATTGATGGGGGCCGTCGCCGAGCACCGGATAGGCCGACATCACATCGTACAGGCGGGTCAACCGGAAGCGACCGCGCGGCAGGATATGGATGCTGAAGTTCTTCGCGTGGCCATCCGGCGCGCGCAGGAGCCAGAACAGGATCTGCGCGGTCATTAGCGTCTTCATGTCGGCGTCTGCATTCACCGACTGTCGCAACGTGGTGAACAAGGCAGCGAGCCCCGGCCCTCCCTCGTTTTCGTATTTTTGGAATGGCGAGCAGCCTTCCACTTGGCAGAAGTCCTCCTGCGGCAGCCGCATGAGCCACCGACCGTCGGGTGCGACGCGCCGGTCGAAGCGTTCGACGACAAGCACGCGTTGCCTGCCAAAGGTTGCGATACGAGCATCGGCAACTTCCAGACCGTAGGCCTTGAGCAGCCGCAGGCATAGCCACTCGTTGTCGACCGAAGTGGTGAAGTCGGCTTGTCGACCGCCCATCAGGCCGAGCGGAAGCTTGAAGATGTGGCTCGTAGGCGTCGCGCCGCGCGGCACCTGCCATTGCCCGTCCCACCACAGAAAGGCGGTCTTCTCTTGAGCGCCGGCGAGGGAGATTCGAAAGTCCGCGTCGGGATCACTGCCGGCGCCGAACGCGCGTGGAGTCACTGTCTCGATCAGGTGCCGCTCGATGGCCTCCTCGGAAAGAGGTATGCCTTCGATGCGGTCGAAGCCTTGAGGCGTCTCGTCCTCTCCCAGAATCTGTACCGCGCCCATGCAATCGCGGCCGATGGCTTTCAACAGGTCGAAGGGATCGGTCGATCCGGTGTGGAAACGCTGCGCAACACGCCGACGGATGGCGTCGCTGTCGGGCAGGAGATTGTCGAAATAGTTCGCGACCTTCCTGCCTTTGAGCGGCAGGTTGTCGAGGTTGAACGGCAGCGACAGGGACAGCGGACGGCCGATCGCAGCGGCAACCCAGTTCGCGTCGTAATGCAGCTCCATTTCTCCGCGTGCGGGGATCGTCCAGCGTCCCACACGCTCACCGTTGGTCCAGAGCGAGAGATTGCGGCTGTGCGAGCGACGACCCATGTCACCAGTCCGTCTGCGTGCTTGGTGAGACCTTGGCGCCACGCGCGCCGATGGCCAATTCCAAGCCGAGCATGGAACACCAAGCCAATAGTTGCTCTACGCTTAGGTCATCAGGATTCTGTTCCAGGTGGGACACCCGTGACTGACTCAAGCCCAGCCGGTCGGCCAAGGCCGACTGGGACATGCTTCGAGACTTGCGCGCGGCTCGCAGAATCGACCCTAGCTGCGAGGCGGTGAGCAGGACGTGAGCCGGCGGCGACATGGCGGAATACCTGAAATACGAATAAAAGTCTTTTATTCCTAAATCGGGTATTTGTCAAATATTCGAATAGCAGGTACATCTGTTCGAACGTTGCGCTGTGTACACAAAAATCCTGGCTCGTTTTCGTCAGGAATTTTTGCGAGGCGCGAGTAATCCTAGCCCCAAGAGAGTGGGGTTAATGGTGGGTCGCTACAAGGCTCGCTATCTTGATACCAAGACGAAATCGACGAGCGATTATTGGAGCATGTGCCGACAGACGATGCTGCTGCTCTGATCTTCTTGCGCTTACAGCAGATCAATGAGTGTGTGCTTGCACATGTGCGACGAGAGAACGGGCAATGATCTCTCCCAAGCGAACAGGTACGGCATTGCCGATCAGACGGCCCATCTTATTGAACTTGATGGGAGCATCAGGCGGAACGAAAGCGTAGGATTTTGGGAATGTTTGAAGCATTGCTGCTTCCCGTAGAGATATTGCACGATCCTGCTCGGGGTGTCCGAATCTTCCGTTGCCGTACCCGAAACACTGCGTGGTGATCGTCGGGGCGGGTTGATCCCATTCCATGCGTCCATAGACACTTGGATATGTAGCGCCGGTGTCTTTGCGGTGACACGCTGCCTGCAATTCCTCAGGCCAATCTCGCCAAGTCCCCCCAGGACGAGACGCGCGAATCCTGGACATGTTCAGAGGGCTCAGAGATGGCGCGGCGTGCAATTCGTCCTTGGGGTCGCGTTCCCCCGCGTCGATCGGAGGCAGCGAAGCAATGGTTTCACGCACGGTTGTTCGCCGAATTCGCTTCTGCGAAAGTTCCAAGGCGGTGCTGCCTAGACGCGATGCAAGCAGCACGAGACGCTTGCGTGTCTGCGGAATACCAATCGAGGAACACTCGATGACTTGCCACCATTTCTTGTAGCCCGACAGGTTCCCGAGAAATTGCTGGAAGACTGGATGGTCCGCGAGTTGTGGCACGTTCTCCATGGTCACCAGGTCGGGTTTGATCTCCTTGACCAAACTGCCAAAGGCCGATACTAGCGGCCACTGAGATTCATACTCCCTATTCCGCCCACTCCGGCTATAGGTGGAAAATGGCTGGCATGGGGCACAGCCGGCCAGCAACGTGAAGTCGGCATCCTCATAGAAGGGTGCGATATCGTCTACTTCGAGCTTCCCAACGTCGCGCTCAAGAAACGAGGCGGAGTTGTTAGCCTCGAAGGGAAATTTACAGCTCGCATCGATATCGATTCCAGCAGCAACTTCGATACCACCCCGAACAAGACCGTGCGTCAGACCACCCACGCCGCAGAAGAGATCGACTCCCACGATTCGAGGTGCCTTTTGGGCGGTGGATGATTTGCGACTCATGCGGGACGCTTCTCCGGGAGGAGATACTCAAAACTCTCGACATATCTCGTAAAGCAGTCCACCACCTCCTTGAGGTAATCGACGGTTCTATTCTTCAACTCGACGAGTCGCCCGACAGTGACATCCTCGGCGCACTGCGCGAACGAGATGGACCCGTGTGCGAGGCGATTCCTAAGCTGCTTCACCAAGGCCAGCGGTCCCAAGTCGTCCCTGAAAGGTTGCTTGATGGCGCTGTAGACGGGTTGACTCACGACCAATTGGAACCCCAATCGCTTGCTAAACGCTTCGATTTCGGAGTCGTCCCAATTACCGCCGCCACCCTTGTCGATATTGAAGGCACTGATCGGCAGCGACGATACTAGGTGGTCACATAGAAGCAATGCGCTTTCCAGTCTGTGCTCTGGCGTCAGTTCTACGTGCGTGCGAGCAGTCACGCGAACCCACTCGCGCCTCAAAGAATCGCTGAGGTCGCTAGGCTTCCACTTGGCGCTATCTTTGGCTGCACCCGCGACGGCTTCGATGCAGCGGGACATGGTTGCTTCGACAAGGTTGTATAGCTGCAAGTACACGCTGGAATAGAGGATTCGCTGTTGCTGGGTGCTGATGGGGTGTTCTGCGCCTGCGATCCGTGGTGGCCCCTGTTGGGCCTGTGCCTCCATGGTCGATAGGAAGTCCAGATATGTCTCGACTTCGGACAGTCGCTCTTGGAATCCGATGCTTAGATTGCTGCTCATTCACGCCCCCAGCAGTCGATCCCGCACGAACCCCGTACGTTCTCTCAGACGCGCGATGGCATTCGCGCCATCCGATCCAGTCACTTTCGTGAAGTCGCTGCTGGTCAGCCATGCAGCAACGTCGGCGATATTCTCCTTAGCAAGATTCGGACGTTCGTCCAGTGCGAGACGAGACCCGATTGCAATTGCTTCGAACCGAGCCCTGGGCGTGGCCCTGCCTGTGGGACTCCTGCGGAATCCGTAAGGAAACACACGATCGACGAAGTCGATTGCCTCCTGAAAGCGCGCTCGGTATCGATTGGCCAATGCCGGATCATTAGCGGCCTCGGCATTCATTTTCTTCACGTAGTTGAAAATGAACTCCGATGGACGATCCTTGTATCCTTCTAGTCCATTGCTGTAGGCGAAGAACCGGGCCACAAGTTCTTCGTGTTCGCGCTCGTCCAGGTCCTTCTTGGAGATAGGAGCGAGCGCCACAAACTCGGGCAGAGCTGAGAGTTCGATGATGAGGTCCATGAATGGCCCCGCGAGAGCGCCGCGGCGGACTTCTGCCATGTTGGCGATCTTGCTACCCGTATTGATTCGCTCGAACATGTCGAAGCGAGCCTGCTCATCGGCGTGCTCGTTCAATACGATGCCGCGGATCGATCGGTTGTTGATTTTCCTTTGCCGAGATTCAGGAAGATCGGAGAACTTGAAGCCGGACAAAGCTGTCAGGCTTTGCAGCTCGCCCAACCGGAGATCGCCAAGTACGAACTCCGCCATCGATCTCAGTCGTTGCGAACCATCGACGATCTCTAATTTGCCATCCTGCATTTCCCAGAAGAAAAGAAATGGGATGGGAAGACCCAGTATCAGCGATTCGATGAAGCGCGACTTGCGATCGTGCTCCCACGTGTATTTGCGCTGATATGCAGGAACGACGAACTCGCCCTTGCTCATTTTATCGGCCAAGAGCTCGACGGAATATTCCGTCAGATAGAACTCGATCCTCTTGGAGAGCTCGACGATCTGAGCTTCGGCTTGCGCAACCTCCACCTCGGATTTGAGGAGACCCAGTTCTTTCTGTCTTTTCATATCTCAACTGTCCGAGTTCAGCTTGATGTGCCTTGTTGATGAGCGGTTGGGGAACTCACGCCATAGTTTCCAACTCGACCAGCCTCTAGTCGGCAGATCGGTCTGATCCTTGCGCCGGCAATAAATGGCTTCGAGCAGCGCCGCTTGGAAGCGTGTTCCGACCAGAGTGCCGTCGTCGTGGCGCACGACCTCGCTTTCGCATTCATGGTTGACCCGATGACCATGGCTAATTTCATGTTAACACGATGACATAGCGGTGAATCTTCTCGTGAGACTGGGGACACGAAATGCTCAATGTATAAGACACAATTCGTTACGAATTACATTCGACTCCTAGTCCCCGATGCCGTCCTGACCGGCGCTGCAATACCGACGCGGGAGTGCGACACTGCACGTGCTAACAAACTCGCCCTTGAAAATGAAAAACACCCTCCCCCTAATCTTCGACCGCTACACCCTCGCACTGATCTCCACCGTGCTCCTCGCCACGCTGCTGCCCTGTCGCGGGCAGGCCGCCGAGGTGTTCGAAGTCGTCACCAACATCGCGATCGCGCTGCTGTTCTTCCTGCACGGCGCCAAGCTCTCGCGCGAGGCCGTGATCGCCGGGCTGACCAACTGGCGCCTGCACCTGCTCGTGCTCGCCTGCACCTTCGTGCTGTTTCCGCTGCTCGGCGTGCTGACCCAGTCGCTCGCCGCGGGCATCGTCGGCACGCAGCTCGCGCTCGGCATTCTGTTTCTGTGCACGCTGCCGTCCACCGTGCAGTCCTCGATCGCGTTCACCTCGATCGCGCACGGCAACGTGCCCGCGGCGGTGTGCGCCGCGTCGGCGTCGAGCCTGCTCGGCATCTTCATTACGCCGCTGCTCGTCGGCGTGCTGATGCACACGAACGCGGGCGGTGCCGGACCGGCGCCGCTCGGCGCGATCGAGAGCATCGTGCTGCAGCTGTTCGTGCCGTTCGTCGCCGGGCAGATCTTGCGGCCGTGGATCGGCGGCTTCATCGACCGGCACAAGAAGGTGATCGGCCTCGTCGATCGCGGTTCGATTTTGCTCGTCGTCTACACCGCGTTCAGCGCGGCCGTCGTCGCGGGGTTGTGGCAGCAGGTGTCGCTGCGCACGCTCGCGCTGCTGCTCGTGCTCTGCTGCGTGCTGCTCGCGGTCGCGTTGGTGGTGACCTCGCAGCTCGGCAAGCGCCTCGGCTTTTCGCGCGAGGATCGCATCACGATCCTGTTCTGCGGCTCAAAGAAAAGCCTCGCCAGCGGCGTGCCGATGGCCAACGTGCTGTTCGCGGGCAGCGCGGTCGGTGCGATCGTATTGCCGCTGATGCTGTTCCACCAGGTGCAGCTGATGGTCTGCGCGGTGCTCGCGCAGCGCTATGCGCGCCAGGCCGCAGCGGCCGCCGTGACCGATGGCTTGCGCTAAACGCGGCGCGGCTCAGCGATAATATATTTCTGCGCCTTCGATGGAGCTTCCCAAAATGAATCCGGTCTTTCCACCTCCCGCCGTGGTGGCGGTCCCGATCGCCGGCACCGACCTCGTGTTCCCGGTCCACCGCATCTACTGCGTCGGCCGCAACTACGCCGCGCATGCGCGCGAGATGGGCGCCGATCCCACGCGCGAGCCGCCGTTCTTCTTCTGCAAGCCGGCCGATGCGATCGTCAACGTCGCGCCGGGCACGATCGGCGCGTTCCCGTATCCGAGCGAGACGAAGAACTGCCATTACGAGATGGAACTCGTCGTCGCGATCGGCAAGGGCGGTCGCGACATTGCGCCGGAACAGGCGCTCGATCACGTCTACGGCTACGCGCTCGGCCTCGACATGACGCGCCGCGACCTGCAGACGCGCATGAAAGAAAGCGGCAAGCCCTGGGACATCGGCAAGGGCTTCGACCACGCTGCGCCGATCGGGCCGATCCATCGCGCCGCGGATGTCGGCCACCTCGCCAAGGGCGCGATCTGGCTCGAACTCAACGGCACGCCGAAACAGAAGGGCGATCTTTCCGATCTGATCTGGTCGGTGGCCGACACGGTCGCGTATCTGTCGAAGTTTTTCGCACTCGTGCCGGGCGATCTGATCTACACCGGCACGCCCGAAGGCGTCGGCGCGGTGGTCAAGGGCGATCGCATGCGCGGCGGCATCGATGGACTCGGCGAATTCACCGTCGACGTGGTTTGAGGGCAGGTTCTAGGCAAAGTCATGAAACTCTACAGCTACTTCCGCAGCTCGGCCGCGTATCGCGCGCGCATCGCGCTCAACTTGAAGGGCCTGCCCTACGAGTATCTGCCGGTGCACCTGGTGCGCGACGGCGGCGAGCAGCACGCGCCGGCGTATCGCAGCGTCGCGCCCGAGGGCCTCGTGCCGGTGCTCGTCGACGGCGACACGACCGTGCACCAGTCACTCGCGATCATCGAATACCTCGACGAAACCCATCCGCAGCCGCCGCTGCTGCCGCCTGACGCGGCGGGTCGTGCGGCAGTGCGCGCGATCGCGCTCGACATCGCCTGCGATATCCACCCGCTGTGCAATACGCGCGTGCTCAAGTATCTCGGCGCGAACTACGGCTTGCAGAAAGAGGGCAGCGAGGACTGGATCCGGCATTGGATCGGCACCGGTTTCGCCGCGCTGGAAACCCGACTCGCCCACGATCCGGCGCGCGGCGCGTTCTGCCACGGCGATGCGCCGACGCTCGCCGATATCATGCTCGTGCCGCAGGTATTCAACGCGCGCCGCTTCGGCATCGACATGGGCCGGTTTCCGACGATCGCCGCAATCGATGCGCACTGCGCCGAACTGGCCGCGTTCGCCGACGCCGCGCCGGCGAAACAGCCCGACGCGGAGTAAGCCGCGGACTTGGTAGTGTTTCTCCTTGAGACCTTTTCCGTTCGTGGTGAGGTATCGAACCACGAACGGCAATCCACCATGGCCGTTCACCCTTCGATACCTCAGGGCGAGCGGGATCTGTTTTCAGGCTGAGGCGCCGCCGCCGACTTTTGGTACTGGACTTCGCGCCGCGATCCGCCCAAAGTGCGCGCTCCCTCGATTCCGGAGCCGCCATGTCGCGTATCGCCCTCAAACCCCTGTTGCTCGCCGTTGCCGTTGCCTGTGGCGCGTCCGCGTCCGTGCACGCCGCCGACGATGCGGCCACGCGCGTCAAGGCGCTCAACGCGCTGCTCGCCGAGCAGTGGGAGTACACGCTCAAGCACCAGCCCGAGTTCGCCACGATGCTCGGCGACTATCGCTACAACGATCGCTGGAGCGATGCGTCGCCGGCCGCCGCGCAACAGCAGAAGAAGGACAACGAGGCGTTCCTCGCGCGCTTCAAGACCATCGACACGAGCGGCTTCGACGAGCAGGACCGGCTCAACCAGCAACTCATGCTGCGCCAGCTCAGCGACAACATCCGCACGGTCGAACTCAAACTCAACGAAATGCCGCTCGACCAGTTCAACGGCGTGCATCTGATGCTGCCGCAGTTCGTCTCGATGGTGCCGTTCGAGACGAGCAAGCAGTACGAGGAGTATCTGGCGCGCCTCAACGCGTTGCCGGCGCTGTTCGAGCAGATCACCGAGACGCTCAGGCAGGGCGAAAAGGACAAGATGCTGCCACCGCGTTTCCTGCTCGAGAAAGTCGTCACCCAGATGCGCGACATCGCCAAGCCCGCCGGCGAGGACAGCGTGTTCGGCCATCCGGTCGCGAAATTCCCCGACGGCGTCGCCGCGGCCGACCGCAAGCGCCTGCACGATGCGATCCTCAAGGCGGTCGACGAGAAGGTGCGCCCGGCCTACACCAAGCTCGCCGACTTCGTCGAGAAGGATTACGCGCCGAAGGGGCGCACCGAGCCCGGCATGTGGGCGCTGCCGAACGGCGATGCGCTGTACAAGTTCTCGGTCGAGCAGCAGACGACGACGAACAAGTCCCCGCAGGAAATCCACGATCTCGGCCTCGCCGAGGTCAAGCGCATCGAGGGCGAGCAGCTCAAGATCGCGCAGAAGCAGGGCTACAAGGACCTGAAAACCTTCCGCGAGGCGATGAACAAGGATCCGAAGACGCACGCGACTTCGCGCCAGCAGATTGTGGATTTGTATAAAAAGTACATCGCGCAGATGGAGCCGAAGCTGCCGCAGCTGTTCGGCCTGCTGCCGAAGAGCGCGGTCGAGGTAGTGCCGACGCAGGAGTACCGCGAGAAGGAAGCCGCGGCGGCCGAATACAACCAGGGCACGCCCGACGGCAAGCGCCCCGGCCGCGTCTACGTCAACACCGGCGATTTCCAGAACCGCTCGCTGCTCAACATCGAGACCACGGCCTATCACGAGGGCGTGCCCGGGCATCACATGCAGATCGCGATCGCGCAGACCTTGCCGGGCCTGCCGCCGTTCCGCCAGCAGGCCGGCTACAACGCCTACGTCGAAGGCTGGGCGCTGTACGCCGAGCGCCTCGGTGAGGAAGTCGGTTTCTACCAGGACCCGCTGAGCTACTTCGGTCACCTCTCGGACGAGCTGCTGCGCGCCAACCGACTTGTGCTCGACACCGGCGTGCACTACAAGCATTGGACGCGCCAGCAGATGGTCGACTGGTTCCACGCGCACTCCTCCGACGACGAGCCCGACGTGCAGGCCGAAACCGACCGCTACATCGTCATGCCTGGCCAGGCGCTGTCGTACAAGCTCGGCCAGCTCAAGATCCTCGAGCTGCGCGCGAAGGCGAAGAAGGAACTCGGCGACAAGTTCGACATCCGCGCGTTCCACGACGAGATCCTCGATGGCGGCGCGTTGCCGCTCGACGTGCTCGAGGCGCGCGTGGACGGTTGGATTGCGAGAGCGAAAGCATCCTCCGCGAAGAAATCCTGAAAACCTGCCCAAAAACCTACTGCGCTCGGTATTTCGCGCGCCGGCGGTGCTCGGAATCCTCATGTACTGACTCGTACACTTCGGTTCCTGCGCTCCGGCGGCGCGCAAACTCCCTTCGCTCGCTACGGTTTTAGGGCAGGTTCCGGGCGGACAGAACGCTGTCCGCCCGTTGTCCGTCCGCATCGACGGACAGCGGGCGCGGCTTGCGCCGCGGTGAAAAGTTCAATAGCGGCAATGGGTTGAGAGAAAAGTAATCGTTGGCACAGGGCTTGCTTCGCTAGGGTCATAGCGACTCTTATCGAATCCGACCCTTGCCATGATCCGCGACACCTCCGCCCAAGACCGCCGCATCGAAATCGCGCAACCGCGCGTCAACAAACGCTGGATCATCGTCGGCGCGACGAGCGCGGCCGTGCTCGTCGCCCTGGTCTGGCTCGTGCCTTCGGTCGCGCGCCTGATCTCGGCCGGCACCTCGGTGTCGGTCGCGAGCTTGCGCTTCGGCGAGATCAAGCGCGGCACGCTGGTGCGCGATGTGTCCGCGCAGGGCAAGGTCGTCGCCGCGCAGGCGCCGACGCTGTATGCGACCGCGCCGGGCACGATCACGCTGCTCACCCATGCCGGCGACAAGGTCGAGAAGGACCAGATCCTCGCCGAAGTCGACAGCCCCGAGCTGAACAACAAGTTGCAGCAGGAACAGGCGACGCTGGCCAGCCTCGACATCGACGTCGGCCGCGCCGGCATCGACGCCAAGCAGAAAGAACTGCTCGCGAAGAAGACGATCGAGCAGGCACAGATCGATCGCCAGACCGCGGCGCGCGAAGTCGAGCGCAAATCGCTCGCGTTCGACAAGGGCGCGATGGCCGAGGTCGAAGTGCTGCGTTCGAAGGACGCGCTGGCCAAGGCCGAACTCGACGTCACCCACGCCCAGGCCGACGCGCGCCTGCAGAACGAAACCGCCGCGTTCGAGCTGAGGACCAAGCGCCTCGCGCTGGAGCGGCAGAAGCTGCTCGTCGCTGATCTCGCGCGCCAGGTCGACCTGCTCAAGGTGCGCTCGCCGGTCGCCGGCCAGGTCGGCCAGCTGCTCGTGCAGCAGAAGGCGAACGTGCCGATCAACACCGGTCTCGTCACCGTCATCGACCTGACCTCGCTCGAAGTCGAGCTGCAGGTGCCCGAAGTGTTCGCCCACGATCTGACCATCGGCATGCCGGCCGAGATCGCCGAAGGTGCGCAGAAGTACAAGGGCGAGCTGTCCGCGGTGTCGCCCGAGGTGGTCAACAATCAGGTCGTGGCGCGCGTGCGTTTCGCCGCCGACAAGCCCGCCGGCCTGCGCCAGAGCCAGCAGCTGACCACGCGCATCCTCATCGACGAGCGTCCGAACGTACTCATGGTCGAGCGCGGCTCGTTCGTCGACACGGGCGCGGGTCGCGTCGCCTATCTGGTCCACGACGGCATCGCCGAGCGCAAGCCCATCCAGGTCGGCGCGACCAGCCTCAACGCGGTCGAAATCGTCTCCGGCGTCAAGGAAGGCGACCGCATCGTGATCTCCGGCACCGACTCGTTCAACGGTGCCGAGAAAGTGGTCTTGAACTGAATCCCGCGAATCGAATCAGCCAGCAGGAATGAACCCATGCTAAAGATGCAGCATCTTTCAAAAGTATACCGGACCCATATGGTCGAGACGCACGCGCTGCGCGACTTCTCGATCCACGTGCGCGACGGCGAGTTCGTTGCGGTGACCGGGCCGTCCGGCTCGGGCAAGACGACCTTCCTCAACATCGCTGGCCTGCTCGAGGAGTTCACCTCGGGCGAGTTCTGGCTCGACGGCGTCGACGTGCGCGGCCTCGGCGACGATGCGCGCTCGAAGCTGCGCAACGAGAAGATCGGCTTCATCTTCCAGGGCTTCAACCTGATCCCCGATCTCAACCTGTTCGACAACGTCGACGTGCCGCTGCGCTACCGCGGCTTCAACGCGGCCGAGCGCAAGAAGCGCATCGAGGAGTCGCTGTCGCGCGTCGGCCTGTCCTCGCGCATGAAGCACTATCCGTCGGAGCTGTCCGGCGGCCAGCAGCAGCGCGTCGCGATCGCGCGTGCGCTGGCCGGTTCGCCGCGCCTGCTCATGGCCGACGAGCCGACCGGCAACCTCGACTCGCTCATGGCCCGCGGCGTGATGGAGCTGCTCGAGGAGATCAACCGCCAGGGCACGACGATCATCATGGTCACCCACGATCCCGAGCTCGCCGCGCGCGCGCAGCGCAACGTGCACGTGATGGACGGCCAGGTCACCGATTTCGATGCCGAGCCTTCGCTGCGCGTGAAGACGCGCGACGCGGACGTGGAAACGGCGGCGGCCTGATTCTTCTTTCCTGCCTCTTTCGATGAGGGTAGGGCAAAGCAAAGGAACGACGATGTTCTCGTACTATCTCCAACTCGGCTTGCGCAGCCTGCGGCGCAACCCCATCCTGACCGCGCTGATGGTGCTCGGCATCGCGCTCGGCATCGCCGCGAGCATGACCACGCTGACCGTGCTGCATCTGATGGGCAGCGATCCGATTCCGTGGAAGAGCAGCAAGCTGCTGCATGTGCAGCTCGACAACTGGGACATCAACCAGCCCTACGGCGACGACGGCTCGCCGCCCGATCAGGTCAGCTATCGCGATGCGACGGCGCTGATGCAGGCGGGCAAGGCGGACAAGCAGACTGCGATCTTCAAGCTCGCCCTGCCGATCCAGCCGGAAAATCCCGAGGTCAAGCCGTTTCTCACGGTCGGGCGCGTCGCCTACGGCGATTTCTTCTCGATGTTCGAGCCGCGGTTCAAGTACGGCCAGGGCTGGGGCAAGGCCGAGGACGATGCGCATGCGCGCGTCGTCGTGCTCTCGCGCGAGACCAACGAGAAACTGTTCGGCGGCTCCGATTCGACCGGCAAGACCGTGCGCATCGACGGCAACGACTACCGCGTCAGCGGCGTGCTCGACGACTGGACCCTGCGGGTCAAGTACTACGACCTGACCAACGGTTCGCTCGACGATACCGAAGCGTTCTTCATCCCGTTCACCACCGGCATCGACCTCAAGCAGCGTTCGAGCGGCAACAACAGTTGCTTCAAGGAATCCGGTCCGGGCTGGGACGCGTATCTCGCCTCCGAATGCGTGTGGATGCAGGTCTGGGTGCAGCTCGATTCGCCCGCGCGCAAGGCGGAATACAAATCGTTTCTCGACAGCTATGTCAACGAACAGAAGAAACTCGGCCGGTTTGCGCGGCCGCTCGACAATCGCCTGCTCGACGTCAACCAGTGGATGGCCGATCAGAAAGTGGTTTCCGGCGACGTGAAGGTGCAGGCCGGACTCGGTTTTGCGTTCCTGCTCGTCTGCCTCGTCAACACGATCGGCCTGTTGCTCGCGAAATTCACGCGCAAGGCCGGTGAAGTTGGCCTGCGCCGTGCGCTCGGTGCGAGCCGGCGCCAGGTGTTCGCGCAATTCCTCGTCGAATCCGGCGTGGTCGGCCTGTCCGGCGGCTTCATCGGTCTGCTGTTGACCGGACTCGGCCTGTACGCCGTGCGCGCGTTGTATACCGACTACAAGACGGTGGCGCATCTCGACTGGTCGATGGTGGCGACGACGATCCTGCTCGCGATCACCGCGGCGGTTCTCGCCGGACTGTATCCGACCTGGCGCGCCTGTCAGGTGGCGCCGGCCGCGCAGTTGAAGACGCAGTAGTCGTGCGAAAGATCGAACATCCTGTCCGACTTTCGCCCGCACGAGCGCGGCTCAGCCGCGCTACGTGCTCCCGCTCGCAAGAGCCTCGCGGTTGGCGCATCCATGCGCCAAGCATCGATTTCTGAGAGGTCACACACATGGAATTCCGTCCCATTCTCTCCGCGCTGATGCGCAGCAAGGTCGCGATGATCCTGATCGGCCTGCAGGTGGCGTTGACGCTCGCGATCATGTGCAACGCGCTGTTCATCATCAATCAGCGCCTCGAACGCATGCATCGGCCGAGCGGCATGAACGAAACGGATACGTTCATCGTCGGCAGCTACGGCTTCGGCAGCGGCTTCAACGTGCAGACGACCGCCGAAGCCGATCTCGCCATGCTGCGCAACCTGCCCGGCGTCGTCGATGTGGCGATGACCAACGGCATGGTGCCGATGGGTCAAAGCGGCTGGGGCAGCGGCGTCGGCCTGCAGCCGAACCAGAAGCAGGCCACCGCGCGCACGGCCTACTACATGGTCGACGACCACGCGATCAACGCCTACGGGCTCAAGCTCGTCGCCGGGCGCAACTTCAAGCCCGAAGAAATCAGTTTCATGACGATGAACAACCGCAAGACTTCGCCGGTTGCAATCATCACCCAGGCGCTCGCGCTAAAACTCTTTCCGGACGGTAACGCGATCGGCAAGCAAATCTACGACGAGAACGAGCCGTTCACGATCATCGGTATCGTCGAGGCCCTGGAGAAGCCTTGGGTCGATGCGGAGGACGTCGAATACTCGGTCATGTGGCCGACGCACCTGGCCTACGGCAACGGCTCGACTTATCTGATTCGCGCCGAACCCGGCCGCCGCGACGAGGTCATGAAAACCGTGGAGGCCAAGCTCGGCGAGTCCAATCAGAGCCGCATCGTGCGCAGCATGCGCAGCATCGAGAAGGTGCGCGCGCAGGCCTATGCGAACGATCGCGCGATGGCGATCATCCTCGGCAGCGTGATCGCCGCGCTGCTGACGATCACCGCGCTCGGCATCGTCGGCATGGCGAGCTTCTGGGTCGCGCAGCGGACCAAGCAGATCGGCACGCGCCGCGCGCTCGGCGCGACGCGCGGTTCGATCCTGCGCTATTTCCAGACCGAGAATTTCGTCATCACGACCTGCGGCTTGCTCCTCGGCGGCCTGCTCACCTACGCGTTGAGCCTGTGGCTGCTGACCCATGTCGACGGCGCGAAATTGCTGCCGTGGTACTACGTGCCGATCGGCTTCGCCTGCCTGTGGCTGCTCGGCCAGCTTGCCGTGCTCGGCCCGGCGACGCGCGCCTCGCGCGTGCCGCCGGCCGTGGCGACGCGCAGCGTCTGATCAGCGTTGCCTCCGCCGTCGCCGGGCATCCGCGCGACGGCGTCTTTCGGGCGCGTGGCCGGAATGCCGCGCGTCATTTTGTTTGCCACGGACAGCCGCGTAATACGTTTGTCATTCGATGCCCGCATCGTGCATGGCATTTCCGCGGCGCCTGTGGTGCGCATCGATGCATATCGCCGATATCAGCCTGTTCTTCGCGCCGCATTCGGGCGGGGTGAAGCGCTACCTGCTGGCCAAACACGGCCATCTGGCGGGGCGTACGGGCGTGCGCCACAGCCTGCTCGTGCCCGGTGCGACAAGCGCCGAGATCGAGCCCGGCATCTTCACCCGCGGCGACTGGAATATTGCGTGCGCGGGCGGTTACCGCGTGCCGCTGCGTCCGGCGCGTTGGCGTCGCGCGCTCGCCGCGTTGCGCCCCGACGTGATCGAAGTCGGCGATCCCTACCATCTCGCTTGGGCGGCGCTCGCTGCGGCGAAGGACTGCGGCGCGATGACGGTCGCGTTTGCGCACTCGGATCTGCCGCGCATGATCGCGAGTCGCTTCGGTCGCCTCGCCGGACGCGCGGCCGACGCCTACCTGCGCCGGCTGTATTCGCGCTTCGATCTGATCCAGGCGCCGAGCCGGCTGATCGCGCAACGCCTGCGCGACAGCGGCATCGCACGCATCGTCGTGCAGCCGCTCGGCGTGGATACCCATGTGTTCCATCCGGCGCGGCGCGATGCGCGGTTGCGCGAAGAACTCGGCCTCGCCGCCGACGTGCGCCTGTCGATCTTCGCCGGACGCATGGCGCGCGAGAAGGACGTACCGTTGTTGCTGCGCACGTTCGCGCGGCTCGGGCGCGGCCACCACCTGATCCTGGTCGGCGGCGAACGCCGCGAGGCACTTTCGACGAACGTGACGATGCTGCCGTACGAGCAGGACCCGCTGCGTCTCGCGCGCCTGATCGCAAGCGCCGACGCACTCGTGCACGCGGGCACGCAGGAGACGTTCGGCCTGATTGCGGTCGAGGCGATGGCCTGCGGCCTGCCCGTGGTCGGCGTGCGCGCGGGCGCGCTGCCCGAACTGATCGACGATTCGGTCGGCGCGCTCGCCGAGGCGGGCGATGCCCGCGCGCTTGGCGCCGCGATCGAAAAAGTCCACGCGGGCGACACGGCCGCGATGGGCCGGCGCGCACGCTTGCGCATCGAACGCCGCTACTCCTGGTCCAGCGTGTTCGACCTGCAGCTCGACCGCTACGCGCGCCTGCTGCGCACGCGTTCGCACGCGTTCGTCGCCGCGGCCGAAGCGGCCGATTCCGTCGAAACGCCGAGCCGGCCGTGAGCGCGCAACTCTGCATCGCCGTGCACGACGTCGCACCGGCAACCTGGCGGCAATGCGCGCGCCTGCTCGATCTCGTCGACGCGCTCGGCGCGCCGCCGCTGACCCTGCTCGTCGTGCCGGACTGGCATGCGCAGGGCCGCATCGATGCCGCGCCGGAATTCCGCCGCGCCATCGATGCGCGCATCGCGCGCGGCGACGAAGTCGCACTGCATGGTTATTTTCACCGCGACGACGCGCCCGCACCGCGCTCGCCCGGCGCCTGGCTGCGCCGGCGCGTGCTGACTGCAGGCGAAGGCGAATTCGCCGCACTCGATGCCGACACCGCCGAATCGCGCCTGCACGCCGGACTCGATCTGCTGCGTCGCCAGGGCTGGATGGTCGACGGCTTCGTGCCGCCGGCTTGGCTCGCGAGCGCGGCGACACGGCGCGCACTGCAGCGCAGCGATCTGCGTTGGACCTCGACCCACACGGCGCTGGTCGCACTCGACCGCGGCAGCGAGGAACGTATCGCCGCGCCGTGCCTGACCGCCTCGCCGCGCTCGCGCTGGCGCCGCGCCGCGAGCCGTGTATTTCTGCATGCGGGCCTGCGCCTGACCGCACGCGCGCCGCTCGTGCGTGTCGGTCTGCATCCGGCCGATGCCGATCATGACGAGCTGCTCGCGTGCTGGCGCGAAGTGATGACCGCGCTGCTGGCTGTGCGTCGCGCCGCGACGAAGTCGCAAACCATCTCTGCACTCGTCCCTGAGCGCCGAGATCAAAAAGCCGCCATCGCTGGCGGCACTTATCAATGATCATGCGCCGCGCCGGCACGCTGCTGATCTTCGTCGCGCTCGTCGTCGCGCTCGTCGTGCCGGTCTGGCTTGGCGGCCGGCGTGCCGTGTTCACGAGTTTCGACCTGCCCGTGCACGCATACCTGTATCTGCTCGCGCTCGTGCTGTTCGGCTGGGCGATGCGTGCGGTCAAGCAATGGCTGCTGATCGAACGTCTCGGCCTCGCCGTGGGCGTGTGGCGCAATCTCGCGATCTCGCTCGCGATCGATTTCGCCTTCCTCGCTACGCCCGGCGGTGTCGGCGGCTACGCGGCCGGCATCTACTACGTGCGCGGCGTCGGCGGCTCGTACGCGCAGGCGGCGGCGATCTCGGCGGCCGACCAGGTACTCGACCTCATGTTCTTCGCGATTGCGATGCCGGTCGCGGCCTTGTGCCTATCGCAGAGTACCCAGCTTTCGCCGTTGCTCGCCCACGGTGCCGCGTTCGGCGGCATCGGCGCGCTGGCCTTGCTTGTCGTGCTTGTACTCGCACGGCGCCCGCTCGGCGCATGGTTTTTCGGCAGGCATGGGCCGATCGAGCGTATCGGCTTCCTGCGCCGGCGTCGCGATGCGCTGCGCGGCTTCGTCAACAACGTGCTCGCGCAGACGCAGATCCTGATGCAGGGGCCGCCCACGTATTTCGCGCTTGCCTTCGCCACGACCGCGATGCAGTGGCTCGCGCGCTACGGCGTGCTCTGGCTCATCCTCGCGCTGCTCGACGCGCAGGTGCCGTTCTCGCTCGTACTGCTGTTGCAAGGCGTCGTGCTGCACGTCGCGCAATGGACCGGAGTGCCGGCCGGCGGCGGCGGCGCGGACCTCGGTCTCGCCGTGACGCTCGCCCCGTTCGCCTCGACCGCCGCGATCGCCAGCGCGCTGCTCCTGTGGCGCATCGCGACGCTGTACCTGAGTCTGATCGCCGGCATGGTCTCGATCGCCGCGCTGCGCTGGCGCAGACATTCTGCGCGGCCATTTTTAACGCGGATCGGAGCGGATGAACACGGATAAGAGCCGATCAAGCCGGTGAGAAATTTTTCAACGCTCTATCTGCTCTTATCCGTTTTTATCGGCTTTTATCCGCGTTAAAAAGCTCTTTTCACGATGTCGGAAGATCGATCACGATCGGCGGCACCGTGCGCGAGCGGCGCAGGTTGCCAAGCATGAAACCGCCGCGCAGCAGGCGACCGGCGATCATGCGCGTGATCCGGCTGACGTCGCGGAACGGCTTGAAATGGCTGGCGCGGCGCTCCTCGTCGTAGCTCGCCTTGATCGGCACCGAGACGGTGCGGATACCTCGCGTTGCGCACTCGATCAATATTTCGCTCTCGAAGACGAAACCGTCGTGCGGCAGCGCGAGCGCGGTCTCGATCGCGGCGCGCGGGTAGTAGCGCTGGCCGCTTTGCGAATCGACGATGCGCTGGCCGCAGGCCCAGGACACCCAGAAATCCGCTTGCGCGTTGCCGAAGCGGTTCTTGTCCGGCTGCGCGTCCTTGCCGAGCAGGCGCGCGCCGATGACGATATGGTTCGGATACTCCTTGGCCGCCGCGAGCAGGCGCGGCAGGTCGGCCGCGTCGTGCTGGCCGTCGCCATCCATCGTCAGCACGCCGTCGGCGCCGAGCTTGAGCGCAAGTTCGAAGCCGTCGCGCAGCGCCATCGCCTTGCCCTGCGGCGCGGCGTGGCGAATGCGTTCTAGCGGCAGGTCGGCGACGACCTCGCTGGTGCGGTCGCTGGAACCGTCGTCGACGAGAATCACCTTGGCGCAATAGCCCAGCGCGGCCGTGAGCACGGCGCGGATCGCGCGCTCCTCGTTCAACGCGGGGATCACGACGACGCCGGTCGCTGCCGCTTCCGCGCTCTGCGCTGCCTGAGTTTGCTCCCCGGTCAAAACGAAATCTCCAGATGCAATGCCGATGCCGGCAAGTCTTTGTCGGCATGCAGGGCGAAGTCAAACCCCTTGGTCTCCCCCTGCGCCAGCGCGACCAGCAACGGCAGACTTGCGGCTGCCGGATTGCGCGCGTGCAGAGCGTGCAGCGACGGCGGCAGCGGCGCAAGTTCTGCCGCAGCATGGGCCTGCAGATCCAGGCGCAGCCGCGCGATCTGCTGCGCCGTGGCGGGCACGAGCACGAAGGCGACGGCGAATGGCGCATCGCAGTCGATGAGGGCAGCGAGCGGGCCTGTCGCCGCGATGTCGAATGCGACGTAGAGCACCGGCTTCGCTTCGCTCGCGGCGATCGTGGCCGCTTCAAGCAGGCCGGCGGCGAACGTGGCGGAACCCGCGCTCAACGCGGTCGACGAGGCCATGCAGGCGCTCGCGATCGTCCAGTATCCGGCCGGCGCGTTGTGCACGGAATTGTGGAACTTGGTCGGCGACAGTTCGAGCGGCGTGTGCGCGAGCACCGCGCAAAGATAATCGTTGATCGCGAGGTCGCCGTAGGCCGAAGCGAATACGTTCTGCAGGTCGCTCGGCGCGCGTCCGGCCATCGCGCAGGCCTGTTCGGCCGCGGCGAGCGCGAGCAACACCGAATCCGGCGCGCGGCGGCGCTCGTTCGGCGTCAGCGATGCCGGTGCAGGCCGCTCGAACGGTTGCGCGGTGTGCGCGCTTCCGCTGCGCAGCAGCTCGCGCGCTGCCGCCCAGTCGGGCATGCCCGACGCGCAAACGCCGATGCCTTCGATCGCCAGTTCCAGCGCCGCGCTCATGCCGCGTCCGCCCGCGCGAAGGCCAGGCAACAATTGTTGCCGCCGAAACCGAACGAATTCGACAGCGCGATGCGCAGATTTGCTTCGCTGTTGTCGATGCGGATCTGCGGGCCGCAGGCCGGGTCGAGCTCGCGCGTGTTCAGCGTGCCCGGCGCGAAGCCGCGCTCGAGCGCGATCAGCGTGATCGCCGCTTCGAGGATGCCGGCCGCGCCGAGCGTGTGTCCGCTCCAGCCCTTGGTCGAGCTCGCGCGCGTCGACGCCGGAAAGCGGCGCGCGATCAGCGCCGCCTCGACCTCGTCGTTCTGCCTGCTCGCCGTGCCGTGCAGATTGATGTAGTCGACTTGGGCCGCAGAGATGCCGGCGCGCACGAGCGCGTCGTCGAGCGCGTGCTCGGCGCCGAGTCCCTGCGGATGCGGTGCGGACATGTGGTGCGCGTCGCTGGATTCGCCGTAGCCGATCAGCAATGGAGTGCCTTTTTCCACTTTTCCACTTTGCGGCATGCGCTCGAGAATGGCGAAGCCGGCGGCTTCGCCGAGCGAGAGGCCGCGGCGGTTCGCGTCGAACGGGCGGCATTCCTCATTGGAGACGAGTTCGAGCGAATTGAAGCCGAACAGCACGCTGTCGCATAGCGTGTCGACACCGCCGACGATCGCCGCATCGGCGAGGCCGAGGCGCAGCAGGCGTTCGGCGCTGGCGAACACCTTCGCGCTCGACGAGCAGGCCGTTGCGATCGTCAGGTTCGGCCCGGCGAGGCCGAGCGCGTGCGCGACGAACAGGCCGAGCGCGTGCGGCTGGTGCACCTGCGGGCGGCTTTGCGCGCTGGAGAGGCATCCCTGCGCATCGAGTTCGCGATAGGCGCGCTCGGTTTCGCCGATGCTCGAGGTCGACGTGCCGAGCACGAGGGCGACGCGCGCGGCACCGTGGCGTTCGCGCAGCGCATGCGCGCGTTCGAGAAAGCCGTCCTGGGTGAGGCCCAGCCAGGCGAGACGATGGTTGCGCGAGTCGAATGACGCGAGCGCATCGGGCAGGGAAAGCTGCTCGAGCCCGGCGACGCGGCCGATCCGGCAGTCGAGCGGCTGGGTCGAGAACGAATTCGCGATCAATCCGCCGGTGCGCGTTTCGAGCGCGCGCGCGATCGCCTGCGACCCACGTCCGGCGGCGCAGGTAGCGGTACAGGCGGTGATGGCAAGCGGCGCAATGCGGGCTGGCAAGAAGAAGCGTCGAAGCGAAATACGATGGCGAAGTATAGGTTTGCGCAGCAACACCCCGCAACGTGGCGACGGCCATCATGCTCGATGATGCGTACCGATACGCGTGCGCGGCGCAGTATCATTCACGCTCCCTCCGCATCGAAAAGCCGCATTCCCGTGGATTCCCTGGCCGTTGTCGAAACCTATCTGCGCGATCTGCAGGATCGCATCTGCACCGCGCTCGAACGCGTAGACGGCGGCGCACGGTTCGTTGCCGACGAGTGGATGCGCAGCGAGGGTGGCGGCGGGCGCTCGCGCGTGCTCAAGGACGGCGCCGTGTTCGAACAGGGTGGGGTCAACTTCTCGCGCGTGGAAGGCAGGACCTTGCCGCCGTCCGCCACGGCGCACCGGCCCGAACTCGCCGGGCGCGCATGGTCGGCGCTCGGTGTCTCGCTCGTGCTGCATCCGCGCAACCCGTATGTGCCGACCACGCACATGAACGTGCGTTATTTCGAGGCACGCGCGCAGGACGCCGGACCGGTGTGGTGGTTCGGCGGCGGCTTCGACCTGACACCTTACTATCCGTTCGATGAGGATGTCGTGCACTGGCACCGCGTAGCACGCGACCTGTGCGCGCCGTTCGGCGCAGACGTCTACGCGCGCTACAAGAAATGGTGCGACGACTACTTTTTCCTCAAGCATCGCAACGAGACGCGCGGCGTCGGCGGCTTGTTTTTTGATGATCTGAATCAAGGCGGCTTCGATCGCTGCTTCGATTTCATGCGCGCGGTCGGCAACGGTTTCCTCGATGCCTACCTGCCGATCGTGGAAAAAAGAAAAGGTACATCTTTCGGCGAACGCGAGCGCGAGTTCCAGTTGTACCGGCGCGGGCGCTACGTCGAGTTCAACCTCGTTTACGACCGCGGCACGCTGTTCGGCCTGCAATCGGGCGGGCGCACCGAGTCGATCCTGATGTCGCTGCCGCCGCGCGTGCGCTTCGAGTACGCCTACGCGCCGCCTGCCGGTTCGGCCGAGGCGCGGCTG
>Ga0207639_10000064_pt1 | contig 99860 bp, 91 predicted proteins | sample KBSCornC32_FD_184299 | JGI IMG/M metagenome (GOLD analysis project Ga0207639, IMG submission 184299) | Corn rhizosphere microbial communities from Kellogg Biological Station, Michigan, USA - KBS Corn C3-2 (SPAdes) (version 2) | ecosystem: Host-associated > Plants > Roots > Rhizosphere > Soil ... | reverse complement strand
GATCGATCGCTACCCCGCCGTCGAGATTCTTATCGCCACAAGCGGAATACGGAACCTGATTCGCCGAGGCGACGATCATCAGCTCCGCGCCGTTATCGAAACGGGACGCTCTGAAGGCATGTTGACGATTGAGCAATCGCTTGCAGAGTTGGTTCGACTTGGTCGAATAACGGCTGACACTGCACTGGCCAACTGCAATCATCCGGAAGACCTACGACGACACATGGGGCACTGAAAAGACCAGTGCGGGATGAGGAGAGTGTGGTTCGAAGCCGAATCCGATTCAGCTGATGGCCGTCGCGCGGTTCAGGCCTTCGTGTTCTGCGATGCGATTGCGAAGGTATTCCATCAGTTCGACCTTGGCGGGAATCATCGGTCCCGGTTCTGTCTGCAAAGTCTTGAGGGCTTCGCGGAAGATCTCGAGAAGAGGACGGTATTGATAGCCCATGCGGCAAACGTTCCTTAACGGCTGAATTAAGGGTGAGCAGATTCAATGATGCCAGCGACCGAGCACACATGCCATACAACTTCGTGGTAACGATTCCACGCGGCGCCGCCATCGCCTTGTCTGCATACAAACCTCAAGATACCTATTTACAAAATAGCTATCCAGGGCTAGCATCACTCCATGGCCAGAACCTCCGACAACCGTGACCTCTTTCCCGGGGCTCTGGAAATCATGATCCTGCAATCACTTCGCCGAAAACCCATGCATGGCTACGCGCTCGTGAAGCACATCAAACAGGTCTCGGATGATCTTCTCCAAGTGGAGGAAGGCTCCCTCTATCCGGCAGTCCAGCGCATGCTCCGCGAAGGCCTGCTCGACTCCGAAGAGGGCGTCTCTGCCAAAGGCCGCCCCACGCGCATCTATCGCCTAACCGATGCTGGCATTCGTCACCTGGAACGAGAACTCTCCAGCTTCGGCAAAATGTTCGATGGAATCACCCGAGTGCTCGCCTTTTCCAAACCCTGATCGAGTACACGGCGAGCGCAACGCAAACGAACCCCCTCGACGCAACGGATCCAGGAGACCGCGATGAATCCGCTTCCCCGCCTCTTCAGTCGTACCCGCCGGTATACCGACATCGACATCTCCATCGAGGAGCACATCCAGGAGCGCGCCGATGAACTGGAGGCAGAAGGCATGCAGCGCAAAGAGGCCGAGCAGACTGCCAGACGGGAATTCGGCAACGTTGCCCTGCTTCAGCAGCGGAGCAGAGAGCAATGGCAATGGCCCGCACTTGAATCTCTTTTAACGGATTTGAAGCTTACTCTACGACGGCTTCGAAAGTCGCCCGGATTCGCGATCACTGTGCTGCTGACGCTGGCCATCGGCATCGGTGCGAATACGGCGGTCTTCAGCGTTATTGACGGCGTCCTCGTGAAGCCACTGCCCTATCCCGCTCCAGATCAACTCGTTTCCTTATGGTTGAACGCCCCCGGCGCTCCGGGGCTTGCAAACTTTCAAAATGGACTGCTGCTTTCCCCGTCGATGTACTTCACCTTCTCCGAGCACAACCAGGCATTCCAGTCCCTAGGAGTCTTCGCTCCCGACACAGCGAACGTGACCGGTCTCGCTCAGCCCGAACAGGTCCACACTCTGCTCATCAGCGACGGAGTCTTGCAATCATTTGCAATTCCACCTGCGGTTGGTCGTTGGCTTTCGCATGAAGATCAGGACCCGCATGCTGCGAAGCGAGTCATTCTTAGCTATGGCTATTGGCAACGACGGTTCGGCGGCGATGGCTCGGTGGTGGGTCGCAGTATTCAGCTCGATGCTCAGACAGCCGAGATCGTGGGAGTTATGCCTCGGGGCTTCCGTGTTGTTGATCGAGATTTTGATCTTCTCGTCCCTTTGCAATTCGATCGCGGTACTCTCAAACTCGCTGGATTCGGATATAACGGCATCGGCCGGCTCAAACCGGGTATCTCGATCTCTCAGGCCAATGCCAGCGTCTTCCCGCTGATCGAAACATGGATGCACAGCTTCAGCAATGGCCCGGGAACCAATCCCTTCTACTACCGGCTCTGGAAGATTTCTCCCTCGTTCCGATCGCTTAAGGAGCAAGTGATCGGCAACGTCTCCGGCGTGCTGTGGGTGGTCATGGCTACCGTTGGACTCGTCATGTTGATTGCCTGCGTCAATATTGCAAACCTGCTTCTCGTCCGAGCGGAGTCTCGGCAGCACGAACTCTCCATCCGTGCGGCACTCGGCGCGGGCCGCGCTCGCATCGCTAGAGAACTACTGATGGAAAGCATTCTCCTCGGGCTCATCGGCGGCTTCTTCGCAATCGGCGTAGCCTACGCAGGTCTGCGGCTTCTAATCGAGATAGGACCTGCGAATCTCCCTCGCCTCAGCGAGGTGAGGCTCGATGACCGATCTCTCCTCTTTACTTTCGCGATCTCGGTGATATCAGGCCTTCTCTTCGGATCCATCCCTGCCTTGAAGTACGCTCATTCGCATGCCGCGGCCGCCCTCTCCGGCGCGAATCGCACCGCCAGCGCCAGCCGAACGCGTCAACGCTCTCGCAACGTCCTTGTCATCGCACAAGTGGCGATGGCGCTTGTGCTCCTCGTCAGTGCATTGCTGATGATTCGGACCTTCGCTTCCATGCGCAGCATCGATCCAGGGTTCAGCGATCCCGCGCACGTTGCGACTGCACGAATCTTCGTTCCCGAACTCCTCATTGCAGATCCAGTCCAAGTCACTCACATTCAGAACGAGATAACCGAGAAGATTGCTGCAGTTCCTGGCGTTGCATCGGTCGGATTTTCCGCTGCGGCCCCGATGGAGGGGTTCGACCCCAACTGGGACGAAATGGGCGTGGAAGGCAAAATGTATCCGGGCGGCGATCCACCGATGCGTCTCTTCAACTACGTTTCGCCCGGTTTCTTCCACACGATGGGAACATCGCTGCTCGCTGGACGAGAGTACACGTGGGACGATGTTTATGGTCTACGTAACAACATCATCGTCTCGGAAAACTTCGCACGCGACAATTGGGGCTCAGCCTCTGCTGCAATTGGCAAGCGCATTCGGCAATTCAGCAACATGCCGTGGCAGGTCGTCATCGGCGTCGCGCAAGACGTTCACCACAATGGAGTCGATGAAAAAGCTCCCGAAATTATTTACTGGCCAGCCATGATCCAGAGCCCTTATACGCGCAAGCCGACGATTGATGGGCCTCGTGCCGCCACCTTTGTAGTGCGGAGTAAGCGTGCAGGTTCCGAAGCTCTCATCGCAGACATTCAGCGTTCTGTATGGTCGGTCAATGGCAATCTTCCGGTTGCCAACCCGGCAACCATGCAGGATATCTACGCTAAATCGATGGCCCGTACATCTTTCACACTCGCTATGCTGGCAATCGCCGGTACGATGGCGCTTCTCCTCGGCATCATTGGCATTTACGGGGTGATTTCCTACGCGGTCTCTCAGCGCACCCGAGAAATCGGCATCCGGCTCGCTCTTGGCGCACGGAAATCCGAGCTCAAATGGATGTTCGTCCGCTCGGCACTGGTTCTCACGGCCACGGGTGTGGCGATAGGAGTTGTTGCTGCAGCGATACTGACCCAGTCCATAAAGTCCCTGTTGTTCGGGATCAGCCCGCTCGATCCGCTCACCTACGTGGCAGTACCTCTGGTTCTATGTGGAGCTGCGATGCTCGCGAGTTACATGCCTGCTTGCCGGGCCGCTGGAGTTAATCCTGTACAAGCCCTTCGTGCGGACTGAATCATCTAGCGCATCCATCGACGGCACTCCGCAAGAGATCTCACTGCCTCCGATCGATATACCCGATCGATGGAGTCCAACTCACCGCATCGTGCGCATTGTCTCCGTTCGCATGAACTTCGAAGCGGATGATATCGCCTCGGGCGACGGAGATCGAATCCACATCGGTGCCGAATCCGGCTTCATCTGAGCTCGATACCAATTGTCTCGCTCCGGCTTTGGGCCATATCTGCGCTATCCCGCGGGACGACACGAGGTTGATACTTGCCTCAACGCCGTTCCCACCGCGGGTGTCTGATTTCAGCACGCGGCCCCGGATGCTGATCGTTCCTGCTCGCGGAGCGACCCACGCCCGAGCGACTCCACCCGTTGTGCAACTTCCGGAACAACTCGCCGGAAGCAGATTGAACGCGCTCACAAGTTGCGCGTCGCTCTTCATCCAGGCCCCGTTCTCGACAGTTGCGGAATACTTTGGCAGATCGCTCCACGTTGAATTGGACGACTCATACATATACCGCCATTGATTCTTTCCCTGCACCGCCGAGAAGAATTCTGCCGCGTAGTTCGCTACAGTAGCAGTCTGCCGCTGATTTACGTTGGAGATCAGCGTGATGTTCTTGCCCGCCAAAAAGCGACCGTGCTGTTCAAAGAACAGATTGTTCCTGATTCTCCCCGACGGTACTCCGTATCCGCGTCCCTTGTTGTCTTCCCACACCGATGCCGCTCCGGGCCGATGCGAGTGAGCATTGTCTGCGAATGTGTTGCTCGAGAAGTCGAATGGGTTCGTGTGATCTCCGAGGTGGATGTTCAGTATTTCTACCGCGGGTCCCGCATTGCTCGCAAAGAGATTTGCGTGAAGATTCACGTCGCTTTCCGACCACTCAAAATCGATCGCGGTTTCGTCTGGACTGCCGGAGTGCGGAACACCGAAGAAGATATTGTTCACAATCCTGACCTTGCTCACTCGGCCCAACATCACTGCTGCCGTTCCGGTCGGAGTGCGACATCCTGCTTCGTCAAGCAGCACCGAATTCATCAGCGTCACGTTCGTCATTCCGAGAAGCCGGAGCGCGTCGCTGCATCCCAGACCAGCCCGCTGATAGACCTCACCTGCGTGGCCGTTATCGCTTGCAAATACCAGGCCATTCATCACCACGTCCTGAAACGCGTTATGTCCGTCCTGATTGTCGATCGTATTTCTTTCTGCGTCGAACGCCAGGCTGTCCACATTGTTCGCCCCACGGACATCGGTTACATTCACACCCCTCAATACATATTGGGAGGCTGAGAATGTCAGATACGAAGCGATATTAAAGAGGATTCCCGAGGACAGATTGATATTCAGGCTGCTGGCAAACGGGTCCAACACCTTGCGATGAACAGGATAATCCGGTGAATATCCAGCCCAGATTCCCTTATTGTCGTGCGCGTATATATGACTAATATTGATTCCGTTGTTGAAAAGCTGTGTGTAGTGCAGCAGTATTCCAACGCTTGCGCGACCCACCTCAAGGTTGGCGATATCCCAGTAACTGGCATCGATCAGAAGTACGCAAATGTCGCCGATACCCTGGTTCCTGAGGATTTTTGGATCGGGACCCGGTCCGTACGCGCCTAATGTGATCGGCCCGCTGGGAGTGCCATGTCCGGCAAGTGTCAGCTGTTGATTCCAAGAGCTGCCCCGCGCGAGAAGAATCTGATCGCCGGGACTGAAGGTTTTGATCTTGTTTACGGGTGAGAGCGTGCACCAAGGTTGGACGACGCTATGCGCTCCACCATCGCTGCAGTTCGAATCGGGCCGATTATTGACATAGTAGGTGGTAGCTCCGAAAGCAGGACTCAGAAAGCCCAGAACTACAATGAGCGCCGCCCAAGTCGCGACCAGAACCTTCCAATCATGCCTCTTCGATTGGAACCGCGGACAGAGCCGCAGACGTGCACCGTAGGGAAACTTCGCGGACGGGTTGCCGTGAAGTTCGCCGGAACCAAGTGAATCCACAGGCGAAGGGTGTAAACAGCCCAAGGCACAACTCCAGCGTCCGCCCAATCACGGCGGTCGCAAAAACAACCGAACTGCCCCTTGCGCGCGTACAAAATCCCGGCTCGCATTTTCCACAGAGGCGTTCGAACTGTTGATTGATTTATGTGAAGTCTACACAAGGAGACATCGCATTTGTATGTAATTTGGGTCACACTAGTGACACCAGTACCGCGTTGTGATTTGTTTTTTGGCCTTGCGTTGTGGCCTATGGAACAGTGACAATCCGTTCAACGCGGCGCGAGCGGCGTGTTCGCCGATTCAGCCCATCATCAGACGCCTTGAAATCTCACCCGGAGAACCGATGTCCACAATCCCCGCTCAAATCTGGAAAGGCACCAGCTTCCATATCGAACGTTCTCAGGAGCAAGTTCCCGCCGCCCTGGTGTTCCGCTTTTCCGGACCATTCACAGCCAGGGACATGTATGCCGCTCTGACGCCCGCAGCCCTGAAGAGCCTCTTCGAGATGGAGCCCACACCCCGTCACCCGGCACGGCTCAATATCTTCGATCTCACTGGTGTGCCCTATATGGACTCTTGCGGGCTAGGTCTCATTGTCGGCCATTTTGTTCGCTGCCAGAACAAAGGGGTCCGATTTGTTGCCGCCGGAGTCAGTCCTCGAGTCCTCCAACTGTTTCAAACGACCAAGGTCGACCATCTGTTCCCGATGGTCAAGACCGTTGAGGAAGCGGCTGCCCTATCAGAGAGCCGACCGCCCGAGTGATTCGAGCCTGGCATTCGGCGCACGCTGCCATTTCGCCAGCCGAGAAGCCTCCCGATCATCCCAACACTCATCAGACACACTGCGCCCTGAGTCGCTTTGCATGACCAGTCTTGGGCGGCATTCTCTCGCCGGAGCAGTTTGTATGACCGACACCGAAATCTCCAAGCACGCCACAGTGCCTATTGATCACGTCGCGGAGGGTATCGAAGGCCTTCGTATCGCCTTCGTAAACGTCTTTGGTGTACGGTACGGCGATCAACGCTGGACGCTGATTGATGCCGGCGTGCCCTACTCCGCCACTCTCATCCGCAATTGGGCTGAAAAGCACTTCTCTGCCCCGCCTGCCGGCATTCTTCTCACCCATGGGCATTTCGACCACGTGAGTGGTGCCGCCGAGCTCGCCGATCATTGGGACGTTCCCATCTACGCTCACCGACTTGAAGCGCCATACCTCAGCGGTGAAAGAGAGTACCCTCCGCCGGACACTGGAGCTAGTGGCGGCATGATGTCCCTTCTCTCGCCCATGTACCCGCGTGGGCCAGTGGACCTATCATCGAGGCTTCGTGTTCTCGATAGCGAAGAAGAAAACGATGTTCTTCCGGGCTGGCAAATCGTCCACACCCCTGGTCACACTCCCGGACATATCTCGTTCTTCCGCGCATCGGACAGCACACTGATCGTCGGCGATGCCTTCTGCACGACAAAGCCGGAGTCCTTCTTCGACGCAGCCATCGCACAACCGCCCGAACTTCACGGGCCGCCCGCGTACTTCACTTCAAACTGGAACGATGCAATCTTGTCGATTCGTCGCCTTTCGCTTCTTCGCCCGCGCACCCTCGCCCCCGGACACGGCAGACCTCTTTCGGAATCAGAGATCGAACAGGAATTTGCATCGTTTGCCGCAGCGTTCGGCCGCGAGCCCGACAAACGAGCCATTTAGGGCTTTGAGGGTCTACTCAACTGATGTATGACTCTTATAAGAAGCGTTTTATGACGAGGGCAGAAGTGATTGGTCGAGACTGGAATCGACTCCTCTCCTCGTGCTATCCTTTTCAAGGATCGGCATACAGTGTGATCCACGCCGTGCGTCAATTCCCCCAGCACAGCGATCAGTTTTGGACGCGTAGCTCAACTGGCAGAGCATTCGGCTCTTAACCGACAGGTTGTAGGTTCGATTCCTACCGCGTCCACCATCTTCCGCCCAGCCGATCAAACCCCACCATCGAGAATGCTCAAAGCTTTTCAAGGTTGCGGAGACTTTCGTGCAAGAGGGCAGCCTTCGCTCTGGCGAACTGAATTTGCAATCGAAGTCTCTCGCCCACTAGCTAGAAGGTAAACGCCACTCCGGCCCCAATGCTGCGCTGGTCTTGTGCGAATACCACCGTGCCGGAATTGGTGATGTAAGGACGATATCCTTCCGCAAGCAGGTTGCTGACGTTTAGCAACGCTTCCACATTCACGCCATTGCTGTGAGAAATGATCGGTTGCCGGAGATGGAGATTGAGGTAAGGCTCGATCGATCCAATCGAATACGGCGCAATAGCGGTCACTGTATCGGCCGGTTGCCAGCGATAACTTGCGCGCCATCGCGTTCCTGTTCCTTCGAGCGTTCCCGAGAGCGAGATTGCATACATCTGGGCGCGCCGAGGTCTCGCGGCCGCGAACATCTGGTTCAACCCGGTCGGCCGGACGACGGCCGGCATCACCATCGCTTGTCCATTCGCATATGCCACTTGAACGTGGTTTCCGCCCGCGATTCTGCGGTCAACGCTGGCCACAACACCTGCGGTCGAGAAATCCTGCCCTGCGCCGCGCATCAAGCCGCTTCTCGGATCCTTCAACACTTCGTCGCTCGCCGCCGCCACGCCGCTCGCCTCGATCACTGGATTCTCGATGTGATCTGAATACACAATGAAGGAAAGACCGGATGAACCCGTCCGGCGTTCCCATGCAATCTCCTGGTGCAGTCCGTGCTCCATTGTGAGTTGGCCTTCGCGCATTGCGAGCCGCGGCATGAAATACCCCGGCCGTGACTCGTCTTGCCCCGTCTCCGGAATCGCACTCGCCATCTGGTAGCTGACGGTCGAGTTTGAACCATGCCATGCGACTGTCGCAAATGGCAGCGTAGCAACCACGGAATTGGGGGAATTCTGGCTGAACCTGGCCAGCACCTGTTGCGCTCCAGCTTCGACCTCAAACTCATCGCCGAGATTCATGGTCTCAGCGCTGCGCATCATTAACTCATCGAGTCCAGCGCCGTCAGGACCCTCAATGACCGGGTGGATTGATATGGCGGCTAGAGACTCAACCGCTCCCGCAAACCCGAGATCCTGGCGGAACCCAAGCATCGACTCCAACCCTTCATTTGTATTTGGAGCGAAATCGACACGCGCCAGCAGTTCACGGCTGTTCGAAGGAGTGTTCTCGACGCTTGCTGTAAAACGCTCACCGCTCTCGCCGAAGGTGCCTTCCTGCCCGGTCGCCATCAGCCGCGCCTTCAGTTTCGGCTTCGCGCCCGGCCGATCTGACACGACAACAAGCGGACCGTCTTCAAGCCATCGCAGCAGCGGCCGGTTCGCAGCTGAACGCAATGTCCACTCCCAATCGTCTTTGTTCGCGCTCGCTGCCTTGGGCTCGGCCGGCAACCACTGCATTACCTCGTAAAGAGTATTCAACGTCAAGTTCACGACAGCATTGCTGCGAACCTTGACGTTCTCTCGCAATGATGGGAGGAAGGACGTGCCCATAGCCTTTACTGCGTAGTGGCCGGGAAGCACGTTCAGAAATGTGTAGGAACCTTTGCTGTTGGTGTAGACCGCTGCGACTACAGTCAGGTCGGACCTGAGCAACTCCACAGCCGCGCCCATCTGGGGAACGCCGGCAGAGTCCCGCACTATACCCGACACAGTCCCATTTGAGGCGCCATACAGGCGGGTACCCGCAATCGCGATGAGCGCGACCAGAGAGACGAGATGGAGCCTGCGAATCATCAATACTATGGTGACCCGGCGGCGTCCTGGCTAAGTCCTGGGAATCAAAACTTCAGAGCTTGCAGGTCTCCGGTCTCATGCCGACTGACCATAGTGCGAAGCCCTTCCATCTATTCCACGACAAAAGGTGCCGATTGCGCAATCTCTTGTTTTGAGATTTCGTCATTTACTTTGATCGTCACCTTGTACTTGCCTGGTTGTAGACCAGCTACCGGCAGGGTCTTCTCCACTGTGAGTTGGTCGCTGTGTTCGCCGAAGTCCTTTGAATCCTGTTCTTTCTCAAACACGACTGTGTTTGTCGCCGTGTCGGTGATCTGGTACGTGACCTTCGCCTCGTTCGCCTTGGTTTGATCGTTGATGCCGAGGTTATAGACCTGCATCCAGAAGTTCAACTCCTGATTGCGTTTAAAGTTTACCGGGGTAGCTGCATTTGGGGTCACACGGGGGCACACATGGATGTTTCCGATCACGCAGTTGCCTTGGCCGATGTCGTGAGAACTCACGGGATAAATCCGGTCGGACAAGATAAGAGACGACGTGCCTAGCTTTTCGTCGTGGTAGGTAGGCACCTCTAAGCTTCGTCCGTAGATACCGATGTGATCTGGATTGTTCACGTCCTTGATCGCAACATCCAGGCGATAGAGCCCGGGAAGCAGAGGTACAGCTTTCCAATATATGGACTTACGATCCAGAGAGGCCTGCAGTAGCTCCGCTGGTTGCTCGACCGAAACTGTATCCTCGAAGGTCTGTACGGTCTTATGCGTCAGGGTTGTCACCTTGCCAAGAATGTTGACGACACCCCTTGCTACTCCATCCTTCGTTACGAACGTGACATCCCTGTTCTTGATTTGCAGGGTGATGGGAACCAAGACAGTACTGGAGGTCACCTTCACGAAGTCTGTTCGAACATCGAAGGGGAAGATCTGCCCGCCCAGAATCTTGTGTTCGCTGATTGCGCTCTCCAGATCGTGGAACTTGATCGGTGGAGGGGCAAAGAGCTTTGCCGCCATCTCGATTCGATCAAACTGCTTGGCCTGGTTGGAACTCTCCATCGGCCCGGTGCCAAGGCTTTCGAATCCGCCCTTAAATCGGTCGGCTTTCTTGGCCATGCCGATCGACTCCCACTGAGTCAAACCTGCGCCAGGAACCTTGGCCAGAGCGTCCTTCTCGCCGCGATCGATCGTGAAGTGGTAGTCACCGCATTGGCAGGTGTCTACAAACTCGATATCGATGTTGTCACCGACGCCCTCGAGATAGCGGTAGTGCCAGGTCTCAAAGGGAAATGTCGAGGTCTCGCCACCACCTTCATCGATCGGCCGGTTGTAAGACCCCCCCGAGGGGTGCGATTCTACCGAGTCCGGCGGCCCGAACGAAATGTAAATGTGCCCGCGATCCGTCTTCCACCCAGGCTTGCCAGCTGCATAATGATCGTTCGCGTACTGGATTCTCCGGTAGTGTTCTTCCCGGAACTCGTTGTCAGGACTGTCTGGGTTGGGGTTGCGCCGCAACCAGAATTGCTCGATGAACGCCTCGCGCTCTTCGTCGTTCCCGAGGCTCTTGAATGCCTTCCGCTCCTCGTCGGTGATGATGTATGCCACGTCCTGATCGAGCCATGTCTTGAATGCCCCGTGCAATTCCTGCCGCAGTTCCTTTTGCGCTTTGAATTCTGCCGCATCCGAGCGCTTACGCTTCAAGGGATCTGGTTCGTCGGGGGAGGCGCTGTCCTGGCCGGCGGCCGGGCGGGCCTTAAGCGCTGGATCATCAGTCTGTTGGGCTTTGATTCTGGAGGCGGGCAGAAGGGTTAGGCCGCACCCGAGTGCGACAAACAGGAACGAACGGCCGCTGAAATTCATTGCGTCAAAATGCTCCCTACAAGTGGCTCTATTCTACGGTCCGCAAAGGTGCTGGGCAAGGTATGACGAGCCTGTCGCTGGCGATTCGACGCCTCCGAAACCAGAATGTCACCCCAGCGGTCACTTTTCGGGGACAAGACTCTCAATTTTCTGAGACAAATGACAGTCTTGCCGCGTCATTTCAAAGAACGCAATCTTCCTGCAAATCTGCTGTCCGCTCCGCGCTGAATTGCGCCACGGAGTCTCCAGCAGCGGTCGTTCGCCCGGCCTCCGTGGGGAATCGGAACAAATTCCCAGACGTGAGCTCCTGATAGCTGTGAATTCATCATGGACGGGAACCTCCAAGGATAGAACTGCGTAGAATTGAGTGAAGACTCCCGGGAGTTCTAGCTACGCATGAAAAAGATTCTTCTGATCGTCGCTGCAGTTATCGTTGCTATCGCCTTGGTTACCGTTTTTGTCTACAAGCAGCAGTCGGGATATACCAAGGTGCTGACCGCAAAGGTCCACAAGCAGGACCTGGCGACTGTCGTCAGCGGGACCGGCCAGATCAAGCCAACGACTTACGTCAACGTCGGCGCCAATGTGATGGGTCGAGTGACTCACTTTTATGTGAAAGAAGGCGACTCGGTCAAGAAGGGCCAGACGGTGGCGACCATCGAAAATGTCCAGCAAAGGGCCAATGTTGCCGGGCAGGAAGCTGCCATCTCGGCGGCCAAGACAGACATCAACTCCTATATTGCCGCCGAGAAGACGGCGGAGGCGAACGTTGAGCGCGCCAAGGCTGACCTGGAACAGAAGAAGCTCGATTGGGATCGCGCTCAAAGCCTCTTCAAAGCCGGCATCATGGCCAAGCAGGATTTCGACAGCAAAAAAGCTGCATACGACACCGATATCGCGACAGTGGCGCAAATGCAGGCCCAGCTGAACCAGGCCAAGGCGCAGACCGAATCCGCTCGCGGTCATTTGCAAACACAAGTCGCTACTCTCCGCGCTAATCAAGACATGCTGGAAAAAACCATCGCGATCGCACCCTTCGACGGCATCGTCACGAACATGCCAGTCAAAGAAGGCGAGACCGTAGTCACCGGTATTCAGAACACCGCTGGGTCGACTCTGATGACCCTGGCGGACATGAGCAAGATCACCGCCGAGGTCAAGGTCGACGAAACGGATATTGTCAACATCAAGAATGGTCAATCCGCCGATGTCACGGTCGACGCTATTCCCGGCAAAGTTTTCAAAGGCCACGTAACTCTGGTCGGAGATCAGGCACTTCTCCGCTCCACAGGTATTGCTACCTCGCAGTCCACGACCGGCACTGAGGAGGCGAAAGACTTCAAGGTGGTGGTCACTCTCGATCAGCCCTCGGATGAGCTGCGTCCCGGCCTTTCTACTACTGCCAAGATCACCACCGCACAGAAGGCCAACGTACTTGCGCTACCCATCCAGGCACTCACGACGTTTACGCCGCCCGCTCCGAATGCCAGCAACGGTAATGTTGAGGCCGCATCGTCATCCTCGTCGAACAAGACGCCGCCCGTGCAAGGCGTTTACGTGGTTGACAAGGACGCTCACGGCAAACAGCGCGCAAAGTTTGTGCCTGTCAGCACAGGCATTACGGGTGCGACTGATATCGAAGTGCTTAGCGGTCTCAAAGATGGCGATGAAATCGTCACCGGACCTTACAAGACACTTCGAAGTCTGAAAAACGGCGCCCTTCTCAAGCGCGACAAGCAGCCAATTGCAGGGCAACCTGATAGCAGCAAGTAATTCGTTCACGCTCTGGCGACGCAGATCACACGAGAAGTCAACAGAAGGATAGGTTCAAATGGCTCTGAACAGCGTCATATCCGAGGTGGAAGCCCAGCAAACGTCCGGACCCAATGGCGACATGATCGTCGTGGAGGACCTCTGGCGCACGTACGACATGGGATCGGAGCAGCAGGTCCATGCTTTGCGTGGGGTAAATCTTCGCATCAAGCAGAACGAATATGTCGCGATCATGGGCCCATCAGGCTCGGGCAAGTCAACGTTGATGAATCTCATCGGCTGCCTCGACACTCCCTCGAAGGGCAAATACTGGCTCAACAGCCAGCTTGTCAGCGAACTCGATGACGACGAACTCGCCCGCATTCGAAACAAGGAAATCGGATTCGTATTTCAAACGTTCAACCTCCTGTCGCGTGCGACGTCGCTGCACAACGTGGAATTGCCGCTCATCTACAACGGCACACCAGCAGCCGAGCGCGTAGAGCGTGCAAAGCAGGCCCTCATCAACGTAGGACTCGAATCGCGCATGAACCACAAGCCAAACGAGCTCTCAGGCGGACAGCGCCAGCGTGTCGCCATCGCGCGAGCTCTCGTGAATAGTCCGTCGATCATCCTCGCCGACGAGCCTACCGGCAACCTCGATTCCAAGACCGGCGTCGAGATTATGACTCTTTTCGACCAGCTACAGGCTAAAGGCAATACGATCGTTCTCGTGACTCACGAGCCCGATATCGCCGAGTACGCTCACCGCGTGGTCCACATCCGCGACGGCCAAATCTACTCCGACGAGCCGTCCAAACGCTTCAAAAATTAGACCCACCAGTCTCAATAGCAACGGCCATCACGAAAGCGATGGCCGTTTTCTTTCACTGACGAGACCTCTTTGTATCTGTTCCCGCCTCAACGAGGCCGCGACTGCCCTTGATTATTCTTTGGCGGAGTTGTCACAGGCTTCCTCTCATACCGCGGCGGCCTTTCCGGATCTACGCAGAGTGCTGAACTCTGCCCATGACTTAACCCGGGAACGAAGTCCCCCCCATGACAGAGATGCTCTTTCATGCTCACTGCATCCCGCCCAAACAACCGCTGATTACGTTCAATTCCGGTCTGCGGATCAACATCGAATCGATACACCGATTCCTCGACCGCCTTTTCCTTCCCGTAATCAAGATGACTCCATGTACCCAGCACTTCGTGCCCGTTCGAGTCGGCCATCACCGCGAACACCTGTGTTTGGGAGACCCCCATTGGAGCTTTTGCGGTCCACACTGCAACGGTTTTCCCGCCACCCTGCATCCACCGCGCTGCCCACGAATGCTGCCGCAAATCGTAGTGCAACGTAGTGAAGTACGTTGTCGCATCGCAATCGCTGCAATCGTCATAGAGCACACTCAACTCACGGGGGGATCCCACGTCCAGCAGCAGCCAATCCGTGACGCGCAAATTAGTCCCATCAATGAGGTGAGTCAGTGCGCGGTTCGCAAGTGACACGCTCCAGATCGAAAACGCATCCCGGCTTGGCGCTCCCTGTGGCGAATTGCGATTGGTTGTGATGACAAGGGCCTGATCGTATTGCACTCCGATCTCGCGGATAGCCGTCCACTTTTGCTCATGGAGCGCGCGCGTCACCCAGTTAACGACATCCTGGTCGTTAGGAGAATGGAAGTCAATCCAGCGGAAACTGTCAGGAGCCTGCGCAGTAGAAGAACCAACACCAACCGACGTCGCCATCACCACCAAGGCGACAACCCGAAAAACAACACCACGCATATTTCTCAGCCTACCAAATACCGCAAAGCGACCCGACGATCAGACCCAGGTCGCATGTCTCTTTTGTCATGGGCGTTATCTAGGACACCGCAGACCAGCCGATCTCTACAAACCAAGAGACGACCAAATCGCATCCACTCGCACCTTCGTGGCGTTATCCATCTCGATCATCGCCGGCCAAGGCCTTGTGAACCCCTCTGCCTTCCACTTCCGCGTGGCGTCGATGCCCATCTTGGAGCCGTAGTTCGGCATGCGAGAAGCGTGATCCAGTGAATCCACCGGCCCGAGCGTGAACTGGATGTCCCGCTCCGGATCAATATTGTTGGCGACTCTCAGCACCACTTCGCCCACATCCTGCACATCGCAGTCTTCATCGACGACCACGATACACTTGGTGAACATTGCCTGTCCCAGCGACCAGATCGCGTTCATCACCTTCCGCGCTTGCCCCGGGTAGCTTTTCCGGATGGATACCAGCATGAGGTTATGGAAAACGCCTTCAACCGGCAGATTGATATCGACAATTTCGGGGATTGTAAGCTTCATTGCCGGCAGGAAGATTCGCTCCACAGCCTTGCCCATCCATGCATCCTCCATCGGCGGCTTGCCTACAATCGTCGCCGCATAAATCGGATCCTTGCGATGCGTGATGCACGTCAGGTGAAACACCGGGTAGTCCTCCGCCATCGTGTAGAACCCCGTGTGGTCGCCGAAGGGGCCTTCGCTCCGCATCTCGCTCAGTTCGACATAGCCTTCCAGCACAATCTCCGCGCTCGCCGGAACCTCCAGATCCACAGTCTCGCATTTCACAATCTCCGCCGGCTTTCCACGCAGGAACCCGGCGATCATGAACTCCTCTACCTCGGGCGGCGCAGGCACAATCGCCGAGAAGGTCAACGCGGGCTCCGTCCCGATCGCCACCGCGACTTCAAGCCGTGAGCCTTTCAGATTTCCCATGACAACCTGCGGAATCCCGCCGACCGGTCCATCGGGAATCATGACTGAGCCACCTGCCGACTCGGCCATCGCTGCAACGCTAGCGGCGCGCGGATCGCCCATTGCAGCGCCCTGCGCCTGAGCTCTCAGGGCATTACGGAAATGCTCCGCTGCAACCTTCTGCCTCTGCCAGTGCATGCCCGTCGTTTGCCCGTCATACACCTGCATTCGATACATGCCGATATTTCGTTTCCCATTCCGCGGATCGCGTGTGTGCACGCAGGGCAGCGTGATGAAGCGACCTCCGTCATGCGGCCAGCATTTCAAAATCGGAAAGACATTCAGGTCGAATCTTTCGCGCAGGATCACTTCCTTGCATGGCGCATCCTTTGCATTGACGGTTTTTGGAAACACGTTACCCAACTCCGCCAACTGTGGCAGCATCTTGAGCTTGTCTAAGAACCCGCCGCCAGGCGCCTTCACATTCATCAGTCCCTGGATGCGCTCCGCAATCTCGTCCAGCCGGTTAACACCGAGTGCCATCGCCATCCGTCGCTCGCTGCCGAACTGGTTCATCAGGACCTTGTGCCCCGGATGGCTCTTCACGTTCTCAAACAAAAGCGCCGGGCCGCCGGGCGCATACTTTACTCCAAGTGCGTCTGCTGGTTCTCTGCTTCCTGTTCTCTGATCCCTGTTCCCTGCTTTTCCCACCTTCGACACCCGGTCGGTGATCTCGGTGATCTCCAGTTCAGGAGATACCTCCGCAGTGATCCTCTTCAGTTCGCCGTTTTTCTCGAGTGTCTTGATCCAATCGCGCAGATCGTCGTAGGCCAAAGCAGTTCCCCCGCGCACATCCGAAGTTCCTCAAGGAGTGCTCACCGCTCCATAGTAAGGCTTTAACTTCATATGACTTTGGTTTGGCCAAAACTCGGCAGCATGCCACCGCATCGCCGCGCCCGCATCTAAGCACGAAGGAAAGCGCCTAACTCAAACAAAGGACCCTCCCCCATGCCGAATCCGCCGCGCGTTCCCTGCCATCCGTACTTCAAACTGCGCCGTCTCGTCCCGCACATCCAGATCGGCCCACTTGCCCCCTCCCCGTGGAACGTACCCAACCTCTGCTCCGCCTACAACTGGCCTGCCGGCCTCGCAGGTGGTGGGGTCATCGCGATCGTTGAACTCGGCGGCGGATGGGTGATGTCCGACATGAATGCGTACTTCAAGTCCATCAACCAGACCGTGCCCAGCATCACGGATGTGTCAGTCGACGGGACAAAGAACAGCCCCAACCAGAACACCGGCTCCAACAGCGACGCCGATGTCGAGGTCGCGCTCGACATCCAGGTTTCCGCAGCCGCCTACTACGCGGCCACGGGCAAGCAGGCCATCATTCGTGTGTATTGGGCGCAGGACATCGCCCCAGCCGTGCAGAAGGCTGCGCAGGATGGATGTGACGTCTGCTCCATCTCCTGGGGAGCTGACGAAAATACCTGGGGTACGCAGAATGCCAACGAAATGGAATCCGCCGCTGCGACCGCGACTGATCTTGGCATGATCGTCTTCGCTGCATCCGGAGACAACGATTCCGGCGACGGGGGGAACACTCCCGCAAATGTCGACTGTCCCGCCTCGTGCCCTCATGTCATCGGTTGCGGCGGCACTTACAAGATGTCCGGTACCGAAACCGTCTGGAACGACAGCCCCGGCCAGACCAACGGAGAAGGCACCGGCGGCGGATACTCCACCATTTTCCCCACGCAAACCTTCCAGATCGGAATCCCTAAGCCGCCCTCAGGCTCGCCCTATGGCAAAGGCCGAATGGTGCCTGACGTGGCGGCCGACGCGGACCCGAACACCGGGTACAACATTACTGTTCACGGATCCAACACGGTCGTCGGAGGAACCAGTGCCGTCGCTCCTCTCTATGCGGGCCTATTCGCCGCATTCGGAAAGAAACTCGGGTTCGTCACCCCCACGCTGTACAAGAACCCAACGGCCTTCGCAGACATCACGTCCGGTGGCAATGGATACTATAGCGCTGGTCCAGGCCCCGACCCATGCACCGGCCTTGGCGTCCCCGTCGGCAAAAAACTAGCTCCGCTCTTCATCCCCGCATCTGGTCACAACCCCAGCGACCAGATAACTTCTTAGCCAGACGAGCAGATGCTCCATCCATCGGGCGGCTTCTGCGCGATGGATGGGACGCGAAGCAATTCGAAGTCAAAACCTCGTCCAAAGGCCTTTTCCTCTATTATCGGAAGCGATTGCGATTCCATGGAGGGCAGCCCGTGATCTCCCGCCGCAACTTCCTCGCTACAGGCACACTCGCCACGCTCGCCGTTGCATCCTCACCCTCCTCGATGGCCTACGCCGAAAGCCCGAGTCGTCTCGGCGTGCAGTTGTACGTGCTCCGCGACTTGCTGGCAAAGGATTTCGATGGCACCCTCGCGAAGGTTGCAGCGCTCGGAATCAAGAACGTGGAATTCGCCGGCTTCTACCACCGAAGCGCAAAACAGGTCCGGGCAAGTCTCGGTAGCGCTGGACTGACCGTCACCGGCGCGCACTGCCTGCAGGCCAGCATGTCCGACGATGAAATCGAACGCACCATCGACTTCTGCCACGAAGTCGGTATGCCCTACATGATCGCCGCTGTTCCATCCATCAAGTCCAACGCCTCCGGCAAATCCGCCGGCAATCCCTTCGAGAACATCGGGCTCGAAGACTTCCGCTGGAGCGCCGATCGCTTCAACATAATCGGCCGAAAGGTCCGCGACGCCGGCATGCGCTTCGCCTATCACAACCACAATATCGAAGCTCGCAAGTACGGCGACATCCTCGGCTTCGATGAGATTATCCGCCTCACGGATCCCTCCGTCGTCGCTCTCGAATTCGATACCGGCAACTTCATTGCGGGTGGCGGCGATCCTTATCCCTACCTCGCCAGGTTCTCGCACCGCTTCGAACTCGCCCACGTCAAGGAATGGGTCGCCCCGTTCACACCCACTCTGACGAGCAACTTTCCCAAGTACGCCGAGTTGGGCAAAGGCCCCACTGATTGGAGGAAGATGATGACCGAGTTGAAGAAGGCGGGCGTCAAGCAGACCTTCATTGAGCAGGATGGGACAGCTGCCGGCGACGAACTTGGAGCGGTTCGGCAGGCGTATGAGTACCTTCTGAAGATCTGATGTCGATCGGAGCAGGCCGAGTAGGCTCCCCAATTCTCCGCTCTTGTGTGTTAGAAATAGATGTCCCAGGATCACGGGAACAAACGGCTCTAAAAAATCGCTTTACTCTGCCGACCAAGGCCGGCCCAAAGCTCGATTCGAGAGGCCAAGCACCCGATCTGGGAGAGCCAGGAGATTCACATGCCCAACACCATCTTCAGTTCATTCAAGACCATCGCGTACGAAGGTCCGTCTTCGGAAAACCCGCTTTCTTATCGCTGGTACGACCCTAATCGCGTCGTTAATGGCAAGCCGCTCAAAGATCACCTCCGCTTCGCCGTCGCCTATTGGCATTCGCTCAACATGCAGGGTAGCGACCCTTTTGGGGGCCCTACCCTCCCGCGCCCATGGTTCAATGCCGGAGATCCGATCGCGCAAGCCAAGGTCAAGGCCGACGCTGCATTTGAGCTCTTCCGCGTACTGGACTTCCCATTCTTCTGCTGGCACGATGCCGACATCGCGCCCGCCGGTGACACCCTAGCTGATACGCTCAAAAATTTCCATACGATGGTTGACTATCTCGAAGAGAAGATGCGCACCTACTCCACGCGTCTTCTCTGGGGAACCGCCAATCTCTTCTCGCATCCGCGCTTCATGGCTGGAGCTTCCACTAACCCAGACCCCGAAGTATTCGCCTGGTGCGCCGCCACCGTGAAAAATTGCCTTGACGCCACCAAGCGCCTCGGCGGTTCCAACTACGTCCTCTGGGGAGGCCGCGAAGGGTACGAGACGCTCCTCAACACCGACATGAAGCAGGAACTCGAGCAGATGGGCCGCTTCCTGACCATGGTTGTCGAGTACAAGCACAAGATTGGCTTCAAGGGCCAGATCCTCGTCGAGCCAAAGCCCAAAGAGCCCACAGCGCACCAGTACGACTTCGATGTCGCCACCGTCTACTCATTCCTCAAGCGCTTCAACCTCGAGAACGAAGTCAAGCTCAACATCGAAGCCAATCACGCGCTACTCGCAGGCCACACCTTCGAGCACGAAATCGTTACCGCGGCCTCACTCAATGCACTCGGCTCACTCGACATCAATCGCGGCGATCCACTTCTGGGCTGGGATACCGACCAGTTCCCCAACGATCTCTGGTCGATGACCATCAGCATGATCCACGTCATCAAGGCCGGCGGACTTAATCCGGGCGGCTGCAACTTCGACGCCAAAGTGCGCCGTCAGAGCTTCACGCCAGAGGACCTCATCCACGCCCACGTCGGCGGAGCCGATCTCTGCGCCCGCGCCTTCCTGACTGCGGCGAGAATCATCGAAGACGGTCGCCTCGACAAGATCGTCGCCGATCGCTACGCGGGATGGAAGTCCACTGACGCTCAAGCCATCTTCAGCGGCAAGAAGTCGCTAGATGAACTCGAAAAATGGGCGCTCGACAAAAACATAAACCCGCAACCCCGCTCTGGCCGCCAGGAGGAGATCGAAAACCTTCTCGTCCGGCAGATCTACTCCGACGCGAAGTAGTCCGTCCCTGACCGGGAGGGTTGTACTCAACGGCCACTCTTTACAGAGTGGCCGTTTCGTCTGTGGCACGTAATGCAGACGTCATCGTCCGCCTCTTACACCGTCGTAGCATCTAAGTTCCTGAGCTCTTCGTTTGAGTTCGCAGATCCTTGCAGTGCTCACTGTTCACTTCCGCCCTCCTCGCACTTAGCCTCACCTTAATGGGCTGCGGTGTCCGCTCTTCAACCTGGAGTTCGAAAGACCTTGTAATTCATTGGAACACCCCGGGCATCGTCATTCGAACGATCCCAACTCTCCAAGTGGTCGTAAATCCTCATCTCCTTCCCGGCGATCGATTGGGAGCCGCTGCCTTCGACGCGGTACGTACTCTTGAACCAGAATATGTTCGCCTTCAGGCTTGGATTCCCTACCCCAGACTCGCTGTAGCAGAACTGAAACCGCCCAAGGCCGAATCAACTTCCTGGGACTTCACCCTTATCGATCCGATGGTGGACGAATTCATGACCGCTACCGCGGGCCATCCCAGCGTGATCGACTTCTCCACCATCCCGCAGTGGATGTTCGCGACCGAGAGCCCGGTCCCTTACCCTGACGACCCCAAGCAGGCAACGTGGAACTACGAGCAGGGCACGGACCTCCGCGATCCCACATTAACGGAGCTAGCCGACTACTACCGTCGCATCGCTGGATGGTATGTCAATGGCGGCTTCACGGACGAGAATGGTCGCTGGCGAGACTCCGGACGACGCTATCAATTCCCTATCTGGGAAGTCCTCAACGAACCGGACTCCGAACACGGCACAAGCGCCGAGGAATACACCCGCCGCTACGATGCGATCGTCGACGCGGTGCGCTCGGCCTCACCCAATACCAGGTTCATGGGCCTCTCGCTCGCCCAGCCGGCTGCACACCTTGACTTCATTCGATACTTCCTCAATCCTTCGAATCATCTCCCCGGCATCCCAATCGATTACATCTCGTACCACTTCTATGCAGTGCCGGGCTCGCAGGAGACCATTGACGACTGGCAGTACTCGCTCTTTCAGCAGACTGACAAATTTCTGGACACCGTCCAGTCGATCGAAGCCATTCGCACCCAGCTTTCCCCGGCCACCAAAACCGATATTGACGAGTTCGGGTCCATCTTACCGACCGACGCTCCGCCCGCCGTCGGCGTCACGCCGCTGCCAAAATGGTGGAACCTCTCCGCTGCCGTGTACGCCTACACGTGGGTGAAGCTTGCGCGCATGCGGATCGAAATCGTCGGAGAATCGCAACTCATAGGGTTCCCGACTCAATACCAGAGTCTCAGTATGATGGACTGGTCAACGAATAAGCCGAACGCTCGCTTCTGGGCATTGAAGCTTCTCAAAGATTCCTTTCATCCAGGTGACCGGATGATCGATACATCTCTAAATTCCGCCCTCGCACTCGACGTTGAGGGCCAGGGCTACATTACGTCTTCTGGACGGAAGCTGCTCCTGATCAACAAGCGTAATCGCGCTATCGAAATTGCATTGCCGATGGGCGGCGACGCCGCGATTCTCACTGTCGACACTCAATCTGCCGAAGGTCCTGCCCGCACCATGGCTCCCATGAATGGCAGCGTTACCCTGCAACCCTTCGCGGTTACTGTCGTGAATTGGAACGCCAGCTAGGGAGGGCTATCAGTTTTCAAAAGAATGATCGGTGGCGCACGTAGATCTAATATTGAACGGGTTCAGCGACCTGAGCCGCTCAGAAACGCGCGCCATTCCGGCCAAAACGGTAGGTTTCTCCGAAAACAAATCCTCTGGGATTAAGCGAATGGTTCTGGTTTGAGGCGGCACTGTGAAAATCCGTGAAGAAATCGTAGTCATACTCCACATGCGTCCAAAAGTGCCCGCCCGTGTGGTATTCCACACCGCCTCCGAGCGTGTACACAGTCCTGGTATCGTGCAGATGTCCTCCCACAAACGCATTCGGCGGATGCGAGAGGGTTCCAAATCCGGCTTCGGCTTTGAGCAAGGGCTGGAATCTACCGAAATAATCGGATATCCAGACCAAGCCGCCTCCGCCCGAAACATACTTGAATTGGGACGCCAGGTCATTTCCACCCACAATCATGGAGTGGGCCTCTGCAATCAAACTGACGTCATGCCAGATTGTCACGGTGCCCCATCCTGCTGGCCCAAACCTGTTGATATCCCCCCGACCCCAGTCGCCCGACATATAGTCCATCCCAAAACCGACCGACGCTGACAGGGGTGCATGGGTTGAGCCAGCGGCAGGTGCTACCTGTGCAGCGCACCACGACACGGAAACAAAACAGATGCTGATTCCAACAAGGAGTTTGCTGAACATTTCCCATCTCCTGATGAGTATTTCGGCCTGCCAAGCTGAGCGACTTTCGATCGAGCTGCAGCAGAAGTCACTGAGTGCGACATCACCAATTTGGACGGAGCGACCAGCGTCAGAGCCTTCCGTGGGTGCTCGGAGGAAATAGAAGGCGCTGATGCGACCAAATTCAAATTTCGACTCATTCTACAGGGAAAAGGTCACGCCTGCGACAGATTCAGGCACATATAGGCCTACTACTGCAGCCCAAATGCGGTCCGAATCTTCGCAAGAAACGCTTTCACTCTCGGCCGTGCATCACCTGGACCCAAGGCCTCAAACGGCACATACCCGCGATATCCGTGCGCATCGATCAAGGCCTTGACCTTCGAAAGGTTCACAGGTTCCGATTTGCCATTTCGGCCCACCTCTTCCTTGATTTGCCACGAAACGGCGTAGGGAAGAAGGCTCTCAATCTCCACGTACGGATCGGCGGAGCGGAGGCTGCCGATGTCCAGAATGCATCCAAACCACTCCGAATCGACGGCTTCAATCACGCGAATCGTCTCAGCTGCAGTCTTCAGAAAATCGTTGTGTTGCTGCAGGCCGACAACTACGCCGTGTTCCCTTCCGAAGGCGGCACATTCTCTGAAATCATCCACCATCCATTTGACCGCCTGGTCGAACGTGTATCCGACGGGACGTTCAGGACCGGAGAATACGCGAATTACTGGTGCACCCAGTTTGCTTGCGACGACAATCCAGTTCTTTACCATCTGAACATCACGTTTGCGTGCCGCCCCGTCTGCGATGGCGAAGTTGTTGCGTACTCCAGTGCCGCTGATCGTGATTCCGTTGACGAAAGCTGTGCGCTTCAGGCGATAGACGTACTCATCCGGAGGTACGTTGGGATAGCCCGGGAAGTAGTAGCCAGTCGCATCCAGTGCATCAACGCCATTCTCCGCGCAGAAAGCCACCGTGTCAGCCAGGGTCATGGCACCGGATTGAAGCGAACTGTTGAACGAGTACGCGTTCAGCCCAAGCTTCAGCTTCACACCGTTTGTTCTCGAAACGGCTGTCGATTCCGCTGGAGCTGAATTCTCGGTCGCGGCCGCGGCAATTATTCCCGCAGAACACGCGAGAAACCTACGTCGGTTGATCATCCTTGTTATTGCCCTTGCTGCATTTTATGCATGCTCGGCGTCGATGATCAAAACGCGAGCTTTCGATTGGTTCGGACGAGCGATCAGAAGAAGTCTCAAATCGAACGCTCCGAATCGGAGGTCGCCTTTTTTGAGGTCTTCTTTATCATGCGGCGGTGTCTTTGGGAGCGGCTACCAGTTGGGGGCTCGCGTCGAGAGGTTCGGGGACCGCAGGTCCCTGTTGGGCGAGAGACGCAGCCTGGGCAACGGCGTCGGCTAGCGACGTTGAGATGTGGAGAGACTCGGCGCGGGTGATCATCTGCGCAGCGCGGGTGGGGTCTTCGGTATAGTTCCAGATTCCGATCACCGTATTCAGTTCCGGAAGTTCGGAGCGAAGACTGCGATAGAGACGATTGGCGCGAGCCATTGCAACTGGGGGCATTCCGCTGAGAAAGATGAGTGCGGGTTTCTGCTTGCTCACTGCTTCGACGGTTTCGTGAATGGCACGGACAGGCAGCGAAATGGCGTTGATGTCGGAAAGGTTGAGAACCTGGGTGAGCATCGTTGCGACGAGCGAATCGGCACCGTCGCGGACGGGGATGACCACAGCCACCGTGCGGTCACCGTCGGAGTGACCAGGGACGTTGGATCTTTGGACTGAGACTGGAGAAGCGGACGTTGTGTTGCTCAACACTCCCGCGACATCAGCGGAGTTAGCGGAGATCGGAGACACATCGGAGGTGACAGCTCGTTCTTCCAATGCTCGGAAGCCGAGCTCTTCTACCAACTCACTTGTCGTGTTGCGAATAAAGGCGAGAGTGGAGTCATCTAGTTCCCCTTGCTGGCGATCCTTTTCAACGAGGGTGAGGGCTGGGATGAGGATGGAATCGTAAACAGTAACCAGGGGTTCAGTGTTGAGGCACTTGAACAGGAGGTCGGATGCTTCGCGTTCGTCGTGGGCGAGGAGTCGCTGGTAGAAACAGGTGTACATCGGCATAGAAGGCTGATCGCCGAGGAGGACCGCGAGGAATTCGAGCGAGGGGACGTGGCTGCCCATGACAACGAGACAGACGGTAAGGGGTACGGACAGGATGAGTCCGACGGGTCCCCAGATGAGTGTCCAGAACGCGGCAGCGATGAGGACGGCGAGAGAGGAAAGTCCAGTGTGGCGCCCATAGATGTGTGGTTCGAGGTAGTTGCCGGTGACGAGTTCGAGGAGAGTGAAGATGGCCGCGATGAGGACGGTGTGTTCCCAGCCATGGAAAACGGCGATGGAGAGGAGGAGCGGCGTGGCAGCTGCGGCCGGGACTCCGACATAGGGAACAAACCGGCAGAGTGCGGCGAGAGCTCCGAAGAGAACAGGATGCGGAAGTCCAATGAAGTAGAGCGCGGTGGCAATGATGGTGCCGAAAGTGAGATTGACGGTGAGCTGGAGTAGGAAGTAGCGCGAGATACGCCGGGAGGCATCGCGCATGGCCTGCGTCATGAGAGTGAGGTTGCGATCGCCCGAGAGGTGTATGAGGCGGTTGCGGAGGTCTTCACGCTGGAGGAGGACGAAGAAGGTGAAAACGATGGAGAGAAAGGCGGTGGCGAGGGGTTCGACAATGCCCCCGAGCTGGTCGAGACGACCGGTGGGACGCCCGACTTCACGGACCTGGAGGGGATGCTCCGGAGAGGTGCCAATTGGCTTTTCCTGAACTTTTTTAGGCGACTGAAGGGCGGCCGTGGCGGTGGCATTGACGATGCCGAGCTCGTCCGAGAGTTTTTCCAGTTCATTCTGGACACGACCGATGGCGGAGTTGCTGGGGCGATGGAGAGCTTCGAGTTTTGCGGTGATGTTGTCGCGGTAGATGGGGAGATCGTCGGCGATGGCGACGAGCTGGGTGAAGATGGTCCAGGTCGCGACGAGGAGGAGCGCGGAGAATCCGAAGATGACGACGAGGGCTGCGGCGGGACGAGGGAGACGGAGGCGTTCAAGTTGACCGACGACGGGAGCGAGAAGGAATGCGAAAAGGATGGCGATCCCGAGAGGGAGGAGAAGAACCTTGGCGAGATACAGGACAGCGACGGCAAGTACGGCGATGGTGAGGAACCAAAGCTGCGTCAAAAGGCGTGCGGTTGGTGAACCGTTCATGCGGGGCTCCCGGGGTGGCGCAACTGCGGCTAGTGAGTAAGATGCGAAAAGCAGGAGACATGGGAACGTGGGAGTGTCAGGTGCGATGAGCGGAGTGGAGTTCAGGGACGATTCGGTTGCGGGGTTGGCGGTTCGAGGCTTTCTGCATAAGGCGGATCGGGCTGATGCGGATGGGCTCGTGTTGACGCATGGAGCGGGCGCAAATTGCAGGTCGGCTTTGTTGACAGCGATGGCGGATGCGTTTTGTGGCCTGGACGTGACGGTGCTTCGATGTGACCTGCCGTTCAGACAAGCCCGGCCGTTCGGGCCACCGGTACGCGGAAGTGCTGAAAAAGATCAGGCAGGTTTGCGAGCGGCAGTAGCGGCATTGCGACGAGAGACTACAGGAAGAATCTATCTCGGCGGGCACTCTTATGGTGGACGACAGGCTTCGATGCTGGCGGCCAGTGAGCCGGAGGTGGCGGATGCGCTGCTGTTGTTGTCGTACCCGCTGCATCCGCCGGAGAAACCGGCGTATTTACGAACAGAACATTTCCATTCTCTGAGGACCGCGGCGCTATTTGCAAGCGGTGAACGAGATGGATTCGGGACACGGGAAGAGCTGGAGACCGCTGTCAAACTGATTCCAGGCCGCACGAAGCTGATGATGGTGGCCGGCGCAGGGCACGAACTGATGGCGGCGAAGAAGCGAACAGACTTGCCGGAGCGGGTGGCGAGGGCGTTTCTGGACTTTGTACAGTAAGGAAATATTTTTCCGGGATTGGAGGCACGATGGCAGAACAAACGACGACAGGTTCCGCACCGGTGAGCAGTATTGTGGCGATGGCTCGAGTTGAAGATGTGATGAAGTCGGCGGCGTTCTATCGGCATCTTGGGTTTGAGATTGGCAATGCTGTGCCGAAAGAACCGCCATTCAACTGGGTATGGCTTTATCAGCCGAAGGCGCCGAACTGGAAGACGGGCGCGAACGTGATGCTGGTCTCCGGCGAAGTGCGTGGAACGACGGCGAGCAAGGACCGGACGGTTTTGTTCTATTTGTATGCACAAGATATGAAGGCGCTACGAAACGAACTTCTCGCAAAAGGTCTTGCAGCGAGCGAGATTACTTATCCGCCGTATTTGCCAGAAGGAGAATTTCGGCTGGAAGATCCCGATGGCTACACGTTGATGATTGCGCAGTCAGGGCAGGAGACGCCTTAGGTGCCATGGCGAGGTGGACGAGCTCATCATGAGAACTGATTGAGGTCGGTGTCGGGGGGAGGGTGGCCTAGTTCGCGGCACATGGCCACGATCTGGCCTTTGTGATGGAAGGCGTGCGTCAGCATGTGGTGGAGGATGAGCGCAGGAGTCCGAATGGCTCGATTGCCGTCGGAGAAATGAAGCTCTGTGTCAGTGTTGAGTTGCTGATCAGTGAGGGCGGAGAGATACTGCAACGTTCGCCGGCCGGTTTCCTGCTGGAAGCGAACTACGTCTGAGATCGAAGGAAGGTCAGCGGGCATTCGATCGATATAGTCGATGCGCTGGAGGGTGCTGATCCAGAAGCCTTCGCAATTGAAGATATGAATGACCTGTTTCCGTATTGTGTTGAAACCGAAACTGGGGAGTTGTTTCGCAAAGGCATCGGGTGGAAGGGTGGAGAGGTGATCGAGCAGGAGAGTGAGGCTGGCATGGGTCCAATGATGCAGTTTACGGATGCCATCAAGCGTGAACATCATTTCCTTGCTCCAGGGATTTCGAGCCTTCATGAGTTCTGAAGTCTCAGGCTCCAGCCGGTCAGCGGCGCTTCGCGCCAAACAGGTCAGCAAGTCAGCATTAGCAACAACTCGGCTGAGTCAATCGCGGGTCACTTTGTAGCCTTGTTTCTCAAGCATGGATGGAACGCCGTCTTTGCCGACGAGGTGGCCGGCGCCTACGGCTACGAATGAGACGCCATCGCCTTTGAGCAGATCCTGAATCTGCGCGACGAAGTTCTGGTTGCGTTTAACGACGAGGAGTTGGAAGAGGTCGGGATATTTGTCGCGGAAGTCGGCGTTGTTGAGAGCGTCGAGTTTAGCGACGTCGCCGGAGTACCAGGCGGCGACGAGTTCCTTGAATTTGTCCACGGCCTTGTCGGCGTCGTCGAGTTCGGAGACGAGGAAGTCGAGCTGGGCCTTATCGCTCATATCGGCGAAGTAGTGGATCTGCTGCTCCATGGTTTCGAAGCCTTTAACGGGCTTGTTTGCCTTGGTGAATTCGGGTTTTAGCTCCAGTTCGACACCGGTGTTGGGATCGTATCCGGCCTGCATCACGGGGGCGAGGCTGAGCATCATTCCGGCGAGCCAGGGCTTCATCATGTCGAGCATGCCGGAGCCACCGGGAAGTCCGGTGGCCGCCTTGTTGAGCTTGGCCATTTGGTCGGGAGTGAGTTTGGAAGAGAGCGGGTGGGCCATGTCGAGCCCCAGCTGCATGATGAGCGGCTGCATAGAGGCTGCGTCGTCAACGTTGGGGACTTCGAGCCATAGGGACTCACTCTGCTGAATGGCAGCGTCAACCTTAGCGGAGTGCCAGGGGTGGTTTTTGTCGAGTGCATGAACGGTGCCGAAGAGATAGACCGTGGCGTGCGGTCCCTTGACAACCCAGATGGCGGGTTCGGCGGCTGAGCGAAGTGAGCATGCTGCCAAGGCGCAAAGAAGAAAGAGGACGGGTGCGAGTCTTCGGAGGAGGTTCATGCGGGTCCTTTCGGGATGAGAACCAGCATTGCAGAAATGCGGCGATGGGGCAATCGAAGCACATCGCGATATCCCCCCTCCCCGGTATTTTTCGCACGTAATACATGCGAAAGGACTTGCGGGCACCTAATACAAGTTAAAGGACTTACAGGCAACCTGCTCCGGTTGTGTGAAGTTCAGGCAGTCATTCTAGTTGATCGAGATTTACCCCAATTCTGCACGTAATACATAATAAAGCACTTATCCGTACATAATACAGCGCATAGGACTTACCGCACCCGGACGAGCACAGGGCGGAGGCATCGATCCCATGACTGTCTACTTTTTCACGTAAGTTTCATGTGCTTAATACAAAGGAAAAGACTTAGCGCCACGTAATACCTTCCATGACGTTTGTTAGCCGCTCGGACTTTCCGGCTTATCGCCGGAACTTTAACGCAGAATCTTGCACGTAATACATGCGAAAGGACTTACTTCCAATTAATACAAAACAGAGAACTTATCGGACCAGGGGCGGGACGTCGTTGAAGATTACTCTCTCCCACTAATGTTCCATGTTCCTCTGAATACAACGTTTACAGCTATACCCTCTCCAAATACCCCCTTAGTAGGGCCATTCCTACGAGAGCGCGGGGGGTAAGTGCCCCTTAAGCACATTATCGCGAATTGGACCCTAACTGGCGGCATAACGAGGGGAGCCACATCTCCAATTTTGAGTGTCACTTGCAAGCACGGTTCGAGGAACCGCTCTTGACTGCAAAAAGAACGGACTTGACGGTGGCAAAAAAACGCGAGAAGCAAGCTGGCCGGGAAGCCGGTCTACATTCTGACTTCGTCTCGGACGCTATCGGGCGCGGAACAGTTTACTTACAACCTGAAGATGCTGAAGCGGGTGACGGTAGTGGGAGAAACGACCGGAGCCGGCGGCCACATGGGAGTTTTTCATCGCGTGGATGAGCACTTTGGGATTAGGATGCCGGAGACGAATATCACCAATCCATATGGCGGGCCAGATTGGGACGGGGTGGGAGTGGAACCGAATGTGAAGGTGAAGGCGCGAGATGCGCTGGATGAGGCGGAGAAGCTGGGGTGGAAAGCGACAGGACGGTGAGAAACGCGCTGTCGTTTCCCTCAGGTCTCAAAAGCGAGTTCCCGGTACATCAGGCGGTGATAAGGAAGCGGCCGTCTTGCATAATCTGTTCGGTTTCGGGGTTGGGGCCACTTTCGTATTCGAGCCAGATATTGAAGCCAAGGCCAACGACATCAATGTGGGTGGTGGAGCGCCAGGGTGCACCGGTGTGTTCGCCGTACGGGTTGCCGAAGGCGATGTGGATGCCGGGAAATTTTTCGTCCTGAAGGATGTTGCCGATAACGCGCGAGACGCCGATGTTGGTGCCGATGGCGAACTCGCCAACACGATCGGAGTTCTCGTCAGTGTGCGTGTAGGCCCAGAAGTCCTCTTCAAGTTGCTTGTTGGTGCTCGAGCAGGAGACGATGCGGTTATGCGCGATGTGAATGGTGAGCGGCTCGGATTCGAGAAGTCCATAGCGAGCGCACAGCCAGTCGCCGACAACGCCGTCGACGACGAAGGCGCCGTTGACTTCGCCGGGAGAGGTGAAGCACTCGCCGCCGGGCAGATTGCCCCACTTTTCCGGCGAGATGATTCCTGAAGTCTTAAACCATTTGTAATCGGGGTTCATGTCGGAGACGATGCTGGTGCCAGCCGCGGTGGTGGCGCGGATTCGCACGGCGCGGCGAACGCGATCGAGGACTTGCTGGGAGAGGCGATCGACAGCATCGTAGTCGGCGCGCATTCCGTCACACATGATTTCAGGCGTGATGTTGACCATGTGGGCGTGGCGCATGCGGCGGCGGTTGACGACGTCGGTCATCTGCATGCGGGAACGCAACTCATTGGGTTGGACCTGGACGGCGAAGATGGAGACGGCGGAGGTCTCCATGTCGTGGAGGACGGCGGCGGGCATGTCAACGAGAGGGCGCGGCGCGAGGTCTTCGAGAATGAAGGCGTTGAAGGGGCAGCCACGCTCGTTGAGTTGCACAGCGATGGAAGCGGCTATTGGTTCGGTGACGCGATCGGTGATGACCGTGACTTTCTCATCGGGCTGAATGCGCAGGCAGGTGAAGACGGCGGAGCGCGCACCGGGCGTGAATTCTGCGGGGAAGGGCTGCGCGAGCAGGTGGGATGCGGTTGGGGTCAGGCTTGCGATGATGAATGCTCCGGGGGGATATGTTTCCCTGATGGTTTCGGTTTAATCGATACCGGGTGAGTTTTGTTGTGCCCCGGTCTCCAACGATGGGGGGACCTGGGCACGCAAATCAAGCGAGTTGGAACTCTTCGTTACACACCCGAGCAGGGCTTGAATCGGGCGCCCGGCTATCTATTTAGGGTAGCAAAAACGTGGGGCTGAGCCCTTCTCTTTCGATCCGAAAAGGGAGGCTTGGATGGTGGGCCCAAGCGTCGGGTAACATAGCGGACAACACAGTGTTCCTGACTGGAAAACCATCTCCCAAAGAAGAGGATGAAGCCGATGGGAGTTTTGTGAGGGAGTGCGAGTTTTTGAGGAGGACGATGATGCGTTGGATGAGAAGCGTTGCTGGAATTGCGGCTGTGGTTATGTCGATGGGTGTCTTGGCGCAAGGGCCGTCGGAGCAGCCGGACAAGTACTCGTGGCTTGAGGACATCCACGGCGAGAAGCCGATGGCGTGGGTGAAGGCGGAGAATGCGCGGACCGCGGCGGTGCTGGAGAAACAGCCGCCGTTTGAGAAGTTACGCGCGGATGCGCTGAAGGTGCTGGATTCGCCGGAGAAGCTTCCCTTCCCGCAGTTCCGCAATGGGATGATCTACAACACCTGGCGGGACAAGGATCACGTGCGCGGGATTGTAAGGCGGACGACACTGGAGAGCTACCTGGGAGAGGACCCGAAGTGGGAGACGGTGCTCGATTACGACGCGCTGGGCAAACAGGATCAGAAGAGTTGGGTTGGGAAGGGGCTGACGTGCCTGCAGCCTGAAGAAGAGCACTGCATGGTAGCGCTTTCGGTAGGCGGTGAGGATGCGGTGACGCTGCGCGAATTCGATTTGAAGAGCGCGAAGTTTGTCGACGGCGGGTTTGTGCTGCCGCGCGGGAAACAGCGCGTGGAGTGGCTGGATAAGGACACCCTGCTAATTGCGCGTGACTGGGGCGCTGGGACGATGAGCGAGGCCGGGTATCCGATCACGGTGCGGAAGTGGAAGCGCGGAACTCCACTGGAGAGCTCGATGGAGGTGTATCGCGGAAGTACGAAAGATAACGGGTATGGTGACGATCCAGAGGTGCTGGTGGATGGGCAGGGCCATCAAGTGGCGATGGTCGAGAGAAGCGTGACCACTTTTGAAACCGAACACTATCTTCTGTTGGAAGGCGGTTCGAAGAAGCTGGGGTTGCCGCTGCTGTCGAGGATTGACAGGCTGCACGACAATCAGCTGATTCTCACTTTGAATGAGAATTGGAAGCCGGAAGGTGGAACCGAGACGATTGCGGAGGGATCGGTGGTGTCGGTGGATGTGAAGGCTGCGACTGCGGATCCGGTTCACTTGAAGCCGACAATTTTGTTTGCCCCGACAGCGAAGGAGTTTGCGCAGGGAGTGGCGGCGACAAGGAATCATGTGCTTTTGACGACGCTCGAAAACGTGCAGGGGCGGGCGTATGTCTACACGCATGGGAAGGATGGGAAGTGGTCGCGCGTGAAGCTGGCTGTGCCGGACAATCAGACGATCGGGATTGGATCGACGAACCTGCAGGATGACAAGTTCTTTCTGGCACAGACAGGATTCTTGACGCCTTCAAGCGTGCTGCTGGGAAATGCGGCGGATGGATCTCTGAAGCCGGGCAAAACGCAGAAGGCTTTGTTTGATGCGTCGCGGGACGTAGTGGAGCAGATGGAAGCGACGTCGAAGGATGGAACGAAGGTGCCTTACTTCATCGTGCACCGGAAGGACATGCCGATGGATGGGAGCACTCCGACGGTGCTGACAGCGTACGGGGGTTTTCTGGTTTCGAATACGCCCTACTACAGTGCAGTGATGGGCAAGCTGTGGCTGGAACGTGGGTACAGCTTTGTGCTGGCGAATATCCGAGGCGGAGGTGAATTTGGACCGGCTTGGCACGAAGCTGGGTTGAAGACGCACCGGCAACGGATCTATGACGATTTTTATGCGGTGGCGCAGGATCTGGTGGCGCGGAAATTTACTTCGACGGCGCACCTCGGGATCGAAGGTGGATCGAACGGCGGGCTGCTGATGGGCGTGGAGTTCGAACAGCATCCGGAGATGTGGAAGGCGGTGGTGATCCAGGTGCCGCTGCTGGATATGCTGGGCTACGAGCATATGTCGGCGGGCGCGTCGTGGGTGGGTGAATACGGATCAGTGAGCGTACCGGAGGAGCGGGCGTTTCTGGCGTCGATTTCGCCGTATAACCAGTTGAAGGCGGATGGGAAATATCCGGAGCCGCTGATCTTCACGACCACTGCGGACGATCGCGTAGGGCCGGTGCATGCGCGAAAGTTCGCAGCAAAGATGGAGGAGTACAAGCTGCCGTTCTACTACGACGAGATTACGGAGGGTGGGCATGGAGCGGGGGCTGACAATCGGCAGGCAGCGCGGACAGAGGCGGAGGAGTTTACGTATTTGATGATGAAGCTGGTCGATGGGCAGTAGCTGTTCGTTCGAAATTGGGGACGAGTCGACGGCTGAAGCGAAGAGGCTTCAGCCGTCTTTCTTTGCGGGCCAGACGTAGGGCGCGGCTTTTCTGGTCCAGGGGTCTTTGGGATAGCGTCGGCGCATGAGGGCCCCGACTTCGCGAGCGATGGATGGAACTTTTTCGCTAGTTCTATAGGATTCATCTGACGATGAGTGATAGCAGCCATAGCGGATCATGCGAAGAGTGAGATAGAGAGCCTCGGGAATGTCGGGATCATCGGGATGGGAGCGGGCGCGATCGAGCACCTGCGAGCCGAGGTACTCATCGGCGCTTCCGAGTGCAAGAAGGGCTGCGGCCTCTTTTTCGCCGGCGGCGCGCATGGACGGAGTGAGGAAGGCGATCGACGCGGCGTGACTTGGCGGCGGCTCTCGGTAATATCCAGTGGTCCAATTGGGACACCACCAGTTGTCGGCATAGCTTTCGACGAAGTCCCACGCGGTGGAGCGCTGGACGCCGGGGTCAAGAAAAGGTCGAAGGCCCGGGTTGCGCAGAATCGCCATTTGCGCGTGAAAGCCGGTGCCTGACCCTGCCTGCTGCTGAAGTTTCTGCGGCAGAAGCGGGAGCATTTGTGCGGCGACCTTTTCGTTGTTGAGAAGAACGGCGCGAACCCAGGTCATGAGGGCAACGGATCGGTTGAGTGGCGCAGGAAGGGCTTTCGACTGCGCGGCCTGGGCGAGAGTATCGACTGGCAATGCGTTGTTGAAGAGGTCTGCGGCATCTCGGCTGAATTCGACGGGGCTCTTGTCTTCTTTGCAGTCGTACTTGCGCTTCGGATCGTTGATGACTTCGAGGCATTCGTCGAGGGCCATCTGTTGCTGGGAATTTCGCTCAAGGATTTTTCGCGGAGCGTCGGCGAGTGCGGCGTCGAGAGTTGGACCGGTGCGCATGCGGAGACCGGTGAAGAGATTGATTGCGGAGTCGCTGCCCGTGGCCTGGATGTGGGGAAGGTCTGCGTCGAGCTCATGGCGGGCATCAGCGGCGTGGCCGGAGTCGATGAGAAGTCGAAGGCGATGATAGGCGACCGTGGGCCATGCTGGCGAAGAGGGAGAAATGCCGGCGGCGGCTTCGATGAGAGCGGTGGATTGGGGATCGTCCCCAGTGGCTTTGGCGAGTGCGGCGAGAAGCCAGGGAAGACTTCCCGTGTGATGCTGCCACTCGAGAATTGCGTGTTTTTTGGCTGCTTCGGCGGGGGATTGGAAGGTTATGAGCCAGTCGATGAGAGGAGCTGTGGAACTGAGGTCGTTGGTGTCGATGTAGGCTTTTTCGAATTCAGAGGGCGGCCGCTTTTGTGATTCTTCGTATCCGAAGTCTTCGCGGATCGGAGACGAATCAAGCTTGTTATTCAGGTACCAGTTGAGGTCGTCGAGGTCCTGCTTGTAATTGGGGTCTGATTTGGGGCCGGCGAGGGCGGAAGAGATTTCCCCGAGTCTTTCTTCGGGTTCGGTGCGGAGGCGAACGAACTTTAGCATGGCATGCACCGCATTCGGCGAAATTCCGGAGAGTTGCGCATTTCGCATGGACTCGAGTTGGTGTTGTGCCTGCTTCATCAAGTCGAGATTGAAGTCGGCCATTCCTTCCTGCGAGTCGTCTTTCTTCGCGCTCAGGAAGGCTTCGCGAATGAGAGTGCGGGCCACGAGGTAGTGGGCTATGTCGTGCCAGGGCGACGCAGAGTCCTGCGCAATGGCCTGGAAGCCTGCGCGAGATGGGGCGAACTGGGCGGCGTAGAACTGAGCGGCGGCTTGCTGGTAGGCGCGATCCTGGCGGAGGAGAACTGGAGCGCCCGCAGGTACGTTGGATGGATGCGAAGGATGAATAACGGGCTTGTCTGGCGGGTTGAAGTAGGAGTCGCGGCTGCCGCCGCAGTTGGAGAAGACCGCATCCTGTGCTTTGATCCAGTCGGCGAGTTCGGGGCTGTGGGCACCCCAGGTTTTGGCGCGGCTCTCAAGGGTTGCAACGGCGGTGCGAAATGCATCGGCCTGGCAGTTTTCATATTCGCCAGCGAGGAAGTAACCGGCGCGATAGACCACGTTGAACTGCTTGACGGGGTGTACTTCAGGATGTGGAGGAGCGTAGCGGTTGCGGGCGTCGAGCCAGAGATCGGCCGGGCCTGCGGGCTCGTTGTAGTACGTGGGATCAGTGGATTGGTTCGCGGCTTCCATGCCAGATTCCCTTGCCTGGTCAGAGAAGCTTTTTGGTGGCGCGTACGACTTCTGTTCATCCGGGCTGAGGACGCCGCCATTGAGGTAGCGGTAGGCCATTGCAAGGTCGGCGCGATTGTAGGTCGGCAGGAGAACGCCCAGCTTGCCGCCAGCGTATTCGGGAAAGTGATCGGCGCCGAGTTTGCGGACGAAGACGTCTTCAGAAAAGAACGGGCCGCATGCCTGGACCGAGAGGAATGGAAAGATGGCGGCGATTGCGAAAGGCAGGAGGGAGACGGGCCGTTTCATGGCTGGTTCCTTTGCGGGTGGGTGTCTTGACGGATGAGCGGAAGGTCCCGATGCCAGCCGCGATCGGGAAAGATGTAGATGCGTTTGCCGGCGATTGAGCCGGAGTAAGGCTCGTGCGTTGAAACTCCGACGCTGGTTGAGCAGAGCGGCTCGCGTACCCGGAGTTGCGGGAGTTGAGGCGGCGCAAAGCGGCGGTCTGGTTCCATGCGGAAAAACATCGGCACGGCTTCATCTATCGGCAGACCGCTGAGCCAATCGTCGGAGCTGCACCATGAGGCAAGTGCTGTGATGGAGAGCGGGAGAGACGGAGGCATCTGGCGGCGGAGTTCGCGCAGCAAACGTGCGTAGAAGCGTCTCTGGGAGCGGCGAGCGTCGAAGTCGATTTGCAGTGCGGCGATGGTGGGATCTGAAGCGGCGGTATCGAGGATCAGGGCGGCGGTGGCAGGTTCCAGCCCCGCGGCGATGTCTCCCGGAGCCTCGATGCGAATGACGGAGATGCGGCTAACTCCGGCGGGATATATGACAGGTTGGCGGCGCGGGATGATGGTGGCTGTACGGCCGAGGAGGATAGTGCGATCCAGGGTGGCGATTGCGGTGGTGCGGGGGTCGATGGTGCTCAGGTCTTCGCGACGTTCCCAGACCCAAAGTGTGCGAGCAGGCAGGAATTCCATACGATCGCGGGGCGGCGCGAGATTCAGGGCGTCAGGTTTGAGACTGAGGCAGCAGAGGAACAGCGAGATGAGGCCAAGAGACTTGCCGGAGAGAGCGTGCATTTTGGTGGACGAGATGAGGATGTACGGAATTGAGCGGCAGGTCAAGTTTCGCGAATCAAGAGCGGCACGGGTAGCATGTGGAAACGATGGGGACGCGTGTTTTTCGGGAAGAGCAGTTTTGAGCTCCGGCTTGGAATCCGGCGACCTAGAATAGAACAACGCGGAAAGCGCGAGGATGAGTCACTCAGGCGTTGAGATTTGTTGGAGGTTACAGAATGGGAACTGCGACGACGGCTGTGGAACGGACGCATGAGCAGAAGCTGGATCTGCTGGCGGAGGTGGCGGTCAAGGTTGGGCTTGGGCTGAAAGAGGGCCAGGAGTTGGTGATGACGGCTTCGCTGGATGCGGTTCCGCTGGCGCGCCGTATCACGGAGCATGCGTATCGCGCAGGCGCGCACCTGGTCACGGTGCTTTATGCGGATGATGAAGTGTCGCTGATGCGATATCACTATGCTCCGGATGCGGCCTTCGACAAGGCGCCCAAGTGGCTGTACGACGGGATGGGCGAGGCATTCAAGAGCGGCGCCGCGAGACTGGCAATTGCTGGTGGAAATCCGTCTCTGCTGTCGAATGAAGATCCGGCGAAGGTGGGGCGCGCAAATCGCGCGGTGTCGCAGGCGTACAGGCCGGCATTGGAGTTGATTACTCGACATGAAATCAACTGGACGATCGTTTCGAGCGCGACTCCGGCGTGGGCGACGCAGCTGTTCCCGAATGACAAGCCTGATGTAGCAGTGAAGAAATTGTGGGAGGCGATCTTCAACACGACGCGGATCAATGTGGACGATCCTGTCAGCGACTGGAAGAGGCACGATTCGGGATTGCAGAAGCGCGCTGCGTATCTGAATGAAAAGCGATATTCGGCGCTGAAATATCGCGGGCCGGGAACGGATTTCACACTGGGGCTGGCGGACGATCACGTGTGGATGGGCGGGGGAACGACGGCCGGAAACGGGATTTACTGCATTCCGAATATGCCGACGGAAGAGGTGTTCAGCATGCCGCATAAGGATCGCGCTGATGGCACGGTGACCGCGACAAAACCGCTGTCGCACCAGGGGACGATGATCGAAGGGATCCAGGTGCGGTTTGAGAAGGGGCGGATCGTTGAGGCACATGCTAGCCGTGGTGAAGAGGTGCTGCGGAAACTGATTGATACGGACGATGGCGCGCGGAGATTGGGCGAGGTGGCTCTGGTTCCGCATTCATCGCCGATTGCATCGAGCGGGATGGTGTTTTTGAATACGCTGTTCGATGAGAATGCGGCTTCGCATATTGCGCTGGGACAGGCGTACTCGTCGTGCGTGAAGGATGGAGACAAGCTGAGCAAGGAAGATATTGCAGCAAAGGGCGCGAATGACAGCCTGATTCATGTGGACTGGATGATCGGATCGGACAAGCTGGATATTGATGGAGTGACCGCGACGGGGACTATTGAGCCGCTGATGCGTGGCGGAGAGTGGGCGTAAAAACAGGGAACAAGGCGATAGATACGGTTGAGAAAATCTCGCGGGTCGGGCGAGGAGCGCGATGGGAAAGATAGGGATCATTGGGGCGGGAAGTGTAGGCGCGACGATCGCGTACGCGGCGCTGATTCGCGGAGTGGCGCGGGAGATCGCGCTGTTTGATATTTCGCGTTCGAAGGTGGAAGCGGAAGTTCTGGACATCAACCATGGATTGCTGTTTGTGCCGCAGGCGAGCGTTGAAGGTTCGGACGAAGTTGAGGTGCTGCGCGGCGCGGATGTGGTGGTGATGACGGCGGGCGCAAAGCAGAAGCCGGGGCAGACGCGCATGGACCTGGCGGAGGCGAATGCGGGGATATGCAAGAAACTGCTGCCGGAGGTGATGAGAGTAGCTCCGGATGCGCTGCTGCTGATGGTCACGAATCCGGTGGATGTAGTGACGGAGATTGCGCTGAAGGTGACGGGGTTGCCTTGGCAGAGCGTGATCGGGTCAGGGACCGTGCTGGACAGTTCGCGATTTCGGTATCTGGTGGCGAAGCATTGCAATGTGGCGGTGCAGAATGTGCATGCTTACATTGCGGGAGAGCATGGCGACTCGGAGATTCCGCTGTGGGCGAGCGCGACGATCGGTTCGATTCCGCTGAGCCAGTGGAGCGTACCGGGGCATGGACGACTTACCGCTGCCGATAAGGACGCGATCGTCAAGAACGTTAAGGAAGCGGCGTACCAGGTGATCCAGGGAAAAGGCGCGACGAACTATGCAGTGGGATTGGCGGTGTGCAATATTCTCGAGGCCATTCTGCACAATGAGCGCCGCGTGCTGCCAGTGAGCGGACAGCTATGCCAATTCAGAGGAATGGAAGATGTCTGCCTGAGCCTGCCGCGGATTGTGGGGCGCAATGGGATGGAGGCTCCGCTGCCGATTCCGATGACTGTGGATGAGGAAAGCGGATTGCAGGAGAGCGCGGAGCGGATCAGGAGCGTGGTGCGGGGGCTGGGGTATTGAGCACTCTTCGATTGAAGCTCGTCAAGACTCATTAGCTGCCAGGTCGACAAGGCCAACGTGGGGGAAGCATGTTCGAGCGTTATACAGAGAAGGCGCGCAGAATCATCTTCTTTGCGCGTTATGAGGCGAGCCAGTTTGGACAGCCATACATCGAGACTGAGCACATTCTGCTTGGTCTGTTGCGCGAAGACAAGGCGCTGACGAATCGATTCCTTCGCTCACATGCGACGGTCGAGTCAATTCGCAAGCAAATCGAAAGGCAAACAGCGATTCGCGAGAGGATTTCGACGAGTGTCGATCTACCACTCTCGAATGAGTCCAAGAGAGTGTTGGCCTACGCGGCCGAAGAAGCGGAGCGACTTGGGCACAAGCACATCGGCACGGAGCATCTGTTTCTTGGGCTTCTGCGAGAGCAGAACTGTTTTGCGCAACAGATTCTGGTGGGGTTGGGGATCGATTTAGCTAAAGCTCGCGATGAGATTGCCAGGGCGCCTTCAGAAAAATTCGGCAGGACGGAAAGTGCATTCCTGGAGCAGACTCTCGGCGAATTATGCATTGACCTGACTCAAAAGGCTGCAGACGGCGAGCTGGAGCCGGTGGTGGGCAGAGACCTGGAAGTAGAAGCAGTGATCGAGATTTTTTGCCGCAAAGAGCGCCGGAATCCGATGCTGCTGGGCGGGAGAGGCGTGGGAAAGAGAACGATTGTGCACGCGCTTGCGAAACGGATTGCGGACGGAAATGTACCAAAGGCGCTTGCAGATATGCATGTGCTGGCTCTCTCGCCAGAGGCTCTCGGAGCGTGGCACTCGAGCCGCGAGAAATTTGATGAGCTCGCGAAGCTGCTGGTCACAGCAGCGGCATCGGAAAACTTGATCGTGTTTGTAGATGGGCTGCGCGGCTCGTCTGAAGCCGGGAAAAGGGTGCCGGGACAAGAGTTAACCGGAGTGATGAGGTTTGCATTACAGGAAACGAGGACTCTCTGTGTCGCCGCGACAACGGAGGAGGAGTACAAAGGCGCGTGCGCGTACTATCCAGGATTGGACAAGCTATTTCGGCCTCTGCATGTGAACCCCTTGGATGGGGAGCAGGCATTGACTGCGCTGCGTGCACGCCGGGAGAAGCTGGAGCAATTTCATGAAGTGGAGTTCGATGAAGATGCCCTGGAGTGCGCGGTGAAGAGTGCAGATAGCTATTTGAAGGAGAGAGCGCTTCCGGGCAAGGCGTTGGAGCTGCTGGATTCTGCGGCTGCCGCTGTGAAGGTTCGAGAGGATGACAATGCGGCTCCGGAAGAGCTAAAGGTATGCAGAGCGGCGCTCAAAGTCCTCGAGACGCGAATGAGTGCCGCGATTGCAAATCATGAATTCGAGAAAGCAAAGTTCTACTCGGAGGAAGAACGCAATCAGCGGAACAAGCTTGCAATTCTGGAGAAAAAGTATGGCGTGGAGAACCACGGACGTCCGACTGTGACGCGCGCAGATGTGGAGCAAGTGATTGCGAAGTGGAACGCCTATCCCTATGCAGGTTGACGAGACAGTTCTATTGACCGGCTTGGCCGGGTCGGAGCTGGAAGTGGTAGTCGCTGTAGTCGATGGTGACGGCGGTGTGTCCGAAGAAGAAGCTTGAGGATTCGGCGTGGGCGTGAGTAGCCATGGCGTAGCCAGTCATGTTGACGTAGCGTCGCATCATCTTTGTGGTTCCTGCAAAAACTGAAGGCTTCTTAGAGGCGACTCCTTCGACTTCGACGAGGGTGTGGTCGTGGGCGTCTACCCAAAGGGTGCCTTCGATCAGGTTGGGAGCTTTGTGATGCGGAGAGATGGTGACTGCGAGGCAGGTGCGACCATCGATGACACGCGTGACACCTGGCTTGAACTGCATGTCGTAATTCGCGGTAGAGAACCATGAATTGGCAACCTTTGCCGGATCACTGATGGCCTTCTCGTTTTCGAGAAGCGGATGGAGGCCATACCTGAGAATGATGTTCGAGCCCGACTGCTTGAGGATGGTGTAGTTCTTCCCTGCTCCCTTTGTGTACGTGACCCGGACGGTCATCTCTGCTGTGGGATGCGTCTGATCTTTGCCGCGGTAGACCGCGTAATGCTCAAGGTTGGAGTACTCGAGAACATTGTTGTGGCGGGAGAGGTTGGCGGCTTCCAAGTCGCGAATGACCGCAGAGGGATCGGGCTGCTGACCGCGCAGAGCGATGATGCCCAGGATTGGCAAGAGGCCGATGGTGATCGCGCTGGCTGTCCGGAATTGCATATCTGTATATTTAGACGGCTGTGCCGCCGTTATCGTGCCTTCATGGTTCGATGCAGTGTGACGCGATTGTGGCACTTGCGAAAAGATTACGAGCGATTTAGGACAGAGCACGTCAGGTGTATGTAGATGAGCAGGCACGGGATGATGACACCTGCGACATTCACGAAAACACTTTGACTGGAGAGGCTTGCGATGAGGCTTTACGCGAAGGTGTGTGTTCTGGCGGCATGTATGGCTGTTGTATCGATGGTGTGTAGAACTAGTGCGTTGGCACAGGAAGCAGGGAGACAGCTGAACAGCTATCAGGCGTTCTACCTGAAGAATGCGACCAGCCAGAGGGCGGCCAATGATATTCAGACCGCGATGCGGAACCTGTTGCCCGGGGCGAAGATCTATTACGCGGCGACGGAAAATGCGCTGATGGTGAGTGGCAGCGCGGAAGAACTGGCTATGGCGCAGAAGTTGCTGACCGATCTGGACAAGCCGCAGAAGGTTTATCGCGTGACGTACACGATCCGCGACGGGCATGGCGCGCCGAGGCATCTGGCTATGCTGGTGTCGCCGGGACGGAGAGGAATGACGAAGCAAGGCACGCGGGTGCCGATCATGACGGGATCGTACAAGGAGGGTGGCGCGGAGCAGGCAAATACGCAGTTTCAGTACCAGGACATTGGATTGAGTGTCGAAGCAACCATGGAAGGATATGGCGATGGGCTCCGGCTGATATCAAAGATCGAAGCAACGAGCGTTTCTGAACAGAAGTCGAATGTGGGGATTCAGGATCCGATTGTGGACCAATCGGTGCTGGAGGCACAGTCTATGGTGAACACCTCGAAGCCGGTGACTCTGGGTTCGCTGGACTTGCAGGATGGCAAGCAGGTGGATGTGCAAGTGGGGATCGAGGCAGTGCAGTAGCGAGTAAAATGTCCGGCCGGAGTCAGGGATGAGGGGATGAAACTTCCGGCCGGAGGGGATTAGTTGGGGAGGAAGACAGACCGGACGCATTGATCGGTCTTGTGCTTGAACATGTCGTAGCCGCGAGCGGATTCTTCCAGCGGGAAGCGATGCGTGGCAAGGAACGAGAGGTCGAACTCGCCTTTCTCAGCGTGCTCGATCATGCGACGCATATACTTCTGGCCGTGCTGCTGCGCCGTGCGCACGGTGAGTCCCTTATTCATGATGACGCCGATGGGAAACTTATCCATAATCCCGTAGACACCGAGGATGGAGAGTGTGCCGCCTTTGCGCACGGCCATGATTGCCTCGCGCAGGGCGTTGCCGCGATCGGTTTCCATGCGCATGGCCTGCTTCACGCGATCGTAGGCATATTGGGGACCGGTGCCGTGCGCTTCCATGCCGACGGCATCAATGCATGAATCGGGTCCGCGGCCTCCGGTCATGTCTTTGAGGAGTTCCAGGACGCTATCGACTTCTTCGTAGTTAATCGTGATGGAGCCGACGTGCTTGCGAGCCATCTCGAGACGCTCGGGGAAGCGGTCGATGCCTATGACTCGTCCGGCGCCCATCAGGTATGCGGCTTTCTGCGCGGCGAGTCCGACACCGCCGCAACCCCAGACAGCGACAGTATCGCCAGGAAAAATGTTGCAGAAGTCGGCGCCCATGTAGCCGGTTGGTCCGGCATCGGAAAGGAAAATGACCTGCTCATCGCGCAGGCCCTCGGGAACTTCGAAACAGTCGGTGTCGGCATGCGGAATCCGAACGTACTGTGCGTGCGCGCCGGCGTAGCCACCGAACGCGTGCGTTTAGCCATAGATGCCTGCGGTGGGATAGCCGAGGAGCGGCTCCTGAAGGTTGGCATTCGGGTTGGTGTTGTCGCACAGAGACCGGAGGTCGTGTTTGCAGTACCAGCAGCTTCCGCAGCATACGAATGACGGAATCACGACGCGCGTTCCGCGCTTGATGCGCTTGACTTCAGGGCCGGTCTCGACGATTTCGCCCATGAACTCGTGGCCGATGATGTCGCCGGCGCGCATGGTGGGAATATAGCCGTCGATGAAGTGGAGATCGGAACCGCAGGTGGTGGACATTGTGACTTTGAGAATGGCATCGTGCGGATTGACGATGCTGGGATCCGGTACGGACTCTACGCGAAGGTCATTAATACCGTTCCAACAAAGTGCTCTCATACGAGGTCTCCTCTCCAGGGGTTGTTGACTTGCGGTTCGTTTTGTGAACGAGCAGAGGAGTTACGCTCAAGGGTGGGGATCTCGCCGGTTTCGGCAAGGGCCTTGAAGTTGTGGAGGACCTTGCCGATGATGATGCGCGGAGTCTTCTCGAAGAAAGACGAGATGGCGCGGATGGTGCGGCCACCGCGAATCCGGGAGAAGTCGACAAGGTATTCGAGTGTAACTTCAGTTCCTCGGTCCTGAGGAGCGGGACTGAGGTGAAACCACTCATTGATTTGAAGGCCGTCGTCCGGCATGGTGGACCAGTGAACCATCTCGTTGGGTCGTTCCTCGATCATGATGGCCTCGCCGGTGATGGCGGGCCCGATGGGAAGCGGGATGGACCAGCGAATGTGGTTTTCGCCGGCGCTTGAGATATCCGCCCACGGACGCATCAAGCGCGTCATGGTATCGGGGTTGCGCCACAGCGCATAGAGCTCAGCGGCATCTTTGCCGATGGTGATGGTTTGATGAATGCGTTGCGATGTTGGAGAGCCGGCACTCAGGCCAAGTTTGTGCGAAACGGCGCATGTGCCCGAGACGCCGTCGTAGATGAGTGCGCCACCAGCAGCGGCGGCTGTCCAGCTGATGATGGAGCGTTTGCGCAGAACCGGCGCGAGCAGCAGGGCCCCGGAGGCGATGGTGATCGCTCGCTCTGTGGTGCCGGATTGCTGGGTTGGTCTTGATCGTCCGTTGGAGTGGGGATTCGGCATGAGAATACTCCGCGTTTAGAAGGGGATTTAATCTGCGATGAATGCGCATGAGTCAATCGCAATCGAAGCGGTTGCAGAGGATGTTTCTTCCCGATTCCGAAACACAAGGGACCGGGGACACCCAGTTGAGGTCGGTCACATTACATGGGCATGGATGGTGGAGGAGTGGGTTGTGTTGCCTGAGATTGAGTGGATGGTACGGAGGGACCAGCAGGAACTCTGGATGGGTGGTCGATAACTTTGTGAGTCAATCGTCGAGCGCTGAGTTAATGAGATGATGCGCTATTCCAGATCTACTCGGGCAGGCCGGCTGACCGAGATATCTGCGTTGGAGCGAGGTTAGTCTGTTTGAAACGCGGGCTGATGTGGATATCAGTCTGTTTCAGGATTTCAGGGCCGGTGTTCACGAAGCCGTGGGGCGTTCCGGCTTTTATGACGAGGATGTCGCCGGGTTGTGTGTCGCGAATCTCTTCTCCAGCGAGGAAGCGCGAGGTGCCTTCCTGCACGATGGCTATCTCGTCGTATTCATGTATATGAAGAGGAGCGCCGCGGCCGGGCTCCGCTTCGACGAGAAAGATGGAAACTGCGACATTCGCATTATCGGCGCCCACGAAGTTGTATGAGCTGCCGATGAAGGGCAGATCTTGTTTGCGAACGATGTGCACGATAACACCTCCTGAATTTGTTTTTACTTGCGACAAAAAACTGCTTGAATTGAGGCTTGAATGGAAGCAGAAAGCTTAATGCTAACTTAAGCAAGACGCGCCATTTGACACGCGAAAGTGCCAAAGGATTCAGCTATTTATTTCAGGGCGAAATCGCAACCTTCGCTTGGGACCGTGTTTGTATTGGCATGAACGGCGCGCAGCGGGAAGCAGCAAGAGCCAAGCTTCCGAGGCTGGTCAGCAGGTTCGGTTAAAGTCCGCAGGGACGGAGGTAAATATGAAGAACATTAGTAAATGGGTACTTGGAGCAGCAGTTCTAGCCGGTGGGCTGGCGTTTGGAACGAACACGGCTGACGCAGCCCAGTTGAGAATTGCAGTGGGCATCGGAAATCAGGCTTACATTCCTCCGTGCCCCGGTCCGGGATATGCATGGGTGAATGGTTACTATGACGGCGGCTACTGGGTGCCGGGATATTGGAACTACGTGGGATTCGGCGGAAGCGTGATTGTGCGAGACCACTTCTACGATCGCGGGCGCGTGATCTACCGCGACCGAGATGACCACCGCCGGTTCGATCGGGACAATCATTTCCGCGGTGATCGTGGTAACCGAGGACATGAGCGGGGACGCAGGTAATCAGCTCGATGGACATGTTTATAGATAAAGTTCGCTAAATAGAGTTTGTCGGTTCATCTGTCCGACTTGCCTCACGGCCTCTCCCTACGGAGAGGCCGTTTTTTTGTTCGAGTGACTCTGGTGTATCCCACGTCTCAGGATCGAGACCCTTCGACAAGCTCAGGGCAGGCTGGGGGCGCCGAGATTCTGGAGAGGGGTCAAGCGCGGTTGCCGAGGAGACGCTCAACGGCATCGTGCTGGTAGCGGGACATGCGGAGTTCTTCGCCGCTTTGAAGCAGGACAATGTGGCTGCCCTGAAACCAGGGGCGGATCTCGCAAATGCGATGCACGTTGACGATGGTGGAGCGATGAATGCGGACGAAGTCGCGCGGATCGAGCTTGTCCATAAGAGCCTGCATGGTCTCGCGCACGTCGTGGGTTTTTCGGGAGACGTGAAGGGTTGCGTAGTTGCCCTCAGCGCTGATCCAGTCGATATCAGCGACGGAAACGAAGAGGATACGTCCGCGAACAGAGACAGCGAGTCGCTGAGCGTAGTCGGTCTGCGAACGAGAGCGATCGAGAAGGGAGAAGAGACGCTGAGCGGCGTCCTTGTCCTGACGTCCGGCGCAACGATCGCGAGCGCGGCGAAGAGCGCGGGCAAGACGGTCGGGTGCAAAGGGCTTTAGGAGGTAGTCAACAGCGTTGGCATCGAAGGCTTCGAGCGCGTACTTATCGTATGCGGTGACGAAGATGGTGACGGGCATCTGATCGGCGCCGATGGTTTCGACTACGCGGAAGCCGTCCATTTCGGGCATCTGTACGTCGAGGAAGACAAGGTCGGGATTGGTTCGACGGATGGTTTCAACGGCGGCTTCACCGTCGCCGCACTGGCCGATGACATTGATGTCGGACTCATTCTTTAGCAAGCGCATAAGAGCCTTGCGTGCGAGAGACTCGTCGTCGACAACGAGCGCACGAAGCGTCATAAGGCTGCCCCGACGGTTACGGAGCGCTGCTGCTGGGGCGCGTTCGCGAGTGGGATGAAGATGAGCGCAACGACCCCGCGCGATCCGAGGGAGCGCAGGAGGAGTGAGGCTTGCGGTCCGTAGAGCTGCTCGAGGCGGGCCCTTGTGTTGCGAATGCCGACGCCGCGCATCATGAGGTGATCTGTGCTCTCGTCGATTGCGCTGTTGGAGTTCCAGACCTCGATCTCGATCCCGTGATTGGCGACGCGCGCGAAGACTTCAATGAGGTCAGAACCTTTGTGCTTGCCGATGCCGTGGCGGATGGCGTTTTCAACGAGAGGCTGGAGAAGAAGGGGCGGGACGAGCTGATCGAGGGCTGCGGGTTCCGCGTGAATCGCGACGGAGAGGCGATCGCCGAAACGCTGCTTCTGGATGCCGACGTAGAGGTCGAGGAATTCGAGTTCGCGCGCGAGAGAGATTTCGTTCTTACCCATCTGATCGAGGGCAATGCGGAGAAGCTGGCTGAGGCGGAGAAGGACATCTTCGGCGGCTCGGGGATCTTCCTGAACGAGAGTGATGGCGGCCTGAAGAGTGTTGAAGAGGAAATGAGGCTGGATCTGCATCCGGAGAGTTTCGAGTTCGGCGGAGGCGAGCCGGACCTGGAGTTGAGCCTGAGCGACTTCGCGACGGCGAATCTCATCCTGCAGGTGGAGGAACGCAGCGAAGATCACGATGACGGAGTAGGCGAGGACATAGAGTGGCGCGAACCCAATGGCGTTGGCGACCGCCATACTAAGCCACGGCGCGGGGCGCTCGAAGTGCTCGGCATAAATCGTGCCTCCGGTTGCGCGTACCAGTGCCTGCACAAGGATACAGACGACGCACGCGAAGGCGTGCGGAAATACAAGGCGTTCGAACCAATTCGAACGCGTGAATGGGAACCGGAATGCAAGAGCAAAGATGAGGGGCGTAAAAAGCGCCCACGAGTACAAGTCGAGCCCCGCCCAGACGAAGTAGTGCTGGAGGGGAAGGACGTATCCCTGAGAGGCGTCGTTCATGAGGACCTGTCCGCCCTTGAGAACGACGATTACTGTCCAGACGGCGAAGGAGAGAGGAAGCACCCGGAAATAGGCGGAGAGTGTAAGGGGACGCGGCAGCCATCGTTCGCTGATCGGAATGGAAGAATTCGGCTGCACGGTCGCGAGTCCTGCTTCTTTATAGAACATTTTGAAGTGAGTGGTGCGGCTCGTCGTGGTAGGGCGCAAGTAGCGTTACGATTCGACACGTGGTATGTACGATTCGACCCAGCGAATTTCTATTCGACATTTTGACTGAGCCTTGTGGGCATAACCTTTCGTACTCTCGACTGGCGCGAGGAGGCGCCGGGCGATGAGGAGTGCCAAGGTTTTGCTGGGAGCAGCAGTTGGATTGGCTACGATCTACGGCGCTGCGCGGGCACAGGACGCGAGTACCGACCGGAGCGGCAAGGATATTCGCGAATACGAAGAAGTTGCGCAGCATTCGCCGGGACAAAACAGCGGCGCAGCATGGTGGAAGCTGGCTATGTTGTACCAGGACCAGGCGAGCTTTGCGGATGCGGAGCGGGCGTATGCGAAGGCGCTGGAACTTTTGAAGACCGGTGAGCCTGTAGCACTGGCGAACATGATGGATTGCATGGGGACCATGTACGTGCAGGAGGGGCGGTTCGCTGAAGGCGAAGAAATGGAGCGGAAGGCGCTGGCGATCCGGCAGCAGCAGAAGGATGCGCTCGGAATCGGGCTGAGCTGGATGCACCTCGCAATGCTCTCGATGGGAAAGCAGGACCACGCGAACGGAGAGATGTATGCGGAACTGGCGGTTGGCCGGCTGGTTCCGGAGAAGGGCGACCGTGGGGCCACTGGGGAGCAGAAGATGACGGCTCTGACGTATCTTGCGCTGGCGCGGTGCGCTGCGCATGAGTGCAAAGACGCGATGCAGCCACTGAAGCGGGCGATGTCGATTGCGGAAGCGAGTTATTCGGAGACGAGTTTCCCTGTTTCGTACATCCGTTTTCTGGAGGGGTACGTGAATTGGAAACGTGGGAATGATCGCGCCGCCGCGAAGCTGATGAGGATCGGTACGGAAGGGATGGAAGAGCAGCTTGGGTGGAATCATCCTACGTTTGTTTCGGCGATGCGGCAGTATGAGGGGTTTCTGGTGGCGACGCAGCGAACTGCGGAGGCGTCGGAAGTGCGAGAAAAGCTGGTGCGGCTGACGGGGTTGCAAACCGCCGCGAGCACTGCAACTACGACGGCTTTGCGGTAACCGGAGCACCTCTTGACGAGGTGCTCCAGATTCGTAGGTTTCCGAACTCACTCATAACGGAGAGCGGACATGGGGTTTACCTTTGTGGCGCGACGGGCTGGGATGAAGATGGCGATGAGCGCGGCCAGGATCAGCACGAATGCAGCTCCTGCGAGGGCGAGCGGGTCAGACGCGTGGATGGAGAAGAGTAGACCGCTCATCAGGCGGGTGAGGGCCAGTGAGAGGACAATCCCAAGTCCGAGTCCCACTGCGATGGTGGCCATGCCGCTGCGCATGATCATGCCGAGGACCTGGCTGCGATTTGCGCCAAGCGCCATGCGGACTCCGATTTCCGTTTTCCGTTGCGCGACTCCGTAGGAAGTGACGCCGTAGATGCCGATGGCGGCCAGAAGGAGCGCGAGTCCGGCAAAGCTCGCGAGCAAAGTGAGTGCGAGACGCCGACGCTGAAGAGACTCTCCCATCACTTCGTTCATGGTGCGGACACGGTAGACGGGGAGATCGGGATCGATGAACGCGACTTCGCGCTGAATGGTCGGCACAAGACTTAAGGGGTTAGTTGAGGTTCGGACGGCAAGAGTCATGCCGTTGAAAGGCAGCTGGTTTTCCGGGACATAGACTTCTACACGTGAGCGAGCTTCAAGGGTGCGGTTGCGGACGTGGCGCACGACGCCAACCACGGTCAACCATGTGGGATTTGGCTGCCCGGCCCCGAAGTGGACTCGCTTGCCAATCGGATCCTGGTTGGGCCAATAGGTGTTGGCGAGGCTCTCGTCAACGATGGCGACGCCCGGAGTACCTTCGGTATCGCCTGCCTCAAAGTAGCGTCCGCGCACCAGCGGAATGCTCATGGCCTTGAAGTAGTCGGGAGTGGCGGTACGGCGATCGGCTTCCGGCGTTCTGTTTTCGGGCGGAACGGACTGCGTGTCGATGGTGGTGGTTCCAGACCCTCCCTGGCCACTGAGCGGCAAGCCTGAGATAGCGCCTACGTATTGGACCCCAGGCAGATGCTGTACGCGTTCAAGAAGAGAAGAGTAGAAGGCGCGAATCTGTTCGGGCTTGCTGTAGGTGGCGTCTGGCAACGAGACGCGCATGGTGAGCACGTTGTCAGCGCGGAAGCCGGGGTCGACCTTGAGGATCTGCTCGAAGCTGCGGATGAGGAGACCGGCCCCGGCTACGAGAAGCAGCGAGAAAGCTGTTTCGCAGATGACGAGTATGTTGCGCAGACGCCTGGGGCGTTTTCCTTCCGTGTTGCGGCCGCTTTTGAGAACGTCGAAATTGCGTTTGCGGCTCGCCTGCAAAGCGGGTGCGAGTCCGAAGAGAACTCCGGTGAGGATAGAGACGGCAGCTGTGAGGGCGAGAGCGCGCAGGTCGATCGAGGTGTGGACGGCGCGGGGCAGAGTCTTCTCGGCGAGGTTGACGAGGCCACGAAGGATCAGTGGAGTGATGGCGAGTCCGATGAGGCCGCCTGCGAGGGCGAGAGCAATGCTTTCGGTGATCAACTGGCGAACGAGCCGTTTGCCGCTGGCACCGAGAGCGAGGCGCGTTTCCATTTCCTGCTGGCGCTCGGTGGAGCGCGTCAGCATGAGATTGGCGATGTTGGCACAGGCGATGAGTAGAACCAAACCGACCGCCGCCATGAGGACCATGAGTGAGGGCTTGACGTCACCTACGGTTTCTTCAAGGAGCGGGTGGAGAATGATTCCGAAATTGAACTTGGTGTAGGGGTATGAGGCGTGCTGTTCGATCATGGTGCGCGAGACGCGATCCATGTCGGACTGAACCTGCGCCGGCGAGAGACCAGGCTTGATACGCCCGAGGACTTCGAGGCCGTGACTGCCGCGATTATTTTCGCTGAGATCGTCGGGGGCAAAAGCCAGGGGTCCCCAGATTTCCGCCTCGCTGGGGTAGGCGAATCCATCCGGCATGATACCGACGACAGAATAGGGTGTGCCGTCGATGCGAATCGTGGTGCCGACGATGTTGGGGTTGGCGGCGAAGACGCGACGCCAGATGGCATGGCTAAGGAGAACTTCGTGATCGCGACCCGGCTGGGCTTCTTCGGGAAGGAAGTTGCGGCCGTACTGCGGCTGGACGCCAAGCATGGCGAAGAGGTTTGGAGTAACGGCGGCGCCGACGACGCGCTGCGGGCTGCCCTTAATGCCGAGGTTGAAGGAGCCTCCGCTAATGGCGGCCAGATCAGAAAAGCTGTGGTTGAGTTGCTGAAGGTCACGAAACTCTGGGGCGGAAACCCAGTTCTGGTCGTTGGGTGCGCCGATTCCGGTAAAGCGGGTCCACACCTTGATCAGGCCTTCCGGTTTGTCGTAGGGAAGGGGCCGGAGGAGGACCGCATCGAGCACGCTGAAGATGGCGGCGTTGGCTCCGATGCCGAGGGCCATGGTGAGAAGAATGATGGCCGTGAAGCCGGGCCGCTTTGCCATCTGGCGGATTGCGAAGCGCAGATCCTGGAATAGAACGCTCATGGGTTGACCTCCGAGATTTTCGCCTGGGCAGGGGCCGATGGATCGCAGGTTACTGCAGAGTACGCACTAACAGGGCGAGCAGTTCTCCGGCCAACAGGATCCTGGCTAAATGGCTGAAACGGCTGCGGAGTTTGTTATGACGATAGAACGGTTGTGTTCGGAGTTGCGAGGGTGTGATCGGAAACGGACAGTGAATGGAGATCGTCGAACTCGGTTAGTTGGCGGACGGCTCGTCGACGTGGTCGATGACGATGACTTCGATGGGATCTTTGGCGGAAACAAGCTTGAGGCCGAGCTGCTCATGGATGAGGGTGAGGAGCGAGGGACCGTTGGGGTCGCGCAGCGCTGCGGCGGCGGACTTGAGGGTGATGTCGTAGACGCCGGAGATGCCAGTACGATCGAGAACGGGGAGATCGATGCCGCGGAGTTCGGTAAGCTGCTGGGCGAATTCGGGGATCGATGTATTGGTGAAGACGAAGCTTCCGTCGACGATGCGGGGAAGGGTGTCGCGAGGATAGGAGGCAGGCAATTTGCCCGCTTTGTCTGGCGGCAGCCTGGGTCCACCTTTAGCAACAACGAGTTCGTAGACCGAGGTCTGCTTTTGTTCGCGATGCAGCTTGAGACTGAAACGAGCGGCGAGGAGATCACGAAGCATTAGGCGAAGCGACTGTTCTGTGACGGGAGCCGATGTGCGAGCGCGGATGTCGTAGCGGTGGTTGTGCAGAGCGCCGGGATTCGCGAGTTGGTTGTGTTGAAGGGCGTAGGCCCACTCGATCATTTCGTCGATATTGATGTTGCGGAGGGTGAGGCCGTCGGGCGCGGTCTGGATTTGAGAGCGGGTACTTCCCTCTCCTCCTTGTGTGCCCATGACGGCAGGGCGAACAGAGGCGACCTCGAAGGCGGGCTTAGGTTGGGCCGGTGAGAAGGAAGGAGCCGCGAGAAAGAGGACTACCGCAACATGAGCAGGAAGCCGCTTCAGCATGGGGATATGGTAGCTCTGCCCGGACAGCTTCGGCACAACTTGGAAAGTTCGCTTGAGACCGCAACTTATTCCCTCGGTAGCTGTTCAAATGATCAGCAGCCGGCACAGAGAAAGAGAATCCGAGCCGGCGGATGCGGAATGGCAAGGATAGGCAGTTCGGAGGACGATAAGAATATGAAGAGCTTAAAGTTAGGCCTGTTCGCACTTATTTTGGCGTTGCCATTTGCGGCTAAGGCGAATGCGCAGGTGGCCATAGGTATTGGGGTTGGTCCCGCAGTGGTGGAAACTCCAGTCGACTACGGCCCGCCAGTTTGCGATTGGGGTTACTACCCTTACTATCCTTATGCTTGTGCCCCTTATGGCTACTACGGGCCAAATTGGTTTGTAGGTGGTGTGTTCCTTGGTGCAGGTCCCTGGTACGGATGGGGTTATCGGCATGGCTACTACGGCCATGGCTGGTACGGCGGCCGGGGCTGGTATGGCGGCCACGGATATCGCGGCGGATACGGATATAGAGGCGGCTACGGTGGATACCATGGCGGATATCGCGGTGGATATCACGGCGGATACGGCGGTCACGCAGGTGACGGATTCCACGGGGGCGGCGGGTTCCATGGCGGTGGAGGAGGCTTTCACGGTGGAGGCGGATTCCACGGCGGTGGCGGGCACGGCGGCGGCCATCGATAAGCGATCGGCCTAAATAAGCGATCGACCTAAATCTAGAGAGCCCGGGTGCTTCGGCATCCGGGCTTTTATTTTGCCTTGGCTTTACCCGGCAAGGGAGATGAGGCGCGTGACGATGGTTTCTGCGGCCTGAGGATGAGCCTGGGTGAGGGCTGCGGCAGACATGGCGGCGAGACGTTCGGGAGATCTGAGCAGTTGGACAAGATGGTCCAGGACCTTGTTGTGGTCGGCGAGGTCCGATTCTTTCAGCATGATTGCAGCTCCAACGTTGACCATTTCTTCAGCGTTGCGGGTCTGGTGGTCATCAGCAGCTGCGGCGAAGGGAATGAGGAGAGCCGGCTTCCCTGCTGCTGCGAGTTCAGCGACGGTGGATGCGCCACTGCGGGCCATCACCAGATTGGCCTGAGCGAATCGGGCGGGCATATCGTCGAGAAATCCGCTGACGCGCCAGCGGTCCGGATCTGCTCCGCTGTCGCGATAGGCCGCTTCAGTGGTTTCGGCGTGACGCGCTCCTGCCTGATGGAGGACGGTGAGATTGGGGACAGCATCGAGGAGTGCGCGCGCGATCGAAGGCAAAGTTGTGTTGAATAGGCGGGCGCCCTGGGATCCGCCGAAGACGAGAAGATGCGGAGCATCACCCGTGGCCGGAGGGAGATTGAAGAATTCCGGACGAACAGGAATGCCGGTGACCTCAGGGTTGCGGAAGAAAATGGCTGCGGCGGGGAAATTCACGGCTGCGGCTTGAACCCTTTTCCCGATAAGGCGATTGGCGAGACCTGGCATAGCGTTGGGTTCGAAGGCCATGGTGGGAACGCTGAGGGAGAGGGCCGCTGCCATCCCGGGACCGGATGCGTATCCGCCTACGCCGAAGACCACGTGAGGCTTGAATTCATGGATGAGGCGACGGCAGGCGAAGAGGCTTCGCGGAAGGTCGAGCATGGTGTTGATGCGGGTCGCGAGCGAGACGTTCTTGAGGGGGCCAACTTCGATCAGACGGAGCTGAAAGCCCGCGGCGGGAACGAGACGGGATTCCATGCCACGGGAGGTTCCAAGGAACAGCACCTCAGCGGAGTGTTTTGCGACGAGCTCGTGGGCCACAGCGAGCGCGGGGATGATGTGCCCGCCGGTACCTCCACCAGCGATGAGGACACGGATGCCCGAAGAGGGTTTGCCGGCTGAAGGCTGGGTGTCCATGCACTTATGGTATTGCTCCGATGTGCGGATGGAAGTGTTCGGACAACCATTGCTGAACTTCAATGGTTAATACAGATTCCCAGCAAGGAAAAGGTACCCGATGCGTGATGGTAACCACCCCGTTTCACACCTTTGTTTGATTGACAGCAAGGACGCGGAATTCGATCATGGACGAAACTCCCACTTACAAGATGAGGGATCATGGCGACTCAGTGCAGGCTGTGTGGTTTGCATATACCGGATGGTGTGACCTCTTGCATGATGTGCGGCAACCGTAATCTCGCCCCGGCTGCGGCGGGTGAAACGGTGGTGCCATCGCTCGGGGCTCAGAGCACGGCAAAGGCGCCGGGACAGGCATCGTTTTCGAAGTGGCTTTGGGCGGTGGCGATCAGCCTGATTGTGACACCGGTGATTCGGGCGCTGGCCATCGTGAACAGCGAGCTACCGAGGCTCAGCAGCGATGAGTTTCAGACATACGCACAGAGCCATCCGGGGATGTTGAATCTTCTCTACTTCGAGATCGGGATGAACGGACTGCTTGTGATCAGCGCGCTGGTCCTGAATTTCCTGTTCTATACCAGGCACAAAATCTTTCCGAACTTGATGGTCGGGTACATTGCCGTGACCGTGTTGTTCAGGGTAGCGGTCGTAGCGGCGGTGAACTCGATGTTTCCCGACGCGAACCTGTCAGCGGGATATATCACGCTGGTTCGGTACCTGCTGTGGGCCGGAGCGATGATTCCTTATCTGCTGACTTCGAGCGACGTGAAGAAGCGATTTGTGAATTGAGACCGAGCTAGTTCTCGGAGAAGCCGCACATGCCGCCACCGCAGCATTGACCTGCGCCGCATGGATTGGGAGCCGGCTGCTGACCTGCACCTTTGGTGATGGCTCCGGCGCCGCCACTGATGAGGCGCTTAACGTGGCCTCCGCACTCGGGACAGTCTTCAACGGCAGCGTCGCTCATTTTCTGACGTTTCTCAAAATGACAGGAACACTCTTCACATCGATATTCGTAGGCCGGCATGGGATTCCTCTCTTCTATTCTAGACAATTCTGAAATCAGGTGGTGGCGGGCTGGGGAGAGCTTGAGAAGGTTGCGGGCGTGGAGTCCAACATCGGTTCCGGCCGCAGGGCTCGGCTGCTGATTTCCCCTTGGGGAAGCTCACCGTCTTCGCGGCGGCCGATCGTGGGTGGAGATCACCGTGACTCTCTTGCCGCCGGAGGACAGAACTGCGGCATACTAGAGTGCGATGAGCGAAGATAAGCGACCTTGGCCTGTGATTGTGATCGCCACCCTCTACCTGCTTGTGGGAGTGATCGGATTTGTGGCGCACTTTCCGGAGTTGTGGGCTCGGCATTCGGACGCGATCGCGATCGAGCTCACTGAGCTTGCGGGGGCGATCAGCGGGGCCGGACTGCTGATGAGACAGAAGTGGGCGCGGTGGCTGGCGCTTGCATGGATCCTGTTCCACGTAGGCCTGAGCGTGTTTCACCCGATCGGGGAGTTGGCGGTTCACGCCGCTTTCTGCGCAATCATTGTCTGGGCGCTGTTCTGTGCCGAGACTTCGCGATGGTTTCGCGGACCGGCTGCGATGGCGTAATGACGTTTCGTTCATAGTTGAGCTCGTGTTGGAAGCGGCTTTAACGAACTTCAACATTCCTGCATCCAAGTTTGTTGATGAAGGCCAAGAAGTCTCTAACGCTAGCTATTTGTCTAGTTTCCATCGCCTGCACTGGGAGCCGGTGCGTTGCTCAAAACGCGGCTGACTTGCCGGACGCGCCATTGCCCGAGGCTTCGACTTCGAGCGCCCAGGTAACCACGCCGCCGGACCTATTCGGCAGTTTCGCTTCCATTGATAGTGCGGCACAGACCGAAAAACCGAGGGTGGACAGCACGACCGGCGTGCCGCAGAGAGAAGCAACCTGGCGCAGCATGCCGGGAGATTTTCTGCACGATCAGAAGGATCTGTGGACCTTTCCGGTGAGGCTTTTTAAGGGTCATTCCGTGCTTCCCACTGCGATCGTGCTGGGTGGAACGGTGGGCTTGATTTATGCGGATCCGCATATCATGCCTTATTTCCGCACACACCAACAGAACTGGGACAAGGCGAATGATGTATTCGATCCGATGATTACCACGGGAGAAGTGATCGCGCTGCCAGCTGGACTGCTGACGGCGGGGTACATCCGGCACGACGACCGGGAAGTGAACACGGCCCTACTTGCGACCGAGGCTTACGGCGACAGCGTAGTCATTAACCTGGCAATCAAGGCCATTACTCGGCGACAGCGGCCAAGCGATGTGCCACCAGGCGGAGATTTTGGAAACACATTCTTCAATGGGGGTAAGTCTCCATTGCATGGAAGCAGCTTCCCTTCCGGTCACTCGATGGCTGTGTGGTCGGTGGCGACTGTAGTCGCGGAGCGATATCGGCACCGGGGGAAGCCGTGGATTCCGATTCTCTCGTACACGCTGGCGACGGCGATCAGCTTCTCGCGTATTACGGAGGCAGCGCACTTCCCCTCCGATGTGTGGCTGGGCGCTTCGCTTGGGTACACGATTGCGAAGTATCAGACGCTGAAGCCGCGGTGAAGACAAAGGGACAAGGGAACAGGGACTAGGGATTGGGAGCCGAATCCGGGACTGTCCGCTGCGCCGTTTTCGCTGATTTCCTGTTTGGTACGAGTTTCTTTGTTGGCGATCGTTTCGCTACGGCTTTTTTCGTGCCGGTTGCGGGGGTGCCGGTGAGGAAGGTGGCCCAGCGCAGTTCTTTCGGCACCTTGGGTGCGTCTGCGGCTTTGGCAATGGCGAGGTCGGCCACTTCGCGTATGATCCATTCGAAGTTGGCAGGACCGACGGAGTGCAGGTCGGCGTCGGGGGCGGGGTTCATGAAGTCGATGGCATAGGGGATACCGTTTTCCACCGCGAATTCAACGGTGTTGAGGTCATAGCCAAGTGCGCGGCACAAGGTGAGTGCGTCTTTTTCTACGCGCGCGAGGAGTTTGGGATCGTAGGCGGGCGGATTCTGGACGTAGCGCTCGTGGTGTGGCCTGCGCGGGTCGTACGGCATAATGTGCACCTTGCTTTGGCCAACGACGTAACAGCGGAAATACTCCTGAAAGTTCACCGCCTTTTGATAGAGCATGCAAAGATCGCGCGACTGGTCGTAGGCGTGGAAGAACTCTTCGCGATTGTGAATGTGGTAGACATCGCGCCAGCCGCCCCCGTCAACGGGCTTCATAAATCCGTGCTCACCGACATAGGAAAAGACAGCGTCCCAGTTGAGCGGGTACTCGAGATTGCGCATGGAGCGGTCCGTAGTGCCTTCAGGGTGCTTCTTGTGCGGAAGAATGACGGTGGGCGGGACAGCTACGCCGAGCTTTTCGGCAAGAGAGTAGTTGAAGAACTTGTCGTCCGCCGACCACCAGAACGGGTTGTTGATGATGAAGGTGCCATTGAGAGCAGCGTGCTTGAGGTAGGCGCGGTAGAAGGGAATGTCGTGGGAGATGCGGTCGACGATCACGGCGTAGGGTGCGGGCTTACCGAGATGAACGGCGGAGGTTTCGACAAATTCGGCCTGAATGCCTTCGACGTTGCGTGCATTGATGTGCTCGACGAGCGCACCGGGGAAGCTGTTTTCCATGCCGAACAGGACGCCGATCTTCTTCAAGCCGCACCTCCGAAACCAAAACTTGTGACCAGTGTACGGCAATGACTTAGGGCGGAAGGTTGACACGCAGGCTGAATTGAAGGATGCTCCTATAGACGTCTATAGGAGGCGACCTGGGTTCGAACGACAATCTACTCGGCGCATTGGAACTGCTGGTGCTGAAAGCTCTGGAGAATGGGGCGATGCACGGGTGGGGCATCACGCTGCACATTCAGAGCGTGTCAAACGAAGTTCTGCGGATTGAGGAAGGCTCGCTTTACCCGGCGCTTCACCGGATGGAAAAAGCGGGATGGGTAAAGGCCGAGTGGGGATTAAGCGAGAATAATCGCCGTGCAAGGTTCTACAAAATCACCGCAGCGGGCCGGAACCGGTTGCGCTCAGAACAAGAAAAGTGGGAGAGCGTTGCTCAGGCGATCGCATTGGTGCTCCGCAGCAAGGCACTGGCGTAGGAGGTTGAGATGAGCTGGATTTCGCGCTGGAGAATGCGGCGTGATGCTGAGTTGAATGAAGAGCTCGAGTTTCACCTCGCCATGCGGGAGCAATGGAACAGGGATCGCGGGATGCAGGGGGATATGGCACGACGCAATGCGCGGCTCCGATTCGGAAATCCGCAGGTGTGGAGAGAGCGGATGCACGAAATGGGCTGGGCAACGCTGCCTCAGAGTGTGCTGCAGGACGTGAAGTATGGGCTTCGATCGATTCGGCGAAATGCTCGCTTCACGGCTGTCGCTGTGATAGCTCTAACGATCGGGATCGGAATCAATACAACGGTGTTCACGGCATACAAGGCGTTGCTGAAACGCGGTGTAGAGGCACGCGACGCGAGCAGCATCGTGAGTTTGAATCAAGTGCGTCAGTCGGGCAAACGGGAGAAGCAGTTCAGCTATCCCGACTATGAGGCATATAAGCAGCAGACCCATACGGTGATCGGACTGATTGCGTCGGGGCAACAGTTTGAGCAGCTGATTATGAGCGATGCCGGAGGGTCGATCAGCGATCGGCAGGCAGCGTCGGAATCGCTTTTTAGCAGATGGGGGTTGGTGCCTTCGCCGACGAATGCGAGCAAGGCAGAGCTGGCCAGCATCACCACGGTGAGCGAGAACTACTTTGCCGTTTTGGGTGTCGCACCACTGCGGGGGCGGTTCTTTTCGGAAGAAGATCGTAAGAGCCTTCCCGCTGCACCCGCGGTACTGATCAGCGAGAACTACTGGCAGAAGCGGTTCGGGGGAGATCCGGCAATTGTCGGGAAGGCTATTCGCCTGAACGGAGTTGCCGTGACGATCATCGGTATCACTCCGCGCGATTTTGTGGGGACACTGATCGGAGTTCCGGATTTCTGGGCGCCTCTGAGCCTGCAGCCTGTGATTCATCCAGGGGACCGATCTTTGCGGGATCTAGAAAGCCCCTGCTGCATGGTCTACGGACGAGTATCACCGGATTCCAGCATGGCTCAGGTGCAAGCGGAGATGTCGGCGATTGCGGCGCAACGGACGAAGCTGCACAAAGTAAAGGATGCGAAGGACACGACCAAAGGAATTTCGATCCTTCCCGGATCGCCTTTCGCTATGGATCTGGACCGAAACTTGCGATTCGCGATTTTTCTGATGATGCTGGCGACCGCTATGGTGCTGGTGATCGCTTGTGCCAATGTTGCCAGCCTGCAGCTGGCACGCGCAGCCGCCCGGCAAAGCGAACTGGGAGTGCGGATATCGCTTGGGGCAAGCCGGCGTCGATTGATCAGGCAGTTGCTCACGGAGAGCGCTCTGCTGGGGATCATTGCTGGTGTTTTAGCTCTCCTTTGCAGCTGGGGAATGCTGCGGATCCTCGCAAAGGAAGCTAAGGACACATTGCCGGCAAATATGGGCACGTTCATCGTCAACGTGAATCCGGACGCGGCAATCTTTTCGTACGTGTTCGGGATCTCGATTCTGGCCGGAGTGCTATTCGGTCTGGCGCCTTCCCTGGAGAGCACGCGCTCAGCTTTGTCGACATGGATGAAGGCAAACACGGCGATGGCTCCGGCACGCAACCGCCGGCTGCGTGACTGGCTGACGGGCGGTCAGGTTGCAGTTTCGTTCGTTTTGCTGATCGCGGGAAGCATGATGGTTCGTAGCGCATTTCACGCGCTGACGATGAATACCGGCTACGAAACGGCACACGTGATCGATCTGACACTGCAGTTCCCCCAAGGGCCGGAGTATGACAGCGCTCGGCAGAATGCCTTATTAAGTCACATTATTGAACGAGTGGGAGCGATGCCCGGAGTTGCAGAGATCGCCAAAGGCAGGCCTCCGGATGGAGGTGGACTTCGAAGCGCAGCAGTTGCAATCGACGGCAAGCGCCCCGATTCGCACAATATGAATGCGTATCTCTTCTACACCTATGTGGATGCGAATTACTTTCATGCGCTCGACATTCCGATTGTGTATGGCCGCGGATTTCACCAGGGCGCAGCAGCGCCGGAACCGACAGTGGTGTTAAGCGAAACAGCGGCACAGAAATTGTGGCCGGGACAGAATCCGATTGGACGAGCGCTGGAGATGGATTCGGATGGGCAGTTTCACGAGAGGAACGAACTGCTCCCTGACAGGCGCAGTTATCAGGTGGTCGGAGTTACACGTGATGTGCGCGGCGTCCTCATCGATAACAGCGATGCGGCGGAGATTTATCTGCAGATTCCCGAGAATCGGCGCAATGAGTTCCCTACCCTGGTACGGACTTCGATTGCTCCTGGGCGACTGACGCATGGGATCGAAGAATCGATTGCTTCAGTGGATGGGAACATCGTTGCCAGCGCTTCGACGTTGAGTGACATGCTGAAACAGACTCCGCCATTCCTGGTTTCGGGACTGGTGGCATTGATCGCGGGAACGATTGGGTTGCTGGGGCTGCTGCTCGCAGCGATGGGCATCTACGGAACCCTTAGCTACATGGTTGTGCTGCGAACGCGCGAGGTGGGCATTCGCATGGCGCTTGGGGCACGGCGGGCGGAGGTTCTGTGGCTGTTGCTCCGGCAAAGTTCCGTGCCGGTTATCTACGGGCTTCTGGTTGGGTGCCTGCTTGCCATGGCGGACTTTTATCTCTTGCGGAAAGTGCTCTACGGGGTCGGGCCTCTCGACGCCGTTTCATATAGCAGCATTTCCACGCTGTTCCTGCTGGTTGCGCTGGCTGCCTCGTTTGTACCGGCGAGAAGGGCGACGCGCGTGGAGCCCTCGGTGGCGTTGCGCTACGAGTGAGCATTACGGCACCTCGAGCTCGATTCTTCAACCGAATGACTGTCTTGATCCCCTGAAAACGGAGGTTTGCCGTGCTTTGTGTCACTGCCGTGCCTGAGCGGCGGGCGTAGCGTGTTGTGTTCGGCGGAGCGAGGAGGCGTTCGATGGAATATCGGGTGTTGACGGTTTCGCGGGAGTTCGGAAGTGGCGGAGGACGAATCGCGCAGTCGATTGCGAGGCGGCTTGGATGGAAGCTACTGGACAGCGCGCTGATTGAGCAGATTGCCTGTGAGGCGAATGTGGATGCCGGCGTTGTGAGCCGGTTCGATGAACACGTGGAGGGTTGGCTGGCAAGGCTGAATCGGCAAGCGATGCGCGGGGCGGCGATGGCGGCAGGAGTGGCGCTTGCTGAGGAGAAGTGCTTCGATCCAGACGTGATGGCAGATCTGGCGCGGAAGATCATTCAACATGCATATGAAGCCGGCAATTGCGTGATCGTCGGCCGGGGAGCGCAGTGCATTTTGCAAGCGAAGGCAGATGTGTTTCACGTGTTTGTCTACGCGCCGCTGCGAGTCCGAATACATCGGCTGCGCACGCGGCTGGAGCCGGGAGCGAGTATCGAACAACGGATTCAGGACGTTGATGGCGAACGGGCGTTGTATCTGAAGCGGCAGTTTGGCAAGGATTGGAAGAATCCACACTTGTACGATCTGATGATCTCTTCGGGGGAAGACGAGGAGCGGACGGCGCGGGTGATCGAGTTTGCGATGTGGAAAGGCAGGCAACAGGGAAAAGGGGGGTTGGAGTAGCTTCCCCTATTTCCATTCAGTTTGGATTGTTGCGCCCATCCAAGCTGCAAGAGCAGCGGCTTGGATGGGGCACCCAGATTTGCTTAGTCTTTGATTTTGGCGTCCCAGTCGTAATTGAGGTTGTTGATCTCCTTGCGGAGGTTTTCGACGGCGGAGTTTCTCTGCTGCTCGAGGTCGGCGGTGTGTTTACGCGTGGACTGGAGCAGGTCTTCTGCGTGGTTCAGTTCATCGACGAAGCGGCGTGCGGCTTCGTTTCCTTTGAGAGCGGTGAGGTTTTCCCGGCAGCGAGCTTCGTCTGCCGCGGCGGTTTGTTCCTGTTGTTTTGATTCGGCAATGGCCTGGTCGAGGTCGGCAAGTTTGCTCTGCGCGTCGAGAACGGGCTTGAGCTGGGCTTCTGCATCGGGAACGCGCTTTACAAGCTCGAGAAGGTAGGCATTGGTATTCTGGCTGGGGTCGATGGTGACCCTGGTGTACTCGGGACCGCGCTCGCTGACTTCGAGCTTCTCGGTCGCGTGAGGTTTGACAGCAACGCGGAAGCGGTAGAGATCGGGTGTGGTGTCATCGGCCTTGATGCCATCACCGAGCGACCAGCCGCTGGTGTGGCGCGGATGCTCGATGAGGACGGTGCGGTCATCGTCGCCTGTGTTGTTCGCGGAATAGGTGATGGACGCGACGTCCATGTAGTTCTCAATCACCAGTCCCTTGCGAATCTGCAGGTGGTGAAGCGTGCGCCGGGATTTCTGGTCGGTAATTTTCACACGGATGGCCTGGTCGGCTGCGTAGCTAAGGAGTCGCCGTTCGCCTGGGTGGATGGGATCGAGGAGGCCTTCGCCGGCGAATTCCCCACTCTCGAAGATGGAGAAACTGCCGGAGTCGAGCGTCAGTTTGGATTTATTCTCGAGCCAAACTGCGCGGAGTGGTCGCGGGTTGTTGCGGCTCCAGAGTGTTACGTGCTCGGCGGGGAGCTCCTGCTGGAGTATGGGAACCATTGCAGATTCATTTTTGTGGATGGTGACGGGCTGGGAGAGGGAATACTCGAAGAAGTCGTCGAAGGCGGAGGTTGAGACGTCGCCTTCCTGCAGGGCGTCGCTGGGGCGGTAAACGCCGCTGATAACGCCCAGGGCTCCGAACGAACTGGGTGGGGCTGCGGGAGCTGCAGAGGCCGAGGCGATCCGATCATATTGTTGAACTGGACCGCCAATTCCGCCTTTAAGTTCGTGGCGCAACGACTTTTGCTTGGCAAACGCTTCTTTGTCGTCAGAAGAGGGCAGGGGCGGCGGTCCTGTAATGGATTGTGGCGCATTCAATTCCGCCGCTTCGTGTGTTTGCGGTGAAGTCTGCGCGGCTGTTGCGATCGGGATTTCGGGGCGGCGGGTGTAGAGCGGTTGGGAGAGAGGCTGAATGAAACTTTGCGGAGTGCCTGCGACCAGAGAGAGCTGTACGTTGTCCCAGTCGGCGCCCACCGTGTTGTCGACGACAGCCCAGCCCTGGACTGTTGCGTTGCCGTTCGACGTACGCGGAAAGACCATGCGGTAGGTGGCCTTCCAGACCGGAACTTCGCTGATGTAGCTGACACGAAGCTGGCGCGATCCGGAGCCAAGAGCGTCGAGCGTGAGATGGCGAAGACCGGTGGAGTGCGTGGTGGAGAGAAGTTCGAGATAACGGTCGAGCTGGCTCTGAAGGCTGACGTCAACGGGGCGAACGCTGAGGGTTGGAGTGAGCTCGATGACGCGGACGGCTCCAGAGCCGGCGACCACGGTCAAATAAAACTTCTGCACCGATGAGGTGCTATCGCCGGATCCGGTCTTTTCATCGCGCGTTTCGATGGACATGAGTCGGCCGGATATCGGGCCTCCGGGTGCACCTGAAATTTCGACGCGCTGGCCGCGAAGGGCGCTGAAGAGCTCAGTGGAGGTCGGATCTTCAGTCATGCCGAGGGAGAGTGTCTTGAGCTGCTCGGCAAGCGGCGTGGTGGAGTTGTAGTTGACGCCAGCGATGCGGCCTCCGCCTTCGTCGAGGACCGTAAGGGATTGCAGGACGTCGTTGAGTTGGGGCGAAGTGAAGTCGATGGTGACGCGCTGGTTGCCGGTCACGTTGCCGGAATGTTCGAAGTACCCGACTCCGTTTTTGTAGAGCACAACCTTGCGTACGGGGAGCGGCACCTGCTTTGCGGGCACCTGCACCGCCTGCGGCGCGGTCGATTGCGCCTTTTGCGCGGCGCGCTGAGAGTTTCTGGTTTGGGCTGGAATTGTGAGAGCGCTGAAAGCGAGATAAAAAGCGGTGACCCAGAGACGCATCGATCCTCCTCGAGTCCGAGCCGATGCGGTGCGGCCCGGACTTGTACTGCGGGCACAGATGGAGACTGCGAACTTCGAAGCGCTATTGTTTTGGACCCCGGAAAAGAGAAAAAGGTTCCTAACGAGCGCCTGACCTTGGAACGGTACGGCTCCAGATTCTTGCAGGCATTCTTGTGACTAAAGTCGCTGCCGGTTGCAATTGTCGACCATTAGCCTATCGACGGACATTCATTTCACGAAGGAAGGCTTACTCATGTTTTGTTATCAGTGTGAGCAGACGTCACAAGGCCAGGGCTGCCAGGTTGTAGGTGTGTGCGGTAAGGACGAGAATACAGCAACGCTTCAGGACCTGCTTATTCACGCCGTGAAAGGCATAAGCCAGTTTGCACATCGTGCGCGGCAGCTTGGTGCAGGAGATGCCGAAGTAGACGCCTTTACCATCGAGGCGATCTTTGCGACTCTCACCAATGTAAATTTCGACGAAGATCGGGTGGCGGAGCTGGTGTACCGGGCAGCGGAGGTTCGCGATTCCGCGAGGGTTCTGTACGAGTCAGCGGCAGCGAAGGCCGGCGTAGCGGTGGAGAGGGTGCAGGGACCGGCCGCGTTCGAGCCGGCGAGGGATCGACAAGAACTGTTAGCGCAAGGACGCGATCAGTTGATTCCCGCGTCGTTTTTGAAGAGAGCTAAAGAGATCAAGGATCTTGAAGAACTGGTGATCTACGGGATCAAGGGGGTGGCTGCGTATGCGTTCCACGCGATGGCTCTGGGATCGAGCGCACCGGCTTCGTACGCGACGATTCATGAGGTGATGAGCGCATTGACGGAGCCGCATTCGGTGGAAGAGCTGCTAGGGCTGGCGATGAAGGTCGGCGAGTTGAACTATGCGGTCCTGGAGCAACTCGACAGAGCGCATGTGGAGACATTCGGCGCACCGACGCCAACCGAAGTGCGGCTGCATCCGATGAGGGGCAAGGCGATTCTGGTCTCGGGACACGATCTGCACGATCTCTACCAGCTCCTGGTACAGACCGAGGGCCTGGGCATCAACATATATACGCATGGCGAGATGCTGCCGGCACATGGGTATCCGAAGCTCAAGGCATTCAAGCACCTTGCAGGCAATTTCGGCGGAGCATGGGTGGATCAGGCGGATGAGTTCGATGCGTTTCCGGGAGCGATTCTGATGACATCCAATTGCATCCAGAAGCCGAAAGAGACTTATCAGGCCCGAATCTTTACCACCGGACCCGTGCAATGGCCGGGCGTAGCGCATGTGAGTGCGGGTGCGAACGGAGCCACCGACTTCAAACCGGTAATCGAAGCGGCATTGGCAAGTGAGGGTTACAGCGAAGATGGACCGGAGGACAGCATCACGGTGGGTTTCGGACACGATGCTGTTCTGGGCGTGGCTGGGACGGTGATTGAGGCCGTGAAGTCGGGCGCATTGCGGAGGTTCTTCCTGATTGGCGGCTGCGATGGCGCGCGCTCCGGCAGGAACTACTACACCGAACTGGCGGACAAAGTGCCTCAGGACTGCGTGATCCTGACGCTCGCTTGCGGGAAATACCGGTTCAATAAGAATGAGTTCGGAACGCTGGGCGGACTGCCGCGGCTACTGGATATGGGCCAGTGCAATGATGCGTATTCGGCGTTGAGGGTGGCGCAGGCGCTGGCTGAGGCTTTTGAGTGCGGCGTAAACGATCTGCCACTTTCACTGGTGCTGAGCTGGTATGAACAAAAAGCTGTTGCAATTCTGCTGACGCTGCTGTGGCTGGGTGTAAAGAATATCCGGATCGGACCAACGCTACCCGCGTTCTTGTCACCCGCCGTGCTGGATTTGCTTCACCAGAACTACAACCTGATGCCGACGACCACAGTGGATGCCGACCTCGCCGCGATTCTGGCTTGAGCTGTCTTGAAAGAGAAGGACCGGCTTGCGAGCCGGTCCTTCTTACTTTCGACAGAGGTTCAAGATCCTGAGGGCGTGCCGATTCGCTTGAGTTGGGCGATATGGTTGAGGTCGTGGCCGGCCATGGTTTCGACGATGGTCTGAAAGGTCATTGTGCCGCGTTCGGGGTGCGTAACGGGCTTCGATGCTGATGCGGGGAGAGCCTTCTTGATCAGCACGAGATTCCAGTTTCGAAGTGCCGTGAAGGCCGCGAGGGCCTCCTTCGCGGGGATGCCTTTGTAGGGCGAGGCCCATTTGTCCTGGTCGAAGGGCTGAAGGACGTGATGGTCTTCGGCAAGTGTCTGGCGGAGGCGAAAGGCGAACGCGATTTCGCAATCAGCGAGATGGCAGACGATTTCAGCAGGCGACCATTTGCCGGGTGCGGGCGATTCGACTGTGCGATCAGGGCCTATCATCTGGAGCTTGTTGGCAATTTCGTGCGACGTGGCGCCGAGGATGGTCTCAAGAGGTCGACCATCGAGGAACTTCGCGTAAGGATTGAGTTCGGTCATGGGAGAAGACAGTCTGCAACTCATGGAGCTTTCAGCTGTCAGTACATTTCTACGTGGAGCGAGCGGGGTGAGCAAGTTAATGATTGGGTACAGGGCTGGATAGCGGAGTTAGCAGCGGGTTGCGCCGGTCAGCGGGGTTATCGCGAACGCGGAAGATCTAGAGGTATTCCTGAATCATCTTCTGCCAGGTGGGCCAGTCGTGAGAGTTGAAGGTTTCCCATGTGTAAAGCCGGTGCGGGATACCCTTTGAGCTCATGATGCGATCGAGGTTCTGGTTCTGACCGAGGCATTGGTCATCCCAGCCTGTGGCAAGGATGTACGTATTGCGCCGGTAGTGGTCAAAGTACCACGCATCAGCAAGATTGGGCAGATAGTGTGTGGGCTGGTTGAAGTAGCAGTCCTGGTCATAGTAGCCGCCCAGAAAGCTTGAGAGATCGAAGGCACCGGACATGGTGAGCAGGCCGGTAAAGATATCCGGGTGGCGCAGCGCGAGGTTTGTGGCGTGGTATCCGCCAAAGCTGCAGCCGAGGGATACGAGGTGCGAGTCCCAGTTCTTTTTGCGAATCAGAGGAACGACTTCGTGAATGAGGTAGCTCTCGTATTGGACGTGTCGGGCGATGCGCCAGCGCGGCGGGACATTTCGGTTGTACCAGCTCTCCATGTCGACGGAGTCGACGCAGAAAAACTGCAGATCGCCACGTTCGACGCGATCTCCAACGGCCGCGATCATCTGGCGATCTTCGAACTCGAAGAAACGTCCGCCAGATGTAGGAAAGACGAGGACCGGCAGACCGGAGTGGCCGAAAACGAGGAGTTCCATTTCACGGCCGAGGCGGTCGGAATACCATTTGTGGTACTCGCGATTCATTGGGACGGATCGGCTCCTGGGGTCGGCGGATTGAGATTCGGGGTTAGCTGATACTGTAACAGGGTCGGTAGTCACGGCTCAGGGATCACGAAACGAGCTGAGGAATAGAGCGGATTGGATCTGGAATTCAACGAGGGCGACAGCAGAGAGGAGGCAGTGCTGACTCAACCGGATGATGCTCTGCCGCATCCGAGATTGCGTCTACACAAGGCCTTCAAGAGCACGCACTTGCCCGATGATCGCGATGTGATCGTTTATCTTCCGCCGGGGTATGACGAGGATGCGGGGCGGGCTTATCCGGTTCTCTATTTGCATGACGGGCAGAACCTGTTTGATGGGCGGACTTCGTTTGTGAAGGATCGTACATGGCAGGTACGGGAACATGCCGATGCGGCGGTCGAAGCGGGCGAGATTGAGCCAGTGGTGATCGTTGGAATCTATAACACCGGCGACCGGCGCATTGCAGAATACACGCATGAGTACAACTGGCAGATGGGTGGGGGCGAGGCTGATGTGTACGGGAAATTAATCACGCTCGAACTGATGCCATGGATCGCGAGCCAATATCGCGTACGGCAGGATCGAGAGAATACCGGGCTCGGCGGGTCATCGCTGGGAGGATTGGTAAGCCTGTACCTGGGGCTGCGATATCCGACGGTTTTTGGAAAACTGGCGGTGATGTCACCGAGCGTGTGGTGGAATCACAAGAGCATTCTCGGATATCTGAATGAGCACGCGCCGCAGATGTGGGAGCGGCCGAAGGTGTGGCTGGATGTGGGCGACCGCGAGGGCCAGAAAGCTGTGCGGGATGTGGAGCACCTGGCGCGCAGGTTGAAGGCGAACGGCTGGAAGGCGGGCGAGACGATGCACTTCGAGATGGTGCAGGGCGGAACGCATGATGAGGCGAGCTGGGCGACAAGGGTCCGGGCGATGCTGAGGTTTCTCTATCCGAAGAGCAGCAAGGTTTCAGCTGGTTGACGAACGGCTTTGAAGCCTTCCGAGACGCAGATCTGCCAATTTGGGACCTTTAACACCTCATACGTTGCATGGCTCGGCCATGTTCGACTTAGGAATGTGCTAGATACCCATCTTCCACGGAGCCCTGTATTCGCGTGTCGTCAGCTTGCTGGCTTCCTCGTCGCCGAGGATCTTCTCCTGCCTCGCGTCCCAGCGAATCTTTCTCCCAGTGAGGATAGAGATGGTGCAAAGATGGCCGGGGATCGTTGAATGATGTCCCACCTGTACCGGAGTGACGGTGGGCTGACGCGTCCTGATGCAATCCAGAAAGTTCTGCTGGTGATTGTCAGATGTGTACAGCTTCACTTTGCGCAATTCTCTGGGCAGGTACTTGCCCCGCTTCAAGGCGGGATTGGAAACATCAAATCCATCGCGGTCGACCCATACCCAGCCTTCCGTGCCGATCCATTTGGTGCCCATCTTGATGTCGGGGTAACCGCCGGCTACGATCATCGTTACACCGCCCGGATATTTCAACTCGAATCGGTAATGTTGCACGGTGTTCCAGACAGCTTTTGCTGGAGGCAGATCACCACTGCCCTCCACCTCAAGCGGTCCGGTGTTGTCGAAATCCAGGCCCCAATGTGCGATATCGCCGTGATGGCCGATCCAGTCAAGAAGTTTCCCGCCGCCCGTGTTGTAGTTCAGGCGCCAGCACTTGTGCGAACGCGTTTTCATGTAGGGCTCCATCTTTGCCGGCCCAACCCAGGTCTCGTAGTCGAGTTCGGGAGGCGGCGCAGAGACCAGCAGATCCCACGCTCTGGTTCCGGGAACTACCTGCTCGAGCTCCCTCTTCAGACCCGCCGCCGCAAGCTTTGCTGCGGTCTCCTCCCGAATGTGATCGTAGTTCGAGTTCTCTCCCGGCAGGCCCACCTCAACTCTCGTCACCGTTCCGATGAGGCCATTGCGAACGATTTCCGCCGCCTTGTGGAAGATAGGGCTCGAGCGCTGCCATGATCCCATTTGCCAGATCACGTTGTTCTCCTCGACAGCGCGAACGATGGCCTGCTGCTCGGCAATGGTGTGCGCGAGGGGCTTCTCTGAGTAGATGTCTTTTTTGCGGCGAGCGGCTTCGGTAGCAACAATCTCATGCCAGTGGTCGGGAACGGCAATCATCACAGCGTCGATGTCTGGACGGTCCAGCAGCTCTCGGTAGTCGTGATAGCCCTTGCAGTCCTGGGTGCCATAGGCCTCATTGACCATGGTGACTGCGGACCGCAAGTGATTCCGGTCGATGTCGCATGCGGCCACCACCTGGCAGTCTTCCAGCGCCAGAAAGGCTTTCGTATTCTGAGGACCCTGCCAGCCCATACCAATCACGCCAATGTTGATGCGGTTATTGGCAGGCATACTGCCTTTCGCAGTCTGACCCTTCGCCTGATCGGTAAGAACAGAGGGCAGCGCGGCCGCAGCTCCGACTAGTTTCAAAAAGTCGCGGCGACGCAACAGTTTACTCGCGATCTCAACACCAGAACGGCGTGCCATTTTTCGTGTCCCCTTTACTTCGTATTGCCAACTCTTGCCATTCTGTCAGATCACATCCAGTCTCGTTCGATCGCAGCCGATTCTCCTTTGGGTAACGTGAGCTAGCTCACATCCAGGTTTGAGCGATGAGCGCAGGATTTAGGCATGACAGAGATCCTTTGGAACACCAATTCGCCCCATTCCCCGCTCCGGGATCATGAGCTGGTCGAGCTTCGGCTTGTGGATCTCGGTGGCACCGAAGAGCACCGTTACCTGGTCCGCGAAATCCATGCCGCATGGTCGGCGTCTACTCAGCAGATTGAGTGGAGAGGGTTCGAGGACGAAATCTGCCTGAATCAGCAGGAGGCTCAAGAGCACTTTGCTGGCAGGAAAGCGTCGATTTTGAGCGCCGGCTTTCCGTATACGACTTCGTTGAATTAGTCCGGCAGCTTGAGGCCGAGTTTAGTGATCTTGTAGGAGAGGTCGCTGCGGGAAAGTTGCAGACGGCGGGCTGCTTCGGCCTGGACTCCGGCCGACGATCGCAAGGCTCGGTTAACGAGATTCCTTTCGATCTCCTCCAGCAGGCTGCGCAGAGAGATTGATTCCGGAAGAGTGTTGATCCAATCCGTGCTGGACGACGGAGATCCAGACAGAGGATTGGCGGTTGCTCCGAGGGGAAAGTCCGCAGAAGTGAGTTCGGTGCCTGAGGAGAGTATCAGCGCGCGTTCAATGAGGTTGCGCAGTTCGCGGATGTTGCCTGGGAAACCGTACTTCTGAAGCTTCTCGATCGCCTCCTTCCGGATGAAGCGGGGAGGCACTTTCAATTCCTGCGCTACCTGACGGCAAAACAGTTCGCACAGGCCGGGAATGTCGGGGGTTCTCTCGCGTAGCGGAGTCAGGTGGATGGGAACGACGGCCAGGCGGTAGTAGAGATCCTGGCGAAACGATCCGTCCTTTACCCGCTCTTCGAGATTGCGATGGGTCGCGACGACTACACGGACGTCAACATCGCGCGGCTTGTTCGAGCCGACGCGCAGGATTTTTCCCTCAGCCAGTACACGAAGGAGCTTTGCCTGCGTGGACTGCGACATCTCGCCGGCTTCGTCGAGGAAGAGGGTGCCTTCATGGGCTGCTTCGAAAAGGCCCTGGCGCATTCTGTCGGCGCCTGTGAAGGCGCCCTTCTCGTGACCGAAGAGTTCGCTTTCAAGAAGGGTTTCAGTGAACGCTGCGCAGTTGACCGCGACGAAGGGCTTTGAGGCGCGCGGGCTGTTCCTGTGGATGGCGCGGGCCACAAGCTCTTTGCCGGTTCCGGTTTCACCGGTGATGAGGACGGTGGCACTTGTTGGCGCGACCCGAGCGATCATCTGGCGCACGGCAACGATTGCGGAACTGACGCCGAAGATTTCGCCGCTGCCTTCAAGGCGATCGACGGTGAGACGAAGAAGGCCGTTCTCGCGCAGAAGCTGAGTGTGTTCGCAAGCGCGGCGCGCGGTGGCTCGAACAACATCGGGCTGGAATGGTTTGGTGATGAAGTCGAATGCGCCTTGACGCATGCTCTCGACGGCTAGCTCGACGGTGGCGAACGCCGTGAGTAGAACAACCGCAACGGACGGATCAATTTCTTTCGCTCGGGCGAGGATTTCGAGGCCCTCGCCGTCAGGCATCTTCTGGTCGGTGATGACGGCGTCGAAACGGTTGGCAGCGAGCTGGACTGTTGCTTCCGCTACTCCTGAGGCTTCGCTGACGGTGTGCCGATCCGCTATGAGATTGGCAGAGAGGATACGGCGCATATTGGTTTCGTCGTCGACGATAAGGATTCTGCTCAAGGGATCTCTTCCCTTCTCTCTATCGCTGCGGGGAGTGAGAGAACAAAGCGAATGGCTTGCGCATCGTTCTTGGCGAGCACGATGTCGCCGCCGTGCGCGAGGATGATGTTTCGGGCGATTGCCATACCGAGTCCCGTGCCGCCCGGCTTGGTTGTGAAGAATGGCTCGAAGATGTACGGCACCGTGGTGGCGGGGATTGGGCCGTTTCCATTTTCGATTTCGATGATGACCCTAGAGCCATCATTCCGGCCGCGAAGATATACGGATCCGCCGGGGGCCGATGCTTCCACTGCATTCATCGCGAGGTTGAGGAGGGCTTGCTGCAATTGGCCGCTGTCGATTTCGGCCATGAGCGGGCCAGCAGGGTCGCAATGCACCTGGATGTTGTTTGCGGCCGCGCGCGGACGGCAGATATCGGCGATGTAGCCGATTGAATCAGAGAGATCAGACTGCGCCAAAGATGGAGAGCGCGGGCGTGCATAGGCGAGGAAGTCGGTGGTGAGACGTTCGAGCCGTGCCGCTTCTTTTGTGGCAATGTCGTACATCTCCCGGTTCTGTTCAGACCCTGGCTCGCGAGTTGCGGCAGTGGCGAGAGCGCTGGAGATCATGGCGACTGGGTTACGAATCTCGTGGGCAATCGCACTGGAGAAGCGTCCCACAGCAGCGAGTTTGCCTTCCTCGATGAGTTTGGCTTCAGTCCTTTCCAGTTCATCGAGACTCTGAATCAGTTCGCGTTCTTTGGTGCGCAGATGGTCGACGAGAGTCCACACCAGGAAGCCCATGATGGCGTAGATGAGGGCCACAGTTCCTGCTTCGATGTAGCTGTTGGGATCAACGGGCGGGTGGACGCGGAAGTAGTGCCAAACCCAGAAGAAGATGAGGCCGTCACTGACTGCGACGGTGAGAGCAGTTGCATTGCGCGAAAACCTGAACGCGGCCTGCAGAATCGCCGGGATCATCAAGGCAAAGTACTGGACGTCAGTTTTGTATGAGAAGGAGGCGATGCCGAAGGCGATGGCGAGATGGATGGCGATCATCATCCAAGTGAGGTGCAGCACTGATGAAGGGCGGAGTTCTTTGCGGCGGTTGAGCCAGATGAGTTCAGTTAGGTTGGCGAGGATTCCGATGGCGAGCAGCGCTAGCACCTGCTGATGTGGCGTACCGAGGTATCGAGCCCAGGCGAACTGTGCGGCACAAAGAAAGACCAGAAGAACAAGGTTGAGGGTCGCGAAGATCCGCTCCTGCTGCCGGAATGACAGGAAGTCGGGTAATTCAGGAGACTTCGATCTTTTTCTCGGACGCATCACTCGCCGCAAACCTTCAGCCTAGACCCCGTAGCCAAAGTATGCGCCAGCGGGCGCGGGCGTTCAAAGATTTTGACAAAAGGACGGCGTTGTTCGAGGTTTCGAACAGGTCGATAGGAACAGGTCATTTACTTTCAATTAGATACGTTTGGCATGCGCCATGCAAATTAGAGTGGCATGCCCCTATGAGGGCAGGAGGGAAAAGGGACATGCGCACACTCAAGCAATCGACGATTTTGACACTCGGGCTGGCACTGTTGCTGCCCGGAACACTGAAGGCTACTGAATTGACGAACCAGGCGAAGACGCGGAAGGAAGCCGTGAAGCTGACGCAGCATATCGAACGCACCAGCCTGGCGATCCAGAAAGAGGCAGACAAACTGCATGCGATGAGCCGGACGGGCCAGATCTCGAACGTGAGTCACAAACATGGGCTTCGGCAGATCAAGAACCACGTGAATGAGCAACTGCAGCCCGCATTCGTTCGCCTCGCGGAACTGAAACCTGCTCTACCGGAGTGGCACCAGACAGCGATCGATAAGATGCACATTTCGGCAACGAATCTGGCGCTGAATGCGGATGCCGCGATTGTCAACCGGAATCCGGATGGGTCGGGGCTGCTTGCGTGGGCCGATACGGATTACAAGCAGTACGTAGCCAATATCCATGAACGGGCGACGGTGCTGGCGCAGGTTGCCGATGCAACTGCGGACTACGGAAGCGCGCAGTTGAAGGGACACCAGGCGGGACTGGCGATCACTTCGCACGATTAAAGGGCGGCTGAGGAAGTTGCCAGTAGAGTTTCTGGAAGTTTGAACGAGGTAAGAGCACGACCGATGCCGCAGCCAGATGCGGAGTAGGCAATAACGAATACAGAAAGGAAACTGAAATGAAAAGGAAAGTATTGACTCTCGTGTTGATGGTGGCCGGAGCGGGTTTTCCCGCTCTGGCCACCGCTCAGATGAGTTCGCGCCAGGCGGAGCAGGATAAGGAAATTCGGGCGGCTGTGACGGCGCAACTTGAGAAGAAGGAACTCTTCCGCACTTTGAAAGCGGAGGTCAATGAAGGGATTGTCACGATCAGTGGAGAGGTACCTCTCTACATCGACAAGGTGAACGCGGAGAAGCGCGTTCGCAAGGTCAAGGACGTGGATGGCGTTCGCAATCACGTCGTGGTGGGCGGGGCCGGCGTCGCGGACGAAGAGATACGCGAGAACCTGTCAACGAAGCTTCGTTATGATCGCGCAGGCTACGGAATCGTCTTCAACAATCTCGGTGTGGAGGTTGAGAACGGGGTGGTGAGGATTGCGGGAAATGTCCGCGACTATCCAGACCGCGATTCAGCCCTGGCGATTGTTTCCACAACGGCGGGAGTGAAAGAGGTGGTGGACGAAATCAACGTGGCACCGGTCTCGATCAACGACGATCGTCTGCGCGTTCGACTGGCTCGCGCGATTTATGGCGACACGATGCTGAGGAAGTACGCGCTGGACCCGCAGGCACCGATCCGCATCATCGTGGAGAACGGCCATGTGGAGCTGGCTGGCGTGGTGCTGAACGATATGGATCGGCAGCTGGTGTTTACGCGGGCGAACGGGTTGCCGGGGATCTTCAGCGTGACGAACAATCTTTCAGTGGCGTCTGAACTGAAAGAGTAACGAGTCGAGTTGGCGGCGGCCTGACGAGGGTCGCCGCCTTCTCATTCTGCAGCCGACTTTAAAGCAGCTTGTGGTAAAGGCCCCAGGATGGGTCGGGCTGCATCTTGAGGTGGATGCGGTGGGTGAAGACCCGGGCAAGGACGTCGTTGTCATACTTGCGCTGCACGGAGTCCGGATTCCGGGTATAGAGGATGAACTCGCGGATGCCGGGGATGGTGGTGGTAGCGACGAAAATGGATTCCCTGCTTTGCTCGAGAATTTCGCAGATATCGTTTTCGATGCGGTTAAGTTCTTCTACTTCCCCAGGGTTTGGGAAACCGGCGCGAGTGGTGTCGGTCATAGGTACTGCAAGGGAGACGTACTGGCTGTAACCTGTGACGCCCTTGAACTTGCTGTAGGCCGAGTTGGCGCGGACGTACATGGTTCGCCCGAGTGCATCGTGGGTCTGGCGCTGGATCCAGGCGTCTGGGATCGGAAGTTTCTCAGGACTGAGGGGCACTTTCGTGGAAAATGGCCACATGCCGCAGCGGCTCCTGGTATTGAAGTTGATGAAGTTGGGATAAGTATGCAGGATTGAGTGGGCCAGGGACAGGGGTTTTGAGCAATTTGTTGCACGTTGGGCACTCTTTTCCGGAATCGGCTCAACTTGCCTGAAACGGTCTCTATCGGCGATACTTAGGTGTTGTGTCTTGCGCCTCGGGGAAGGACTATCCGCGGGGATCCCGGTGCACCGAAAGTGAAGTCCGGGTGGAAACAGGCTGAGCGCCAAAGCGCGGGCCGAGAGACTCTCGAAAAGATCGCAACAGAGCACCGGAAACTGAAAGGACCTGTATCGCCGTGGTGATGATTCGTTTGGCGCGTGTCGGCGCCCCCAAGCAGCCCTACTATCGTGTCGTTGTGATCGAGAAGGACCGTGCCCGCAACGGCCGTTCGATCGAAGTGGTCGGCACGTACAATCCCCGCACCAGCCCAGCTTCAGTCGATCTGAAGCACGAGCGCATCGCCTACTGGCGGAGCGTGGGCGCGCAGTTCTCTCCCATCGTGGCCAAGCTGGTCGAAAAGAACCCGGCGAAGGCTGCAGCCGCGGAACCGGCGGTCGCCTAGAAATTCCCTTTCATCGGATTCAGGGTTTGCGCGATAATTTTTAGCATTGCGCACACAAAATGCTGACTTTAGGAGGGGTGTGCTGATAGTATCGGCGCACCGATCCAAGTCGCTTCTCCTTGGACAGTTAGGTCAGAGGCAAGTTCATGACCCAAGTTGACATGGTCGCAGTAGATGAACTGGTCCGTGAAATCGCGCGGGCCTTAGTAGATGAACCCGGTGCAGTCGAAGTCGAGTCAGTGCAGCGAGATGAGAATACCGTCTTGCGTTTGCGGGTGGCTCCGAGCGATGTTGGCAAAGTAATCGGGAAGCAGGGGCGAACAGCCCGCTCAGTGCGTACGATTCTGGGTGCTGTGAGTATGAAGCTGCATCACCGCTACACGCTCGACATTCTGGAAGAGGACGACGAAGAGTAGGATGGTCGAACCCCTCAGGGTCAGACATCCCTTTGAGCGCGACTGATGGCGCTAGAGGGGTGGGTGTGGCTAGCGCGGATCAAGCGCACACAAGGCCGCAAAGGTGAAGTTTTCGCTGAGGTCCTCACCGATTTCCCTGAAAAATTTTCTGACCGGCGCAAGCTATGGCTGCTGAAGAGCAGTTCAGCGGCGGACGCAGATGTGTCTGGAGACGCCCGGGACGTCACACTCGTGCACCACTGGATGCACAAGGGCGGCGTAGTTCTTCACTTTGCCGGAGTGGAATCGATCTCAGCTGCGGAGGAACTGGCGGGATGTGTTGTGGCGATCCCGAAAGCGGAGCGCGCGCAACTCGGAGAAGGCGATGTGTACATCGGCGATCTGATCGGTTGTGCGCTGGTGGATGTTGCTGGAGCGGAGCCGGTCGTTGTGGGCGAGATCGAGGATGTGGATCGTAGTGCGGGGCCGGTGGCGATGCTCGTGGTGAGGCGGGATAGACGGCGGCCAGCTGAATCAGAGGCGCTACGCGACAGCAGCGATGATGAGATCTTGATTCCGTTTGCGAAGGATTATCTGCGGCGCGTGGATATAGAGTCGAAGCGAGTGGAAATGGCGCTGCCCGAGGGTTTGGTGGAGTTGAATCGGCCGGAGCGGAGCTAGCATAGTTAGCCGCGCTGCGCGCGTGTCAGCGGAGTTCGCAACTGGCAGATGTAACCTTTCATCAGACTGTGATCCGCTATTTATCCAGAGGCGGACTTATCGCAACCTTGCCAAACGCCTAGAATTATGTGGCCTGAGCGGCCGTCGGGCAGCACCACATCTACAGTGGCACAATCCTTCCAATATCTGATCCGCCGAACGCGCAAACTGGTGCCCGATTGTTCAACTGCTATTCTCTTGGGGACAGAATAGCAGTCGGCTTCGTCACCGTTTCCTCCAAAGACCGAAGTGGAGGAGATAACGGTTACTGTGTGCCTTCTATCTTTGCGTACATCATTCGCCCACACGGCCAGAACTGACAGAGTGATAGTGCCAGCGACAATAAGTCGGCCGATCGGCACCCTTCGAGCGATCCCTATCTGTTCGAACATCTGCGAACTCCGCCTCTGATTCTGTTGTGGCCCTCATTGAAACGTCAGCGGCTTCCAAATTCCGTTGTCTTTCAGTGCTAATTGCAGCGGTCGCGGTGGGCCTTTGGGTGGCACGGTGACTTCGATCCAGAGTTCCTGTCCGTGCTGTAGAAACGTGGGATCTTTTGCGCGTTCGGAGATGTAGAAATCGACGGGAACGGAGAGGCGCATCTGGTCGCATGATGAACCGGGCGATGCGGACACGCTCTGCGTGGCGGCTGAGCTTTCGGATTCAGGCATGCGAAGAGCGATCAGCTTGTTGCCTTTGACGGCGAGGTGCGCCTGGAACCAAAGCGTGTCAGGTGCGTTGACAGTGAAATTCGGGCTCGAGGGAGTGCCGTTGACATTGCGCGGGAACTGCGCGTTCTTTGCGGAGGGTAAGGTACTGTTGCAGCCGTCGACAATGAGCTGAAGACTGAGGTAGCGACCGCGCATGATGAGCGTTGGATCGTAGGCGACAGCCCGTGTCCAGACGCGGGGACAGGTTGCGCGCTGATAGAAGTATTTGAGCGCGACGGTGGACACAATGAGCACCTGAATGATGAGCAGAGCGAGAGAAACGCGGGAGAACTTCATCGCGCCTCCTCAATCGATGCGGCATTCTGTGCGATGTGCGCGAGCAGGCCGCGACGCGTTTTCTCCAGCGCCCAGCCACCGGCAAGAAAGAGGACGCCGAGTCCGATGAGGCCGAGTGAACGTCCGAACTTGTCGAAGATATTGCTGAAGTAAAACCAGGCGACGCTAATGCCAAAAGCGATGACGCCGAAGTTGACAAGGCCGCGGCTGGTTTGACGAACTCCCCACCAGATAAGGAACACGCAGAAGCCGGCAACCAGTGCATGGGCGACGGCGTTCGGTTCAGTCCTGGTGTATGAACCGTAGTTGTTGCCGGAATGCCAGTGCTCCGTCCAGACGCGCTCGCACCACGGCAATGCGATGACGAAGGCGATGGCGGCGAGCACGGCAAGCGTCGACTTGCGGCGATGAGCCAGCGAGAAAAGAAGCGGAACGATGGCGATGATGAACCAACCCCAGACGCGCGTGTGCAATGGCGGAAAGGGATTCATGCCGTACCAGGAGCGCCAGCTGTTAAGGAGGAAAAACATGCTGGAGACTGCGGCGATAGCGGAGATGCCAAAAAGCACTCCGCGGACGATCCGATGCTCAGTGTCGATGAAGAGCGTGAGATAAAGAATGGCCCAGACGAAGAGGAAACGGCCGAAGTAAACATCGGAGCCGATGCGATTATCGGCGGCGAAGCTCCACTCGCAGATCAGCCACGCCGGGACGAGGAGGAGCGAGAGCGTCTGCTGAGCCTGATCGCGAAGAAGCATCCAACCGCAAAGCGCGGCGATGGCCCATAGAAGGACGGCAGCAGGCCAGTGCTCCTGGATGTTGAAGATTTGGCCAATGAGGGCAATACCCGCTCCGGTGGAGACGGTACCTACCGCATGCAGCGTGCTTGAGGTGGCTGGGTACTTGCTGCGTGTTATCGCTCCGCCTAAGTGGAAGACAGTGATCATTGCGATCACAAGCAAAAAGCGTGAACCGGGACCAAGCTGATCCCAGTGAGAGGAGACGAAGAGAATCACGCCGCTGGCGAGAAGGATGCCGCCAAGGATCAGCGCTACCCTTCCCTGCCACGCCAAGCCGGATTCTCTCGCTGGAGGTATCGACGCCGGAGAATGCAGCGGCGTCGATTTTTGCTCGGCCTCCCAGGAGCGGATTCGGGCGGCAGTGTCGGCATTGATGAGCCCGGCGGATTGCCAGCGATTTAAGAATGAGTCGTAGTCAGGCATGATCTTTGCGCACCATTAGAGCATAGGGCAGTTCATTTCGAATCACCGGACTGTTCTCTTCACTTCGAGTTGCTGGATGACATAGGAATCAGCTTAGTCGTTCTGAAGATGTGAATCAGTGGCTTCTATACAGTTTTGGAAGTGTCACAAGTTTTTGTGATTCAGATCCGCGGACTTTCTTCATCTGATATTGTGAAGGCGACCAAGTGCGACTGGAAAGAATCGAGTTCAGTTCTTTACTACGATGGCGAATATACCGGCTTCTTCTGCAACCGTCCTGCTGCTCCGATGGAAAGACGGCGACCCCAAAGCGATGGAAGAACTGCTTCCGCTGGTTTATGACGAGTTGCGGCGGCTGGCGAGAGGCTACCTGCACCGGGAGCGCGCAGAACACACGCTGCAGAGCACGGCGCTGGTGCACGAAGCTTATCTCAGGCTCATCGATCAGAATGTCGAGTGGCAGAGCCGCGCGCACTTCTTCGGCATCGCGGCACAGATGATGCGTCGGATCCTGGTGGATCATGCGCGGGCGCGCAGCGCGGCAAAACGAGGCGAGGGGCTCAGGGTCACGCTGGACGAGCGGATGGCGATCGCCGAGGCAAGGGATCTGGATGTGATTGCACTGGATGGCGCGCTCGATCGACTGTCGAAGCAGGATGAGGGCCAGGCGAAGATTGTGGAGTTGCGGTTCTTTGCCGGATTGTCGATTGAAGAAACGGCAGAGGTGCTGGGAATTTCTCCGGCTACGGTAAAGAGGGATTGGGCGATGGCGAAGGCGTGGCTGACGCGCGAATTGAACGCGTGACGCGCGGACCGAACACCCAGAGCGAATCCACTTTCATCAGGAAGGATTTTCCATCTGCTGGGAGCAGGCCTTCAGTTCCTGAGCTACGCGGTCGGGCTCTTTCTGATCGTTGCTCTGGATGGCGCCGCGCTTCTGAAGATCGAGCCAGATGTTGAGACTTTTCTTGTAAGTTGAATGAGCGGCGGCAAGAGTGGTCTGCTTCAGCTTCCCATGAAGGGTTCCCGTCGTAGCGATGGCGAAGTGCGCCTTGGCGAGCTTGGAATAAACGCGCGCCAATTCCGATCGGAGCATCGCGTTCTCCGGATCGGAGTGCGCGTTTTTTTCGGCGAGTGCGGCCGCAAGCTTGTACTGTGCCACGGCCTCGTTGAGTTTCGCGGCTTTGAGGAGCGCATCGCCTAGACGATAGGTGTCGGAGACCAGGTAATAGCGACTGGATGCATCGGAAGGATCGGCGGACATGAGACGGCGATCGATGGAGAGCGCCTGATCGTAGTTCAGAAGGGCGCCGTTGACGTCCTTTGTCTTTAGGAGAGCATCGCCGAGGTTGGTGTAATCGATGGAGAGATCGCGAGCGCGGAATGCATCGAGAGGATCAGCCTCAGCGAGTTCGCGGTCGACATTCAGGGATTGACGATATTCCACGAGAGCGGGCGCGATGGCGCCTCTGGCTTCAAGGACTCCGCCGATCTTCCTGCGCTCGAGAGCCCAATTGCTGCGGTTAACCTCAGGCTTTGAGCTTGAGTCGGCGAGAACTTTGTAAAGTTGTGAGGCGGTCTCGTAGCTCTTCAGACAGTCGTTCCATCGGCCCAGCGCGGAAAGCGTATCACCCAAACCGTCGTACGAGGCGGCGAGCCTCGCTTTGGCCTTGCGATTTTCAGGCGAGTCGGCAGCGATCTTGCTGCTGAGATCGACATGGCTCTGGGCGATCTGGAGCGCCTGGCCGTAGCGGCCCATATCCATGTAGATTCTGCCAATGCGCTGGTAGGACTGCGCGAGGCCGTCACGCGCATCAGAATCGTGCGGCTTGGCGGCAACAATTCGCTTCCTGATCTCGAGAGCCTTGTTGTAGCTGTCGAGCGCACCTGCGGTATCGCCGAGATTGGCGCTGCCAATGCCCCCCTGAACATCCCCGATCTTCTCGTATGCTGAGGCGATTTCCTGCTGGACGGAGAGGTTGTCCGGCGCGTCCTTCGACAAGGTGTTGAGGTAGCGAAGAGCAGATTGCACGACGAGTTTGCGCGCCGGCGTGGCGCCGGGCAGGAACTGGATCGAATCGTGAATCTGGAAGATGAGATCGTGCGAGACATTGCGGATATCGTTGAAGCGCTGCTCGGCGACGGCGCGTTGCTGTTCCGCGATTCGCGCCTGGCGCAGCGAGATGAACATGCCGGCAGTCAATGAGAGAACGACGAGTGCAGCCGCGGTGACAAGGACGCGATGGCGGCGCACATACTTGCCGACACGATAGGTGATGGTATCGGGACGGGCGGTTACAGGAAGGCCGTCCAGTGTGCGGCGGATGTCATTGGCCAGTTGCTCGACAGAGGCGTATCTCCGCGCCGGGTCTTTGCGAAGAGCCATGAGGACAATGTTGTCGATATCGCCGCTAAGAGTACGCCGTAATGCATGGACGCGCGTGCTCCTGGCCTGGGCGATCTCATCGGAATTCGCTGGCTTGCCAGTAGATTGAGGGCCGGAGTTTTCTGGCTGGCGCTCGACGATGATGCTAGGGCGTTCGGGTTCCGTTTCCAAAATGACGCGCGACCACTGCGCCATTCCGGTCCCGGGAAGAATGTAGGGAGCATGGCCGGTCATCAGACGATAGAGAACCACGCCCAGCGAGTAGACGTCGCTAGCAGTTGTGATCTGATCGCCGCGAACCTGTTCAGGGCTGGCGAATTCCGGAGTCATCGGCCATGCGTTGGTGCCATCGGCATCGATGGTCTGGAAATAGAGTTCTGGATCGAGAAGCTTGGCGATACCGAAGTCGAGGAGTTTGGGTTGCCCTTCGGATGTAACAAGAATGTTGGCAGGCTTGAGATCGCGGTGAATGACGAGCTTCTGATGCGCGTACTCGACGGCGGAGCACACTTTCAGGAAAAGCTTCAGACGTTCTTCGATCGAGAGCTTGTGCTGGTCGCAGTACTCGTCGATGGGAAGGCCGCTGACGTACTCCATGACGAGATAGGGCAGACCGTCTTCCGTGGCCCCTCCGTCAAGAAGATGTGCGATGTGGGGATGATCCAGAGTCGCCAGGATCTGGCGCTCGCCTCTGAAGCGCTGGAGATATGGCTGTGTGGCGCAGGCCGCGCGCACAACCTTGATGGCAACATTCTTCAGATAATGGTCGTCGACGCGGATGGCCTGGAAAACTGCGCCCATTCCGCCTTCTCCGATTTTGGCGACGACCTGATAAGCACCGATCTTGCGGCCTTCCCAGGGAAGGGGGTCGTCCTGTGCGAGCCCGGATAGGAGCAACGCCTTGTCGTCGAATACCTGAACTGTGGGCTGCTGGTGTGCGAGAAGGGATTCCAGTTCGCGAAAAAGCTCAGGTTCGGAAGAGCGGAACTCGTCGAGAAACGATTTGCGCTGTTCAGGGTCGAGTTCGACCGCGGAGTGGAAGGCTTCTTTGACGCGCTGCCAGTCGGCGGGAGTGATCAAGGGTACTGCACCTCGATGAGGATTTGCGTTCTGGCTGGTGAGGAAGCCATTCCTGCGCAGTGAGTTAGGAGCAGGTTTGGAAGAAGGATAGGGCAGGGTTTCTGAGCATGTCAATGGATCGATGCAGGATCGATGGCTGGATCGATGCAAGCCGGAACGCGGGGCCTCCGGGGAGATCAATGCTCTAGGGTTTGTTCTTGAGTGTCATCCCTTCCACTGATCCCGAAAAGAAAGTGCGGGCCATCTGAGCCGATTTTGCAATCTCTTGCGCGTTATGAGTGACGCTGCTTCATGACCCGCGAGGCAGCGTGATACCTGCCGGACCGGGAGGCCGTCCGGACAAGGAGACTCATATGACGAAGTTGATTTTGAGAATTACCTGGACCATTGTTTACACGCTTCTGCTTTCAGGGGCCGGCATTTTGTTTGCGGATTGTCCCGAGGGCGCGCGCCAGACGACCGACGCGGAACAACAAGGCTATCTGACCAGTCTGCAGGCATTGAAGGCTCAGATTCCTAATGCGCCGGAAGGATGGGAGCTGCAGGCGGTGAAGACCTTCCCGAATGCTCCGTCGAGCGTGTGCAAGGGGTCAAAGCCCGTAGCGTCGGTGGATGCAATCTATGTTTCGCTTGCAGAGCGAAAGCAGAATGAGGAGCGCAGCCGGCAATACGATGCGCGAATCGAGGCTCTGCGTAAGCTCTCCCCCGAGGAACAGAAAGAGGCGGACACGCTGTACCACCAGGGGAGCGATCTGGGCTACAAGTCGATAGCTGAATTGAAGAACAAGAATCAGGCAGAGGCGGACAGACTGCGGGCCGAGGCGAACAAGGCCTATGCCGCGTCGAAGGCGATCCAGAGGGCGCACATGGATAAAGTGTTCCCGCAGATCAGCGCCCTCGAGGACGAGAAGCGCGCGGCCTATGTGAATCCCGAAGTGCATGTGCATTTGATCGTTCGCGATGTGGCCCAGGACCAGAGAACGGTGAAGACAGAGCCGGTGCAGATCGAGGGAGTGACAAAGGCTTACTACACGCCGGATAAAACGCTTTCGGTTGCGCTTGGAGTTTCGGCGAACGGGGAGCCCGTGTGGGCGCAGATCCAGGGCGACCGGAAGCAGGCGGAGACGGTGGCTCGGCTGTTCGGGAGCTCAGGCAGCAAGGGAGCAGTTGCGAGCAGGTAGCTTGAGAGAAATTCCCCAAAAAAGTTTGGCTCGATGTGAGCCAGTTTGCTTCGGTTTTGCGCGCTTAGTAGTGAACGGAATTTTGAGAAGCCGATAAGGATTGCACGATCCGGTTCTTCCCCGATCTTCGGTCTTCCCCAACGAAGGAGCAGTTGAAATGGCAAACATCAGTCAGGAGGCTGTGCTTTCCGCAGCATGGATGCTGATGCGCCGCGCAAGGGAGGCGGGCTCAGCAACTGACCGGAGCGACACATCCGGGCAGACTGGAAATCCGGTTGCGGAAATCACTCTCGGTGGGCAGGCGTACACGAAAGAGGCAGTCAGAAAACTGATCGCCGCCTATCTGAATACTCCGGCGCACATCACTTCCCCCTTCCATTGCTGGTAACACCAGCGCATACAGACTCCAAGGAGACGCGCACATGGCCACGATCGTATCTCAGCAGACACTTGATTCATTGCAGACGCCCATGATGGCGTCTGGAGCGGCACCGACGAAGAGCCCGCAAGAACTTCTTCTCCAGACAGGGCTGGCGTACATCGCGTCGGCCTGCCTGAACACGGCAGTCAAACTGAGGATTCCGGACTTGATCGGAAGCGAGGCGAAAGATGTTGACGTCCTGGCACTGGAGTCTGGAACCGATCCGGATTATCTCTACCGGATTTTGCGAGTACTTGAGGTAAGCCAGATTGTGGCGCGCGAAGCGGCCCGCAAGTACAAGCTGACGGACGCTGGCCAACTGTTGCGCAGAGGAGTTCCCGGATCGATGGCGGACTGTATCGAGTGGATCGCTGATCCGCTGCACCTGAAGCTCTACAGCGAGCTGAAGGGTAGCGTGGAAGAGGGCAAAACCACGTTCGACCAGGTCTACGGCGAGCCGTTCTTCAACTGGCTCTCGAAGCCCGAGAACAAGAGCGAAGCCGCCGTCTTTAACAACGCAATGACCAGCATCAGCGAGATGTGCATCCCCGCTTTTCTCGAGGCATACGACTTTGGCGGGTTCAAGAAGATTGTGGATGTTGGCGGAGGACACGGAGCGTTGCTGCGGTCGATACTTCACGCGAATCCGCTTGCGCAGGGAGTAGTGGCAGAGATGGCGGCAGTGGTCCCGGCGACGAAACGGGCGATTGCGGAAGACCGGCTGGCCAGTCGTTGCGAGGCGACCGAGTGCAATTTCTTCGAGGCTGTTCCGGCGGGTGGCGACTGCTATGTGATGAAGCACATCGTTCACGATTGGGCGGATGGAGCTGCACTTCAACTGCTGCGGAATATTCGCAGCGTGATTGCGGTGAACGGCAAGCTTGTTCTCGCTGAAGCTGTGCTCGACGACAGCGCCGAGCCGCATCCGGGAAAGCTGCTGGATATCGAGATGATGGCGTTTGTAGGCGGCAAGGAGCGGACGCGCAGTGAGTTTCAGAGGCTGCTGCATTCAGCGGGGTTCGCGCTCGAGAGGATCGTTCCCACCAAATCGCCGCTATGCCTGCTCGAAGCACGGCCAATCTAGGGCTGGGCGAGCAAATTCAAGTGAAATTTGATTTCCATCCGGGCGGCCCAGCCTGCCGCCCGGACTCGTGAAGGAGAAGGGCAATGGCAATTACCGCGCCGGTTCCGTTGATCAGTGTTGCTGAGAAATCAGCATTCGTAAAGGTCGCAGAGAAATACTTCTACCTGTTCATGTCGGTGTTTATTGCTGTGGTTGTGTTCTGGGGATTCAGCCACACCGTAAACAAGAACCTCATTCATCCGGATGTTGAGCGTCCATGGATTCTGTGGGTGCATGGGATTGTGTTTTCGAGTTGGCTCCTGTTCTTCATCATGCAGTCAGCGCTGGTGCGGGCTCGAAGTGTGAGATGGCACAGGAATGTGGGTTGGTTCGGGGCGGTGCTGGGAGCGTCCATGATCTACCTGGGCATCTCGACAACGCTGAGCATGGCGCGGTTCTATCTTCATAAATTCCATCGCACCGAGGCGAACTTCCTGATAGTGCCGTTCTGGGATATCACTTGCTTTGCGATTTGCTTTGCGCTGGCAATTGCGTGGCGAAAGAAGCCGGAACATCATCGACGGATGATGCTGCTGGCAACTTGCGCGCTGACTGCTGCTGGTTGGGGCCGGTTTCCGTTGCTTTCAAACGGCGGATTCTACGCGGGGGTCGATTTCCTGATTGTGCTGGGAGTTTTGCGGGACTGGATCGTGAACTCTCGCATTCACGGTGTGTACAAAGCGGGCTTGCCTTTGTTCGCGGCAGGACAGGCGTTCGCGCTATTTGTGGTCATCACCAAGCCGGAGTGGTGGATGAAATTCGCTTTCGCCATCGTGGGGTAAGAACAGCAATTTTCGGCCACCCCAGGAGTTAAAAAGGCGTCCCTAAATCGAGTGCCGACATCGCGATGGGAAGCTGCATCGTTATGATCGTGAGTAGAATCTTATGCGTTTTGAGATCATCACGATCTTTCCCAGGTTTTTCGAGGGAATCTTTGACCACGGGATCGTGCGCCGGGCGCAGGCCGAAGGGCTGATCAGCGTCGGTGTGCACGATCTGCGTGCGTTTACACATGACCGACACAGGACAGTCGACGACAGGCCGTTTGGTGGTGGAGAAGGCATGGTGCTGAAACCTGAGCCGCTCGCCGAGGCGCTTGGGTCAATGGGTATTCAGCCAAAAGGCAGGAATCAGGGATCAGCAGCGATCAAAGACCAGAGTGAAGCTAAGGATGGGGACGAGGGCACAAGGGTACAAGGGGACGGAGAAAGAGAGCGGCCGCTGGTGATCCTAATGTCGGCGCAGGGCCGGCCGTTCACGCAGGGCTTGGCGCGGCAACTATCGAAGTTGAACCGCGTGGTGCTGATTTGCGGGCGATATGAGGGCGTGGACGAGCGCATTAACGAGCTCTACTGCGACATGGAGCTTTCGATCGGCGACTACGTTCTGAGTGGTGGTGAGCTGGCGGCGGCTGTCGTTGTCGATACGGTGATGCGGCTGGTGCCTGGAGTGCTTGGCAATGAGGCATCGGGAGAGTTCGAGAGCTTCGGTATTGGCGATGCGGAGATCGATGTGGATGTGGAGGGAGTACCGCGATCGCAGCATGGATCGGGGGGCCTGCTGGATTATCCACACTACACGCGGCCGGCAGAGTTCGACGGACTCAGCGCGCCTGAGGTTCTGCTCAATGGGGATCACCAGCAGATCAGGCGCTGGCGTCGAGAGCAGCAGCTGCGGAAAACGCTGCGAAATCGGCCGGATCTGCTGAGCGCGGCCACGCTCAGCGAAGACGATCTGAGACTGCTGATCAAGATCCGGGAAGAAGGTGAAGAATGAAGATCTCGACACCGCTGGAGATTGCCGCCTGGGTTGTTTTCGGCATTTGCTGGATTGCCTGGATGATGGCATTCGTGCGGCCGAAGAGACGAGCGGCTGGGCAAAAGAAGGCGGTACGCGCGAAGTCGTCGCGCATCGGGATTGGCATGGTAATGCTGGGATATGCCTGCGAGTGGACGTTTGTATTTCCGAAGGGTTTCCATAAGTCGGAAGCTTCTCTGATTGCGTCGATGATCGTGGGGCCTTTGTCTGTGGTGCTGGTGTGGTGGGCGACAAGACATCTCGACAAGCAGTGGCGTTTTGAAGCGGCCTTGAGCGAAGATCACGAACTGATCACGACTGGTCCCTATGGCTGGGTGCGGAATCCGATTTACACGTCGATGTTCGGCATGCTCCTGCAGACTGGGCTTGTAAAGGCATGGTGGCCGCTGCTGATTGCGGGGATCGTCTTCTACCTTATCGGCACTGAGATTCGGGTGCGTGCCGAAGAGGGACTTCTGGCAGCCCGGTTTGGCAAGGCGTACGCGGACTACAAGAGACGCACGAACGCATACCTTCCATTCGTGCGATAGGGTTTCCGGTCCTCAGCGAAAAGGCTGCACAGGAGCAGGCTGAATATCGCTGACTTGTCCGGCATTTACGACAGCCACAAAGAAGTTTTCTCCTCGGGTGGGCGATCCCGCCAATCTGCGCATCATGGCGAGCTGTCCCACGTGGCCGAGAGCATCGGCAATGGGTCCCTGGAAAAGGGCCTCCGGGACCGCATGCAGGGGAGCATCAGACGAAAGGTATTCATCGAATTTCCTCAATGCGGCGAAGAAGCGGGCCTTCTCCTCAGGCCAGGGGAGCGGGCTGGAGTTGTGCCAGCGCTCTTTTCCTTCGACCGCGCTGAGCGCCCAGTCGAAGAGGTCGCCCATGTGAGCGAGGATCTGAATCGGTTGACGCCCACAATCACTGAAAGTGCCGAATGCTTCCGGCGCGCCCTCGAGAGCGCGGGTGGCTCGGTAGGCAAGTGCTGCAAGCGTATGGCGAAGAAATACACGGGAATCGTTCATGTCGGAGAATATAGCTCAGACCGGCTAACCTGACCGTATCCGATTAGGCTTTTGGGGTGCTTCTCTGTTAGAATCAAGGTTCTGAGTCCATCAGCAGGAAGAAGCTATGTCCATCCATCCAGTCATGCAGCGCCTGGCAGATAAGCTGAAGCGCACCGATCTCCCCGATTTCGTGCCCGGCGACCAGGTTCGGGTACAAGTCAAGATTAAAGAAGGCGATAAGGAACGTCTGCAGGCGTTTGAAGGCCTTGTGATTTCGGTAAACCGGGGGCCCCAGGGCACCTTCACCGTGCGAAAAATGAGCTTTGGGCAGGGCGTTGAGCGCATCTTCCCCTTCAACTCCAAGGTTGTAGACAAGGTTGAGAAGGTTCGCAGCTACAAGGTTCGCCGCTCGAAGCTGTTTTACATCCGCGGACTCCGCGGCAAGGCTGCCCGTCTGAAAGAAGTGGATCGCGCGACAGCCAAGGCGTAGTCGACATCTAACGGGATATAGAAAACCCCCGGCTCCGTGCCGGGGGTTTCGTTTAGGTCGAGATCAGGTTTCTGAGGATGCTGCCTCTCAGTCTTCCCGGGTGTTCTTGTTCAGTCGCTTCGCATCCCCGGTCTCTTTGCTTTCATCGAGTCCCGTGGAGTCCGCGGTGTCCACTGATCCGAGCGAATCGTTAAAGATGGCATCATCCGGTTCTACATTCGTGTCCTGCAATCCGCCGGGCTGAGTATGCGTCGGCTTCGGGTTAGTGGTCATTGCTCCTCCTAAGGTGTTGGATGCAATGGGAGCGAAGGCGCAATCGGATTGTTGCAGGGTATGTCCCAACGACAAAATGTTGATCGCACTCGCGGTAAGCTGTCAGCCACTCTAGTCTGAACATGTGTGATGGAGCATGAAATGAAGCGTCGATTCCCCTGGATTGAGGTCGTCATTCTGATCGGGCTTGCGGTGATATTTGGCCTGACTTACTGGCAGTACAAGGGGGCCCAGAAAGATCTTCAAAAACGTGACGACGAGTTGAAGCAGCAGTATCAGCCGAAAAAATGAGCGTGCTGGCTTCCAACGTTCCTCCATGTTGACTGCGCCACCGCAAGGCAAGACAAAGCCCGAACGAGTGGGGGAAGTCGTCCGGGCTCAGGCTCACGATTCCGTGTTTGGTTTTCAGCGGAGTCGCGAAGTCGGGTTAACGGTATGGTGGCCGAGCGCCTTTCGAAGCCGTGCGAGGTGGTGCCAACTATGGCGCACGGCGTGATCTTCAAGAACGAACTGTGCAGTCATCGGAGCGCCGAAACTGAGGGAAAACGGAGCTGCGCGATCGAGTTCTTCATCGCTGAGAGCCCGGATTGCATCGGCGGCTTCCCTGCTGTTTTTGAGGAGCAGCTGGATCGTTTCTTCCCGGCTGGTGTTTGCGTTTTCGTCGGCATGCTTCGCGTTGATACCCGCTACGACTTCCCATGTGACGTCGGTGATGCTTTTGCCCGAGGCTGCTGCCTGAGCCACGCTTACTTCAATGGGATACATGCTGGCTACATGATGAATGATGATGCCTGCTGGACGGCCTTGTTTGCCGCCTTCTGTTGTGGGTGTTGACCATTCGGCATCCGTCAGGCGACCGGCGAAGTCGGCTAGCCGGAGGGCGCCTTCTTCGATACGATCGGCGAGGAGTTCTGCGCGGCGGTTCGTTTTCTTGTCCTTCATGGGAATTGAGTGAAGAAATGGAAGGCCCGGATCGAGGTCACCGCGGATGGCGATGACCTCGAGGTATTCGGAGTCGACAAGGGTGGCGTTGCCGAAGCCGCGGTTATTCGCGGTCCAGAGAGCGACGAGTTCGGCTCTCAGTAGCGCTTGACCGTCAGCGTCCAGCGCGCCGAAGGCACGCGACATCGGGCCGTAGTGCTCCCGAAAGAAGTCGACAACGACATCGGGCGGGAAAGGATACTCGAACTGATAGTGCCGATAGGTGCAGCGGAGGTCGAGAACCCCTTCACGGAAGCGTTGGTGAACTGTCTCCTGGTCGCCCCAGAGAACGGGAGAAGGCATGCCATTTGGAGCGATGTAGCGGGCAATGATCTTGAACATCTGGCCGACAAAGCCCTGAGGTGTCCAGTTGGCCATAGCAATCTTGCCGCCAGGCCTGCAAACGCGAACGAGTTCCGACGCGACGAGGTCCGGACGGGGCGCAAACATTGCGCCAACAAGACTCGTGACCACGTCGAACTGGGCGTCGGCATAGGGCAGAGCTTCCGCATCGCCTTCGTCAAACGTGGCATCAAGCTGTTCCTGCGAGGCACGGACTCGGGCGCGCTCAAGGGAATTGGTGGCAATATCGCAGCCGGTGACGTTGGCTCCGGCCCGGGCGGCGATCAGGGCAAGTTGGCCGGTTCCACAGCCTACGTCCAGGACCTTCTGCCCAGGTTCGACTCCGATTCGACGGAAGAACAGGTGGGCATCGGGCTCGAGGTAGCGGGAGAAAACATCGTAGTCTCCGGTCATCCAGGTCGCCTTGAGGCGGGCCTTCAACTGGCTGATATCGCCGATGGGATCGCTAAGACTTGGGGAAACCGCGGCTCCTGTACTCATTTTGAATCTTCCTCTGCGGGGATTTGATCAAGTAAGATCAAGCTCTACTATGCGGGGAACTGGACTTCCCTACTTGACCGAACCGCCCGCAGGGTTAGCCCAAACGCCCATTTTTTGAAAGAGTGCTCGTGCGATGGACGTGTTGTCAGAAGTTCTGAGCGCCGTTCGGCTGAATGGCGCGTTGTTCTTTAATGCTGAGTTCAGTGCGCCGTGGTGCATCATGTCCTCTGGAGCCGTTGGCATTGAGCCTCACCTGCCATTCAAGAACGCACATCTGATCATGTTTCACTTCCTCACTGAGGGCCGCGCTTACGCGATGCTGGATGATGAGCGCGTGGAGCTTATTGCAGGGGACATCGTTGTTCTTCCCGGTGGAGATTCGCACTACCTGGGCAATGGGCCACGCCGCGGTGAGCCGGTGGATTCATTCCGTGAATTTGCTGGCAGCCTGGCAGACGGGCTGAAAGCCGTGCAGTTTGGAGGCGGCGGCGAGATCACGAAGTTTGTCTGCGGGTACATGGCATGCGATCCGCGGCTTTGTGAAGTGTTCTTGTCGGGCCTGCCGCGGATTTTGCGGGTTCCGGTTGCTTCGGGTCCGTCTGGAAAATGGATCGAGAACTCGATTCGATTTTCGGTGGATGCGTCAACCGGCTCGAATGCTGGCAGTTCACTCGTGGTAGGTAAGCTGTCGGAGGTTCTGTTCGTGGAGACGCTGCGGTCCTATATCAATACGCTGCCGGAGGAGCAGACCGGATGGCTGGCAGGACTGAAGGATCCGAATCTGGCGAAGGCGCTGGCGCTCATGCATCGCGATCCGGCGCGGGAATGGACCGTCGACGGGTTGGCGAAAGATGTGGGGTTGTCCCGGACGCGGCTGGCGGAAAGGTTCCGGCATTTCCTTGGGATGTCGCCCATTGCGTACTTGACGGACTGGCGGATGAGGATGGCAGCCGAAGCGCTGGAGAAGACAGACAAGAGCGTTGTCGAGGTAGCGATGGATGTAGGGTATAACTCCGAGGCCGCCTTCAATCGAGCATTCAAGCGGACGTATAACGCTCCCCCAGCGCAGTTCCGGCAGAGCAAGAAGAAGGGCAGAACGATCGAAATGAAAGCGCAGCCGGCGATGGCGATGTGATCAACTCGCTTCCGGGACGGGTTTTCCGCAGCCGTACACAGTTCCGCCCATGTAATTCGTTCTTATACTGAGTGCATGGCAAAGGCGCCCGTTTGTGGTTGGAGACTGGAGAAGGCTGCGGCGAAGTGCGGCTTTCTGCGGATTGCCGGGTGCGATGAGGTGGGGCGCGGACCGATGTTTGGTCCGGTGGTCGCCGCTGCTGCCATATTGCCCTTGGGATGCCGAATCCCCGGACTGAATGATTCGAAGCAGCTTTCCGAAGCGAAGCGGAATGAGCTGGACCTGATCATTCGCGCCAAGGCGCTGGCATTTGCCATTGCGGCAATCGATGTCGAAACGATCGACCGAATCAACATTCGCAATGCCTCCCTTCTGGCCATGCGCACTGCCGTACAGCAGCTTGGAGTTGAGCCGGATTATTTACTCATCGACGGATGCGACACGATCGACTGGGCGTGTCCGCAGGAGTCGGTGATTCATGGTGATGGAACGAGCTATTCCATTGCTGCGGCAAGTGTGCTGGCGAAGGTCTATCGCGACCGGATGCTGGTGGAACTCGACGCGGTCTATCCCGGGTATGGTCTGGCAAAGCACAAGGGCTACTGTTCGCGGGAGCACCGGGCGGCGCTCGACCGGCTTGGCCCCACTCCGCTACATCGGAAGAACTGGAGTCCGGTGATACAAACAAGCCTGGGGTTCAGCGAGACAATGGAGATCGCGATCGATTAAGTCGGTCTCGGAGGCTGCGCAATGGCCCGTCTGCAGCTGCTCTTGATCCCCTCTTTGATGCTTGTGCTCGTCGGCTGCGAGAAGAGATCGAACAAGCCTGATCCGACGAAGGGCGTCGTTAGCGGTGTGGTGATCTGCGCCGATACGGCTAAGCCTGCGCGGTTCGCGACAGTCAGTCTGACACCGGTGCTAAAAACGCACACAGAACCAAGCGATGATCCCCCGCTAGCGCCAGTGGCAACGATCCAAACGGGTCTGGATGGACGTTTCCGGATGGAGGCTGTGCCGCCTGGAGAGTATTACGCTTTTGGAACGCTGGATGGATATCTCGATCCGATGCGTGGGATTGACTTCGGACAGATCAGTGAGAAGGGTACGACGAGCGAACAGGAACAGGCGGCGGTGAAGCAATGGAAAGAGAACCTGGTGACGGTGAAGGTTGCAGTGCGCCGGGTCTCGGAGATCACGATCGAGTTGCGCCGTGCTGCGGAGATCACCGGAAATGTCAGCTTCGATGACGGGAGTCCCGCAATCGGAATGCACTTTCAGCTCTTCAGGAAGAACCAGAAGAAAGAATGGAATCCGGTCGGGCTACCGCTCTTCAACAGCTGGACAATCAATTCGACGAGCGACAGCCATGGGCGCTACGCAGTGGAGAATCTTGCCGCAGGCGAATACATTATTTGCGCGTTAATGCCGATTGATTCAGAAGATATCGCCCCGCGCGTGTGCCTGGGGAATGTACTGCGCAGGAAGGCAGCCCGCTCAATCAAGGTCGGCGAGGGTGAGATTGCGCATGGCGCCGATATCGCGATTCCGATTTCGGGACTGCGGAGCGTGAGCGGTCACGTGGAGGCTGTTGAAGATGGCCACGAACTTTCGCATGCAACGGTAACGCTGCTGTACGCTGACGATCGCGAGCAGGCGAGGAAGGTGGCGATCGATACTGACGGAACCTTTCGATTCGAGTATGTCCCCGAGGACAGCTATATCCTGCGCGTGAGCGACGCAAAGGATCAGGCAGAAGGGGAAGGTTCAGATCGGAATGAGCAGCTGTACTCTGAAAAAGAGATGCCGGTGCATGTACACAGCGATCTGAACGATCTAAACGTTTTGCTCACGCGCTCAACGACTCATATGCGATCAGTTGAGTAGTTTTGCTCAGGCCGCCACGGCTCGCCGTGTTTTCCGCTTCTGGACGAATAGCAGAACCGGCCGCGCGAAGAGAAGGACGCTGAGCGTGATCGTCAGGTTCATAGGGCTGAGGACACCTGGCTTGACTTGCCACCAATAGTGGATGATTCCGCAAATTGCTGCGAAGTAAACGAGCTTGTGGAGGCGATTCCATTGTTTGCCGCCCAGTTTGCGGATTGCCCACGTTGTTGATGTGGCCGCGAGAGGAACGAGGAGACAGTATGCGGCAAATCCGGCAATGATGAACCGGCGCTTGGTGATGTCGGTCTTGAATACGTTCCAATCGAAGTTTAGATAGAGGACGAGGTACGTGGTGAGGTGAATACTGGCGTAGAAGAATGCGAACAGGCCGAGGAGACGGCGGAACTTGATGAGCCAGGAGAGGCGGGGCGAAAGCAGCCGTAGAGGCGTAACAGCCAACGAGAGGATCAGCAACAGGAGCGCGTTGTAACCGGTGGTGAGCGCGATGGTGGAGGTAGGGTCGGGACCGAGTGTGTTGGTGACCGCTTGGTAGACCAGCATCGCGAAGGGGGTCAGGCAGGCGATCCAGGTGAGGGTCTTGAGCGAGATGAGAGTCTTGCGAGTCATAGATAAGCGGAGTTAGAGGGCGATGCGCGCCAGTCTGCGGAGCTAGCGAAGTTAGACGAGTTCAACTGAATCAGCTGAGGCACGCGGAGCCGCCAACTCCGCGCACTCAGCTCAGTAGTTTTTGTCCAGATTCATGCCGTTGTAGAGCGACGCGACCTGGTCAGCGTAGCCATTGAACATGAGCGTAGTGCGGCGCTGCGCATAGAACGGAAGGCCAATGCGGCGTTCTGTTTTCTGGCTCCAGCGCGGGTGATCGTGATTGGGATTGACGTTGGAATAAAAGCCATATTCGCTGGGGTTCTGCTGGTACCAGGTCGTCTCCGGCATCTTCTCGACGAATCGCACAGTTACGATCGACTTTGCCGACTTGAATCCGTACTTCCACGGCACTACGATGCGAACGGGGGCGCCGTCCTGATTGGGAAGTACCTGGCCGTAGAGGCCGAAGGTAAGCAAAGTGAGCGGGTGCATGGCTTCGTCCATGCGAAGACCTTCACTGTAAGGCCAGAAGATGCTGGACTCATCTGTCCACTTCTCTACCTTTTTGTCGTAGTAAGACAGGAATTGGACGTACTTTGCGCTGGGAAGCGGATCGCACTGCTTGATGAATTCGGAAAGCGAATAGCCGATCCAGGGAACAACCATGCTCCAGGCTTCAACGCAGCGATGCCGGTATACGCGATCTTCAAGAGGGCGGAGTTTGAGCAGAGCATCGATGTCGAAGGTTTTCGGCTGTTTGACCTTTCCTTCGACCTTCACCGTCCAGGGGCGCGTGGGGAGCACGCCGGCGTTTTTGGCGGGATCGCCTTTCTGAACTCCGAATTCGTAGTAGTTGTTGTAGTGTGTGATGTCTTCGAAGCTTGTGAGCTGCTCGCCTGCCGTCGAGAGAGGGCTCTTCACCGTTTGCAACTTTGTGGCGTCGGCCAGCGCGGTTGTGCTCGGTGAAAACAGGTCAGCAACTCGATCTGCTCCGACGATGGCTCCGCCGGCTGCAGCCGCTCCTGAAACCGCCGTACGCAGAAATCGCCGGCGGCTCAGGAAGTCTTTGTAGCTGGTCTCAGATGTGATCTCCGACGAGGGAATGTCAGAGGGCTTGCGGATGAGCATGAATGACCTCGCTCAGGGTACTTGGACAGCATTTATTAGACACCCAAAGATGGGTACAAGTTACATGGCGGCTGGAAGAGGTTCGATGAGAGTAAAAAGAGCGCGTTTCTAGGCCTTTGCAGTAACACGACGGGTTGCCGGCCGGGACTTCGCGAGAGCTGGAAGACTCCCACGCGGAAAAGATGTGGACTGGCGAACTACGAGATGAGTTGGAATGGGCCACTCTGTTTGCTGCGATTGGGGGAGTGCCGGTTCAATTCCGGCACGCAGCGCCTGGACTGCGGCAGAGGCAAGATGCTTGCAGGACATCTGGATGGTGGTTAGGGGCGGCAGCACGAATTGCGCAAGATGAATGTCGTCGAAGCCGATGACAGAGATATCGTCGGGCACCTCGTGCGTCGTGCGATGAAGACCGTGGAGGACACCAATGGCTGTCATGTCGTTGGAACAGACGATGGCGGTGGGCATTTCTCCCAGCTGAAGAAGGTTTTCGGTGGCCTTGATCCCGCCCTCCATAGTGTGCGTCCCTTCGATGATGTGCTCGCGAGGAACGGTAAGCCCGAGTTCCAACATAGACTTGAGGAATGCATCACGACGGGCGATGGCGGAACGCATGTGCAGTGGTCCGCTGATGAAAGCGATATTGCGGTGACCGAGCGCGGCTAAATGCTGAACGGCCTCGCGAATTCCCTGTCCGTAGTCCACTTTAAGCACCCGGATATTCGGCATCTCGGGACCGGTATCAACGAAAACCATTGGGAAAGCACGATCCACAAGCTTCTGGATCAATTCCTGCTCGATGCCAAAGGTCATGATGGCTACGCCATCCACGCTGCGCTGGAGCATGCGGCGGACAAGCGACTCGGTGCGAACGGGATCGTAGTTGGTAGATCCGATGAAGACTTCGTATCCCTGCTCGACGGCGAGGTTTTCAAACTCCTGCACCAGTTCCGGGAAGAACGGGTTCGTGATTTCAGAAACCACCAAGCCGAGGAGCCGGCTGCGTCCAGAAACGAGTGCGCGGGCCTGGGTGTTGGGAACGTAACCGACTTCGCGGATGGCGCTCCAGACACGCTCAGCCAGTTCCGGGGCGACGGTGGAGATGCCGTTGACCGTTCGTGAGACGGTTGCGATGGAGACGCCGGCACGCTGAGCCACATCGCGGATACTGGCGCTGGGCGCGCGAAGGCGGTTCGTGTTTTTCCTGGGGCCACCCACGGATGAAAAGATTTTACGCCATTTTCTCGTGTTTCACGAAGGGGATTTCGGTGCGAGCAATCAGCGAAGTGAAAACCCTTGAGCAGGTTAGGGCTGGGGTTATGAGAAACCCGCAGGCGAAAAGCTGCGCATGATGATGCAGACGGGCAAACGTTTCCGCCCTTAACACGCATGCCTCTAGAGGTGGTTTTGGCCTCCGCCGGCAACTTCGATGGCGTGATTCAGGAGCTCGATGATGGAGGCGAGGCTTTCTTCCGCGCCACGTTTGCTGCCGGGCAGATTGACAATGAGGGTGGAGCCACGGAGGCCGGCGACGCCACGGGAAAGCCATGCGTATTGATTCTTCTCAGAGCCGCGGGAGCGCATGGCTTCAGCGATTCCGGGGACCAAGCGGTCGAGTACGCGGACGGTGGCTTCAGGGGTGCGGTCACGGGGGCTGAGGCCGGTTCCTCCGACGGTGAGAATGAGCGGGGCCTGCATGCTGGACCACTCGAGTAGGCGGGCAATGATTTCGTCCTCCTTATCGGGGACGAGTGCACTGGCGATCCGGGCTGTGGGCCAATGCTGGCGAAGGAGGTCCGCGACAGCAGGACCTGCGGTGTCGGTCATGAGGCCTTGCGAGCAGCGATCGGAGACAGTGAGGACACAGAAGAGCATCGGGATGATTGTAGACGCGCGCCGGCGATGAGGGCAGCAGCCGGTAGAGCCAGGCGCATCCTGGCGGGATAACTGCTGATTCCGGCCCGGACGCATCTAATCAACCGGTCTGTAGAATGAAGCCATCCTCCGATTCGAGGAAATAGATTGAAGGTAGAGCCTGTCCATGCGCCGTGTTGCGCTCATTTACAACCCAGCGTCTGGCCAGCACTCCTCGCGGCGTGCATCGAGCATTGAGAACGTCAAGGCCGTTCTCCACAAAGCTGGAATCGAGGCTGACTCGCTGGAGACGCACGCTCCTGGCAGCGGAAAGGCGCTTGCGGTCGCAGCCGTTCGTCAGGGACATGATGCGGTTCTCGCATGCGGCGGCGATGGCACCGTACACGAAGTGCTTCAAGGGCTTGTTGGAACCGACGTGGCTCTCGGCGTGGTTCCTCTTGGCACTGCCAATGCGTTGGCGCAAAACCTTGGTCTGGGCCGCAATCCGGTCAAGGCGGTTCAGGCTCTGCTGAACGCGCAGCCGCAACAGGTTCCCGTCGGCCGCATATTTTTCCAGGAGCCAAACGGCACAGAGGGCTGGCGGTACTTTACGGTTGCCGCAGGGATTGGCGCAGACGCGCTGCTCATGTCGAGCATGGATCCGGAGTTGAAGCGCCGGTACGGCTACGCGCTCTATATCTTTGAAGCTCTCAAAATCTGGGCGACGAATCCATTTCCGCTATTTGACGCCCGCTTCTCAGGCAACGGGAATGGCGCAGCTCGCGTTGAGCAGGTGTCGCAATTGCTCGCGGTCCGCATCCGTTCCTTTGGCGGAGCGCTCGGCGTTCTCGCTCCGGGTGCGACGCTCCACAAGAAAGACCTGAGCGTAGTCGCGTTCAAGACACGCAGCCGCCTCCACTACCTGCGGTTCTTGCTCGCTACCGTCGTCGGTCGTCAGACTTTTTCCCGCACCATCGAGCTTCTCGACGCCGACTCTATCGATTGCCGCCCGCTCAGCAACTCCAAAGGCAGCGTTTTTGTTGAAGCGGATGGAGAGGTACTCGGTTCCTTGCCGGCCCGCATAGAGCTGGCGCGTGAAAAGCTGACGCTGCTCGTACCACCCGGCGCGCAACCATAGGCACGCAGTTCGCTAACTATGAGGGTAGCCCCCCTCCCCCTACAAATTCAGAACAAATATCCTACATCCAACAACATCCGGGAGAGGGGGTGGCTGTAAATATATTCAATCAATGGAGTTACTCACAATCTGTGTCATAACAAAGGACTTAGGATTATGGATATCGGACCCAGACAGATAGTGAGTGGAAGATCATGACTCAAGTATGACGAATCGCGTGAATTAACCTGCAAAGTTTCTCCGCAGTTCGGCGCTTCCGCTTGGCTCGACCCCAAATGCTGAGATATCCCCGATCCCCAGAGCGAGGGACCGGGGGCACCCACCTTGCCTATTGGAGATCGAGGACGATGAGATTAGTCAGGTTCGCAATGTAGTGGGGCGAGCCCGAGACCTTTTGCACTCCGCTGGAAGTGACGTTGAAGACGCTGAGGTAGGTTGTGTACGTGCCGACTCCGTAGACTGCGGAGAGCACGTAGAGGTGGTGTACCTTGTCCCAGCCAAACTTCTGAATGGAGTGGCCTGGCAGGAGCGGAGGGAGTGCGGGGCTGAAGTTCGTGGGCGGGTTGCCGCCGTTGAAGTGAAGGACCTGGAATCCATTGCCGCTGCCACCAACAGCAACATATTTGTTGTCCGGAGAGATGCTGATGGCATCGGCACCATTATTCCCAGCCACTGGAAGGGTCGGCATGTTGTCGACGGTGCTGTTTGTGGTGAGGTTGCCATTTTTGTCCGCGGTGTAGCTGGCGAGGTAGGAAGGGCCATAGATGAAGCCGGCATCGTGTGGCTGGCTGTCGATGCGGAAAACGGCGGTCGCGAGGTGGTTCGAAGTGTCAGCTGCCACCGGGCCGACGCAATAGGCTGAGCCGGGAGCTGCCTCAGGCATGTGGCTGTCGACGCCGTAAAAGATGAGGTTGCCATTGCTCTGACGCTTGAAGATCTGAATCACGCCCTGGTCTGTTTCATCGTCGCAGTAGGAGTCGAATGCGAAGGCATTGCCTCCCATTTTGGTCAGCACCACCGGGGTGCCCTGCGTCGCGGCTCCGATGGAGCCACCGGAGCCTCCGAGGAACTGCAGAGAGCCGTTGGACTGAATGTGGAACGAGAGGTACTGGTTGGCGTTGAATCCTGATGCACACGCCTGGTAGTACAGGGTCGCCTGGCTGAAGTCGACCTGTG